>Ga0102939_1000205_pt1 | contig 20926 bp, 14 predicted proteins | sample SalPon2_B_H2O_MG_FD_78214 | JGI IMG/M metagenome (GOLD analysis project Ga0102939, IMG submission 78214) | Salt pond water microbial communities from South San Francisco under conditions of wetland restoration - Salt Pond MetaG R2_B_H2O_MG | ecosystem: Environmental > Aquatic > Non-marine Saline... | reverse complement strand
ATACGGGATACGCTTGTCGCCGCCGACGTCCAGCGTCCGGACGACCACGCGGCTGTCGGGGAACGTATCCAGCGCCTCGGTGATGGCCTCGTACTGCTCGTCCTCCGACGGTGGTGACTCGCGGTCGAGAAAGAGGAACTCCGTGCGGTACAGTCCGACGCCGTCCGCGCCTCGGTCCGCGGCGGGTTGGAGTTCCGCCGGGCGGCCGACGTTGGCCACGACGGACTCGCTCATCGAGGGGTCCAGTTTCACGCTCCACATCGTCCGCACCTCCGACGGCGGCACCGTCTACGAGGACACGATCGACCATTTGAGCGAGAGCGAACGCGAAGTGACGGGGCTGGTGTTCGCGCTGGCGGGGTATCTGGTCCACGACGTCCACGAGACGGTGCCGTTCCGTCCCCTCGCCGAGCCACGCCTGTTCGAGGTCGGCCCCGATATCCGTCAGCCCGTAGGCGTCGATGAGCCGAACCACCTTCGAGCGAGTCTGAGAGCCCATTGCCGGATGCAAGCCACCGCCGAGTAAATGCGTTGTGCCGCGCCTGTTGCCACTTGAAACACGATTTTTGTGACTGAGACATTGGATATGTGCCTGAACGGTCAGGTATAACTGTATAAATCTGATTCAACACACATAAACGAATTCAGTGACCGTTCAAACGCTTATATAAAATCGAATACTGGAATTATACAGACAGACGAACTTTCGGTCTGACTCTCTGCGGTACGGCGTGGATGGCCCCCGCGCGGTGAGGCGTGGATAGCCCCCGTTGAGTCGCGTGACGGTCTCACGTAGTCAGTGGCTAACTCGACAGACGACGGGACGTTCACGGTCAGTAGATGGTACGATAGTGGTCGCCGCGATGTCGTCGGACTCGGTTCCGCCGGTCCCGGTGCTGCCGACCGAATAGAGCCTATAACAACGTCCGCAAGTCGCTCATCCCCTCTCACGGCGCTCGGGCCCCACAGCCGAGGCCGCCAAACCATGATACACGAGAGAGTACGGAGCCTCGTCCTGACTGTACTGGTCGTCGGCACGGTGTTCGCCGGAACGGGTGCCGGTAGCGTCGCCGCCGGCAACGTCCCCGGCGCGGGGCCGGACGTTCGCGCGGCCACGCAGTACCACGATGCGGCCGACGACGCGGTCGTCGAGTTGGCCTTCAACGAGGCTATCGACGTCGCATCGGTCAACGACACCACACACGTCTTCGTCACCTTCGAGAACGGGTCGACGATACCCCTCTACGACGGGGCCGCCGGCTACCCCGACGGCGTCACCGAGCGGACGCGCTCGGCCGGCCGTCTCGTCGTCGAGATTGACGAGCGCGACGCCATCGCCAACGTCACCGTCGACGGTATCACCGACGCCGGTGGGACGGCGATGGACCGCCAGACCGTCGACGTGCGGTTCACGCCGACGACAGTCGACACGACCGACCGCGGCGACGACGAGACTTACCGCGGCGCGAACGTCAGCCTCGTGCGCGATACGGCGGTCGGGACGACGTTCGATATCGAGGGGCCCGAGAACAGCTCGTTCGATATGACGCGCGGGACCGGCCCGAACAGCGAAGTGTACGTCTTGGACACCGACGAGCGAGCGCTCGGCACGTACACTGTCAGCGACGGCACCGACAGCGTCGACCTGACGCTGGAGTCGCTTGGCCTGCGCGTCTCGCTCGACGAGGCGTCCGTCGATGACACCGAGCAAATCACCGGCACCGTCGAAGCGAACGACATCGACCGCGATGTCGAACTCACGCTTCACGACGACGGCGACGGGGTTGCGACGCGGGAGGTTCGCATCGGCTCTGACGGCACCGCCGACTTCGCGTTCGACCCCGCCGACGCGGGCAACTACACTGTCGAGGCGCGGGACCGTCACACCGACGTGACCGCTGTGACGGACGCGTTCGCGGTCGGGGACGCCGGCACGCCGACTGCCGACTTCGGCTCGCCGACGTACGCGGAGGCCCGCGGCGACGAGGTCGCCGTCGAGGTCACGCTGAACAACACCGACACGGCGACGGTCCAGTTCGGGGAGACTGCGACTGCCAACTACAACCTCACCGCCGAACTCGTCGACGAGGACGGCGACGGCCGCGTCAGGGTCGAGTTCGACACGTTCGAGGCCGGCCACGGTGGGGCCGCCCCCGGCGACGTGTTGTCCGTCGACGGCGAGGACAGTATCACTGAGGTGCGCCAAGGCGGGCCGTTCACGACGGACTATCCGGGCGCTGTCGGCACCGATACCCTCGAAGCGGGCCAGTACGAACTCCGGGTCGCGGCCGGCGAGACCGACGGTGCAGTCACTGACCCGGACGGCGTGGCGACGCTGTCTCTCAGCGAGCGTGCGACCACCGATGTACGCATCTGGACGGCCCCCGGCGACGACTTCGATAGCATCGACGACGCTGATAATCTCCGGGACGCCCGTACAGAGGGTGCGCTGACCCGTACTGACACCGTCGCAGCGGGCGACCTGCTCGTCGTCGCCATCACCGCCAACGGACTCGAAGGCGCTTTCGACGACACCGAGAGCTTCCAGCGACGCTCCGCGGACGGCCGGCTGTTCGCGCTGACGCTCGAAAGCACTCCGGGGCCGAACGACGAACAGGACGCATACGATGTCAGCGCCCTCGCCAGCGACGACGTCTCCGTCGTTTCGAACGACACCGACGACACCGCGCTCGACACCCATTACGTGGTCATCGATAGCGCCGCGCTCACTGACCTGTTCGACGACCCCCCGTCCGGTGACAGCTACGTCGCGGACTTCGACGTCCACGCCAACGGCCCCGACAACGACCTCGGGGCCGCCGCGTCGGACCAAGACACTGCCGCCATCGTCGAACGGTCGGCCAGTCTCGATACTGACGGCGAGCGCATCGTCCTCGATGCGGCCTCGAACGCGACGGTCACGGGCGAGACGACCCTCGCACCGAACACGGATTTGACGCTGCAACTGCGCAGCGACGGGGCGACGGAGCCGTTCCTCGTCGAGACGCCGGCGGCCGTCGAGGCCGACGGTAGCGTCACCGCTACGGTGAACCTCTCGGCGGCCAGTCCCGGCGACAACGCCACCGCGCAGTTCCGCCTCGGCAGCGACGATATCGGCGACGACTACGCCGTCCACGTCGTCGAGCCTGCCGTGGCACCGACGACCCCCTCATCCACCGCCGAACCGGCACCGACGACGCCGCGAACGACGGTGGCGCGAGCGACCGAGACGGCGATTGCTGACCAGCCTGCCCCGTCAGTGATGGTGCAGGCTACGGAAACTACGACCCCGACGACCGAGTCCACGGCCGGTGGGGGCGGTCCCGGTTTCACCGTTGCCGGTGCAGTCGTCGCGCTCGCCGCTGCTGCGCTGCTCGCCGCCCGACGGGACCGCTGACTGCCACGGCGGCGGAGTCGCTAACCACACCGCCCCGTGGCCCTTATCTCCAATTGAAGGGCCGCCTGCGCTGCTTGCCCGCGTCGTGGCCCCGCCACTCGGTTCGATGTAGGAATACGACGTGTCCCGCTGACCCCCCACTACCCGTGTGCATCCGTCGAGTTCGTCCGGGCCGACCGCAAGTTGACACAAAACAAAGTTTTAGGTGTAATGCCTGTAGAGCCATACGTGGGTTCGCGCCTCGCTCGGATGTCGATACACAATCTCTCACCCCTCGTCGTCAGGGCCGAGCCCGTGGTGGCCGATTGTTGACCCCTCTCGGCCACCGTCATTTCAACGAAACCTCCAGCTGAAATGCCGCTTCGAGGCTGTGGCGCTCGGGCCGCTCCGACCGCGCGGTCGTCGCCGGCCCCGGCACCCCTGTCCGCTTCGTGGACGCCGCGCGTCACACGTCCGCAGTTCTTGGCCGTGGAGCACCGCCCGTGACTCGCTACAACGACGGCGTTCGTCCCATTCGATACCCGCCGGTTCGCACCGGCCTCAGTGTCGTTGGTTCACATGAGTTAGATAACCAACTATTCAGGGTAAGAAAACAGACCAGTAATCTATCACGTCAGTCTCCATCCCGCTCGACGTCGGCCCTACCGCACGTTACCGGCGAGTCAGTCGCCTCGTGAGACGTTCAACATCGTTTCACGCGGGGTCTGGCGAGAGCGGTCGCCGTCGCTATAGTAACAATTGAAACGATTTACACACCGACCGCACTGCCGTCGTGCGGTCGGGTGTGCATTGATTTTCAATGGCTACTATAGCTCGTCTGCTGGCAATCACAGCCACCCGACTCGATGAACTCATCGGCCGGATACTGCTTGCCACAGTTCTGACAGAGGACGCTCATATCGACGAACACCTCGAACTCCGACGCCGCTATCCGGTCGGCGGACATGAGCTTCTCGATTTTGTCGGTTGCGACGGACTGTGAACGCGTTTCGAGCCGTTTCAGGCTCTCGATGTCCTTCAGAATCTTCTCTTCGGTGGAGACTTCTTCGTACTTCGCGTCCTGATACTGCTTGAGGTACGTTCGGACTGTCTGATACGAGACGAACGCCCGTCGGAGTTCATCCGGGTCTATCCCTGACTCCGACAGCGTATTTTTCGTATCGGTCTCGACTCCGACACTGACACTCTCGTCCGTCAGATTGGCGTACACCGTGTCTACCTCCTGTGCCAGGGTACTCATTCCCGCACGCTCCATCTCGGATTCGAGTATCCGTTTGTTGAAATAATCGGCCAAATCGCGGAGGCTCATCCGCTCTACGCCTTCACCGGTCCAGTATCGCCTCAGTTCGTCCCCTAACTCCCCCAGTTCGTGCTGTTCGATGAGTTTCGCAACTTTGTTCGACGGCGTCCCTGACTCGGACATCTTTCGACCCCCCAATTATATCTCCGTCACGCGGTTGTACGAATCGCTCAACGCCGCCGCGTCCTCGGAGAGCAGTGCAACGACCAGATACTCGGCGTACTCGGAGAGATACTCGACGAGGAGTGCTATCCGCTCGGCGTCGATGGCTTCGAGTGAGTCTATCAGCATGAACGGCACCGTCTCGTGGACGTCGTGGACCAGATACCCCGCCAGCGCGAATATCAACCCGGTCACTTCACGCTCGCTCTCGCTGAGATGGCCAATCGTGTCCTCGTATGCGGTTCCGTTGTCGGTCGTACGGACGATGTGTAGCTCGAATCGGGTCGTTTCGACCTTGCGTCGTCCCTCCCGAACGGTCTGTTCCAGCCGCTCGATCCAGATTCGGTCGATATTCTCGTACTCCAGTATGTCGAGAATGGCGCTCATGTGGTCGTTGAACGACTCCAGTGCCTCGGCTTCGAACTGGTCTATCTTCGTCCGCTGGTCGGTCAGGTCGTCCGCTATCCGCGCTCGCTCCGCTCGCAACTCCTCTAACTCGTCGACTGACTGCTCTATCGACTCGATCTCTTCAGTGATGTCCGCTTTGTCCGACTCCAAGCGGTCTATCTCGAATTCGAGTTGATTCGCTTCCCGATGGAGCGCGAGGACGCTCTCGAAGTCCTCCGACTCCAGTTCCTCGACCTCCGTTTCGAGCTGTTCCACCTCGTCGGTGAGTTCTGCCCGGCGGTCACTGAACGACGAAATCTGTGTCTCTCGGCGCTCGATTTCCGATTCGATATCGCTCAGTTGCCCCTCTATCTCTTCGCGACGACGCTGGAGACGCTCCTTTTCGCGCTGTTCGGATTTCAACGACTCGAGCTGGTTTTTCACGTCGTTGAGTTCGTCCATTCGCTGACTTCGGAGTTCCTTGAGCCGTTCTACTGTTTCTTCTATCTGACTGCGCTGTACCGCCGACCCGCACGTCCAACAGACGACGTCGTCCGACTCCGCTTCGAGCAGTTGTGATGTGACCGCTCCATCTTCTCGGCTCCCGTCACCGGGTTGGAGCGCCTCTGCACCGCCGCTTTCTAACTGCTCTTCGTTGTACTGGATAAGGCTCTGTAGCTCCGAGGCCTTGGAGCTGAGTTGCTTTCGTTGCGCTCTGAGGTCCTGAATCTGCGTCTCTAGCTCTTCATATGCCCCCATCGGTGCCTCGTCCATCTCGTCCAACTCGTCTCGTTGCTCGGTTCGTTCCTGCTTCAGGGAGGCGACGCTCTCTTCTTGCTTTTCTATCTTGTTTCTCACCGATTCGAGTTCGGACCGAACGTCTCTGAGTTCGCTCAGCTTCGATTCGAGTGCTTCCTTCTCGTCCCTGCTCTCGTCGACATCTCGGCTCTCTGTCTCGATTTCTTGCTCTTTTTCGGCTAGTTCGGATTTTTTCTCGTCAATAGAACTCTGTATTTCAGACTTTCGAACTTCGAGCTCGGAAAGACGGTCCCTATCTCGCTCTATATCGGCTATTTTGTCGTCTATCTCGTCTTTTTCGTCTTCTAGCTGCGCTATTCGCTGCCGTATCTCTTCAGTGTCGACCGGCCGCATAATCAGTTCGCGCAGATTGTCGCCCTGAACGACGGACTGCCGCGCCTCGTTGTCCTCGAACAGAAATGCGAACAGGTCCGCGACTGCCGAACTGTCCAAGTAGCCGTCGCCTTCGAATTTGACGCCGTCTCCCACTCGCTTCAGCGTTCGTCGGTACGTTTCCCCTCCCAGTTCCATCTCGACTCGTCCCTCGTCCGCATCCCCCTTGAGGGTGGCACGTCGACTCCCTAACGCCGCAGTGATAGACTGCAACAGCGAGGTCCTGTTCGTCGCATTCTTCCCCGCGAGTACCGTGACTCCTGGCGGGATAGACACACCCGTCGCGTCGATACCGCCTATATTCTCCACGCCGAAGTCCGCAGTTTCAGTGGCTTCCTTTTGGGCCGCCATTATGAATGAGTAACTCTGTCTACGAATAAATATTGCGGCTACACGTCGACGTCGTGCCCGTGAGGACGGTGGCCGCCACGAAATCAGCGCGTGTTGCCCCGACGTCCGCTCCTGATACTCCGCTGGCTGTTCCGTAGACAGACTAGCGCTCAGCCGAATCTTACAGCGGTTCCGATGAGATGTTTTCCACCCACCGACTATACGCTTCTATAGTAACAATTGAAACGATTTACACACCGACCGCACTGCCGTCGTGCGGTCGGGTGTGCATTGATTTTCAATGGCTACTATAGTGAGTGCACGTGGTCCGGCCTGCCCTACAGATAACACGGGTACCTGTGTTATATTTATTTCTCCTGTCACGAGGCCGCACGGGGCCACTCCTCGACGCGCGTACCAAACGTGTGGTACGTGTAATCTCGCTGACCGACGCTGCTCGCCGACGTTCTGAACACATAGCATTCTCGCTGCGACCGGCATGTTGTTACTTGTGGTCGGTACTCGCCTCCAAAGAAACATTCACAGAAAAACCTATATGACTGCAAATATCAAACTATAATAGTACGTTTGGCGCTTTAATATTATAATTCCCATTTAAACTGGATTTTGATGACTATATGCGTAACTTGTAGACCACTGTAGAGAATATGGCGACCAACGTAGCTCGGTGGCGTGTGAATATCTGAACTTCAGATACAAAAGTCATATTTGATAGTTCGTGCGGCTGTGCCCGGAACGGACACGCGTCGACGACCGCTCAGAGTCGTTCACAGCGGCCAGCCGCAGACGCACTTCGATACCCGTTCGCACGACCCCCGGTCGAAACGCGGTCAGTCTGCTGCCGTCTCGGCCACGGCCGCGTGGACGTCGTCGATGACGGCTTCGAAGTCCGTCTCGCCATCGGGTTCGACCCAGCGGTACGCAATCGTGCCCGACTCGTCTACGACGAAGATGCTCCGTTTTGCGGCCTCGAACTCCCCGTACATCTCGGGCAGGACGACACCGAACTCGTGGATTAGTTCGTGGTCCCAATCCGAGAGCATCTCGAAGTTGAGTTCCTCGCGGAGAATCCAGACGTTCTGTGCCGTGGGGAGGTCGACGCTGACGCCGTACACCTCGGCGTCCACGTCGTCGAAGCGGTGCATCGAGTCCCGGAACGTACACATCTCTGCGGTGCAGCCGCTGGTAAACGCCGCTGGGAAAAAGGCTATAGTAACAATTGAAACGATTTACACACCGACCGCACTGCCGTCGTGCGGTCGGGTGTGCATTGATTTTCAATGGCTACTATAGTACGAGCGGGCCACGGCCCAGTTCCGCCGACAGCGTGAACGAACCGATGTCGTTGTACACTTCGCCGCCAGCCTTCGGCAGCGTGAAATCCGGCACCGTATCGCCTACGTCGAGCATAGCCACTCGTTCCACTCGCGTTCGCCTAAAGCTTCCCCCCACCTCGTCTCACTCGCGGGTAGAGGACCCTCTGCACCGACGGTTCCATGCACTACTCTGTCAGAATTATAAGAAATAATAGTATTCTGTAAAACAGTGTGTCTGCCGATGCGGTTACTGTTCGGCCGGCTCGAGCGCGTGGTTGTCGAAGTCCATCGCGGTGTCCCCGCGCGGTGCGGCCCACCGGACGGCGTTGTCGAGTACCTCGTGGACGACGGGCTCTTTGTAGACGGGATACGTCTCGTGGCCGGGCCGAAAGTAGAAGATACGGCCAGCACCGCGCCGATAGCAGCACCCGGAACGGAACACCTCGCCGCCCTCGAACCACGAGACGAAAACCAGTCGGTCCGGCTCTGGGACGGCGAAGGGCTCGCCGTACATCTCCGTCTCCGGCAGGACGAACGACTCGTCGAGGCCGTCGGCGACCGGATGGCCGGGGTCGACGGTCCACACTCGTTCGCGCTCGGCGGACTCCCGGTAGTCCAACGAGCACGGCGTCCCCATGAGTCGCTTGAACGGTTTCGAGAAGTGTGCGGAGTGAAGCGGAACGAACCCCATACCGTTATACACTGCATTACATATTCGGTCGACTACTTCGTCACTGATATAATCGTGCGCCCGGTGTCCCCAGTACATCAGCACCTCCGTATCGTCGAGCACCTCGGCCATCAGTCCGTGTTCGGGTTCGGCGTACGTCGCGACGTGAACGTCGTGCCCAGCCCCCTCCAGTGCGTCTCTGAGGACGGCGTGGATGCCTTCGGGGTAGACGGCGGCGGCCTCGTCTTCCGCTCGCTCCTGTATGTACTCGTTCCAGATGGTCACAGACACCATACACGCCGGTTCACGGGGGACCACGCTAAAACTATCGACAGCGGGCGGTGTTCGTTACCGCCCGCAGCCGACAGATAGCGCTGTCGGCCCCGCGCTCGCGCGCCGCGGTACGTGTGCTACGCCGCCGTCACTCGGTCAGCTCGTTCCAGCGCTCGACACCGGCCTCGGCCACGTCACGGTCTTGGGAGACTGCGCCGCCGGAGACGCCGATTGCGCCGGCGATTTCGCCGTCGCGCTCTAGCGGGTAGCCACCGCCGAAGACGACCATCCGGCCCTCGTCGCGGGTGTCTAGGCCGTACAGGGAGTTGCCCGGCTCCGAGGGCTCGGCTAGTTCGTGGGTCGGCATATCGAGCGCCGCCGACGTGTAGGCCTTGTTCTTCGAGATGTTGACCGACGCCAGCCACGCCCCGTCCATCCGATGCTGAGCGATGAGGTTCCCCTCGCTGTTGGCCACGGCAACGACCATTGGGTTGTCTATCTCGTCTGCGCGTTCCTCTGCCGCTTCGATGACAGTCGTCGCTGTCTCTAGTGGGATTGATTCGACCATCGCACTCGGTGCGACTCAGCCGCCCCAAATAAAGCCCGCGTCTCGGCCTCGGTCGAGACGCGTGGTCTACTCAACTAACGCGTCCTCTCACAGTTCGAGCGGGTGGCGAATCTCGTAGCCGGTGCTGTGTTCCATCTGCATCGCACACGTGGGACATTCAAGATTTCGGCGGTCTCGCAACTGCGCCCCATCGACACACCGAACACTGTCGAACGGGCCGCCGACCGCCTCGAGGCGGTGCGGGAGCGGGTCGGTGACGACGTCGACTTCCGCGGTCGGGTCGTCAGCAGCACGGCGAAGCGACTGATGGGCGCGCTGGAGCCACACAACCCGATGTACTTCGAAGGCCCGGCGCTTCCGGAGAACGCCGACCAACTTCCCCGCGTCGAGCGCCACACGACGGTGCCGCTGGCGATTGGCGAACGGATGTACTCCCGCTGGGAGTTCGACCGGCCGGGCGTCACCGAGGCCGTCGACGTGCTCCAGCCCTCGCCGTCCCACGCCGGGGGTATCTCGGCACAGGCTCCCTGCTACACCGTCGGCACACGGGAGACCCGGCGGCTCGCTAACGCTGCCGGCAAGGCGATACTCGGGGAGCTTCCCGACGTGGAACTCGACGCACTCCTCGACGGCATGGCCTTCGAGGCGTTGACTGACGCGACGCTCACGACGGCGGCCGAACTTCGCGACCAACTGGAGGCCGTTCGCACGCGCGGGGTCGCCGCCGAACGCGAAGAGTGGCGGGCGGACATGCGCGGGCTGGCTGCCGGTTTCTCCGACGACGGACACACCCACGGAAGCATACGTGGTGAGTCCCTCGGAGAGTCTCTCGGGCAAGCAGTTCCAGCAGGACATCCCCGGGCTCCTCGGCAGCGCCGCGACAGGGATTCGACAGGAACTGCACGAGGACTGAGCGGAAAATTCGGCTATAGCGAACAACTCCACCAGTGTGAAAAATGTTCGCATGCGTTGGCCGCGACGAGCGGCCACTCGTCGGCGCGGACTATTCACCGGTTCGAGGGTTACACATCCCGAAATCCCCCGTTTCCCTCACACTTGCAGATAGTGCGACGGCACCGACGCCGTCTCGCGGGACCGAACCGCATATCGATGATGACAGATAGTTCAGTATATTCGAGCGGCGGACACGTCTGACAGTGGCGACACCTGAAACACGATTAGACCGTTTCAGCGTGGTCGACCGAGTTCTGAAACAGCCTTAGGATGTTTCAGTCAGATTGCGCCGCCCGTACGTCCTCGTCCGACACCGTCTCCCACGCTTCGGGGCTGATGCGGTGCCCACCGAAATCGCCGGCCTCCGGGTACGCCGTCGTCACGAGCACCTCGCTCGCGCCGCTCAGGTAGTCGGTCAGTCGCCGGAGGTTCTCGGCCGACAGTTGACTGATGCCGTCGAGTACAACCACTGGGACGCGTTCGCTGACACCGAACGTCCGCTGGCCCGCCACGGCGACGACGATGCCCACCAGTTCCTGCTCGCCCTCGCTCAGGTTGGCGATATCGGTCTCCCGGCCGTCTCGCGCGATGACCAGGTCGAACGCCTCTATCTCGTTTTCTTCGGTCGTCTTCACGTCGAGTCGCGCCCCGTCGAACCCGGGCGCGAACCGGTCGATAGCGTCCGCCATCGCGTCGTCGAACTGCTCTTTTATCTCCCATTGCTTCTCGGTCTTTCGGTTGCGTAGGTCCGTCAGTTCTTCTGAAAACCGCTCTTTTTCCTCGGCCAGTTCGTCGGCCGTTTCGCGTTGCGTTTCGAGTTCGTCGAGGCGCGAGCGCTGCTCCGACAGTTCCGCCTCGTGGGTACGTATCTCCGCTTTGATATCAGTTAGCTCCTCACTCAGTGATTCCTCGGCGTCCTCGCGCCGCCCTTCGAGTTCCTCGACCTCCTCACGCAGTCGCGCCCGGCGGTCCTTGGCCTGCTGGAGTTCCCCGCGGACTTCGTCGGCATCGGCGGTGAGATTCCCGATTTCCTCCTCCAGTGTGGCCTTCCGCTGTCGTTTCTCTTCCAGTCGTTGTTTTGCCGCCTGCATCTCCGTTATCTCCGCTTGGAGCGTCGAGCGCTCCTCGCGCAGTGATTCGAGGCGCTCCTGTAACGTGTCGAGTCGCTCTTGCATGTCCGCCGTCGTCGTCGCCGCGCCACACACCCAACACTCGACTTCGTCGCCGATTACGCTCCGGTCGACGGTCGAGACGAGGTCGACCTCGTCTTCTTCCAACACGCGTTGGTTGGCCCTATAGAGTCCTTCGAGCAGGTCGATTTTCAGTTCGAGGTCGTCGATGCGCGCCTCCGTGTCGGCCATGTCGGCGCTCACCGCAGGCTCCTCTGGTATCTCGATGTCGCCCAACGCCGCCCGCTTCTCTTCGAGTCGTGTCTCGGTGCGTTCGAGCCGTTTTTCCAACCGTGAAACCGTCTGTTCGGTCGTCGTCAGCCGGCTCCGTTTGTCCGCGAGCTCGTCGCTCAGCCCGTCGTCGTCCGAGCCATCCTCGGCGACGCGCTGTTCGACCGTCTCGCGCTGCTCGCGGAGGTCCGTCAGTTCGCGTTCGAGCGTGTGTATCGCTTCCTGCACCGACGGGATGTTCGAGGCCGCCTGCTGGGCCGACTGTAGCCGCCGGTCGACCGACGCTCGCTCGCGTTTCAGCGTCTCGATTTGCTCGTCGATGTCCTCGATATCGAGCGGTGCCAACAGCAGGTCGGTCACGTCCTCGCCGTTGCGTACCCGCGCTCGGATGGGGTTGTTCTCTCCCAAGAAGGCAAACAGCCGCGCGCAGGTCCGGTCGGTTTCGTCGGTCAACACCGGCGTGCCACGGCGCGTGACCGTCCCTGTCTCCGACCGCGTCAGTTCCACGTCGTACGACGCTTCGGCCGTATCGAGCTGTATCGCTCCCTCGTCTGCGTCTTCTGTCAGCGTGTGAGACTCGCCGTACATCCCTGACGTTCCCATCACTGTCTGTATCGCACCGACGAAACTCGACTTGCCCATGAAGTTCGACGCTTGGACGACGTTCAGCCCGTCGTGGACCGTGGCTTCTCCCGACTGGATACCGGCAATATTCGTGATACGGAAATCCCACATCGTGTGTGTACAACGTGCAAGGGGGAATATCAATCCACTGCTATGCCGAGTCGGCCGTCGTCGACCGCTCGGCAGCGGGTTCGGCCGTGTGCTGTTCACAGACGTAGCCACGCTCTATCGCGCGGCCGATGCTGACCTGCGTTGCACACTCGGGACACCCCAGTACGATTTCGGTCTTGATTTCCGCCTCGGAACCACGCGGTAGGCGGCCCTTGTTCTCCAAGGACCGAAGACTCTCCGCGACGTTCTGCCGGACGATATCTCTGGCGTACTCGACTTTCTCGGCCTCCCAGTTCGACTCGGTTTCGGACTCGTCGTCGGACTTCGTCGCATCGAGACAGTTCGTGAAGTGCCGGTACAGCGTGGCCGTCGAGACGAAATCGGACGTGAGCTGCTCGCCGTCGATACCGTCGGCTGCGAGGTCGTCCAGTAGTGCGAAACTGTCCTCGGCGTCGGTCAGCGCCTCGTAATCGGCCGCCACGCGGGTGTCGAGCGCGTTCCGGCCGTGTTCGTTGTACACGGTCTTGAGCAGCTTTCGGTTGAGCCAGTCCTTGAGCGGCCGCAGGCCCGTCGCTGTGTACTCGCCACGGCCTAACCACCGCGCCAAGAGATACGTTTCTAACTCTGTCTCCGCGACACCGTGTTGGAGGTCGTACGCCGCGATTACTCTCCCCACCTTGCAACACGCATTCATGCACCGGTACAGTGGACCGTACCGCATAAACATTCTCCCATCGCCCCGTCCGTTCGCAGTCCCACCGCCCTCGGCCGGGCCACCCGCGGCATACGATTGTCGTCACTTCTGAAAATATAATACTAACTAACTATTTTGATATACTCTCGGAAAAATTACTATACATCTCGGACCGGCCGAGCGGCGTTCCGAGCCGACAGCGTCCACACCGACACCGACTCGTCGGTTCGCCGTCCGCCGCGCCAGCGACACGACGGGGCGGCTACACGCCACTTTCGGCCTGTAATGCGGCTCCGATACGAACCTACTGCGTGTTCGCCTCACTCGCCAAAGCGGTCCACCTACTACGGAAACGTATAGATGACAGGTGCTGGAGTCACTCGTTCGTGCCCGACTAACTGCGTAGCAGTCGAACAGATATATAAAATATAGAAACTATACGTGTAGCTGGTAAAAGCGTCGATGCAATCGCTATATCCGACTGTTCGACCGGTCGGTGCGCGCTTGCCACCGGAACACAACCGTTTTGTTTCGCCTCGTCCCAGCCGAATCAGATGGCTCTCGCGCCCGCTTGGTTGCGCCGGACGGCCCGGCAGGTCCGAACCGACCTCCGGGACGACCCCTATCTCCCCTACATCCTCGTGGCGGCGCTTGCGCTTGCCGGCTTCTGGTTCTGGCACCGCATCCCCAACTTCGCGACGTGGGACGAGCACTCCCGCGTCCTCGACCCGCTCGTCGCGTACGCGACAGTCGTCTCCGACCCGACGGTTGAGGGGCTTCGACGCGGCGTCCTGTGGGGGCGGGCACCCTTCGGCGCGACGTTCTACGTCTACGCCCTTGCGGTGTTACCCGTCGTCGCGGCGGCCGCTATCACCGGCCAACTGGACGCTATCGCGGCGATGGCGGCCCCCTCCTCGGCCTACGCTCACTACGAACGCTGGGCGTCGACACCCCGGTGGATTTGGACGTGGAGCCTCCTGTTCGTCCGCCTGACGAACGTCGTCTTCGCCGTCGTCACCGTCTATCTCGCGTACCGACTGGGCACCCGACTCCGGAACCGCGCCACCGGTCGGCTGGCCGCGGCGCTGCTCGCAGTGACGTTCGGCTTTCTCAAGCTGGCCAAGGAGGGCGGCGAGGACATCCCCGCGACGATGTGTCTCGTCGCGACGCTGTGCCTGCTCGTGGGCTACGTTCGGACGGGCGAGCGCCGGCAGTTCTACGCAGCGAGTACGCTCGGTGGGCTCGCAATCGCGTTCAAACTCACGCTCGCGCCGCTCGTGGGCGTCGTCGGACTCGCCTTCTTACTTCGAGCGCGAACCGAGGGCGATAGCTGGCGGACCGCGCTGTGGCGACCGCGGCTCCTGTGTTTCGGGGCCGCTATCGGCGCGACAGTCATCCTCGTTGGCTTCCCGACGGCCGTGGTCGGCTACCTCGGGCCGGTCGAGACCCGACTGTTCGGCCGGACGGGGCGGACGAGCCTCGCCGTTGCGCCGTCGGCACCGCTGTGGTGGTGGTTCCTCCGCACCTACGCCAGCGCCTTCGGCTGGCCGCTCTTAGTGGCCGCTGTGGGCGGTGTCGCCGCCAGCCTCGTCGCGTTGGTGCGGCTATGGCCCGGCCGACACGCCCTCCGGGACCCCGCCCCCGGCTTCGACGAGCGGGCGCTGCTCGTCGGTACGGTGTTCGCGTTCCTCCTGTTTTTTTCCGGCTGGCACGACTTCCGCGTCCACCACCTGTTACCGACGTTCCCGCTCGCCGCCGTGTTGCTCGCCGATTCGCTCGACCGACTGCGGGAACGGCGGGCGACCGTCGCTCGCACCGCGATGGCGTTCGTCGTCGTGAGTTCGGCCGTCTACGCTGGCGTCGGCGTCGCGCTGTACGCCTCGATGCCCCGGGAAGACGCGACCGCGTGGCTAGACGACACTGCCGACGACGACGCTACGATGGAGACGTACTTCCACGGCTTTCTGGAGAACAGCGTCCCTCACGATATGCGACTCAATCCCGTCTGGGACGACGAGGCGACGACGGAACCGTGCCCCGAGTACATCCAACTCGGCTACAAGGACCTGCTCTACCTCCGGGACATCCCGCGTGACCAGCGGGGCAACGACGTGGACCAGCGGGTCAACGCGCGGGCCACCTACGTCCGGGCGCTGCTCTCCGGGGAGTACGACTACGAACTCGTCGCGGAGTTCGGCACTCGACCCGACAATTTCGTCCCCGACCGGCCGACTCCGGGGTCCGCACGCGAGTTGGTTCCGCTCGGCGTCTTCCCTCACAGCGACCAGTACGGCGACGAGCAGGAACTCCGAGCGAACCAGTACGTCGCCGTCTTCCAGCACAACGGCACGTGTGACACCTCGCGGACGCCGCCGTGGTGACACAGACAGGTGGTATGTAGTTCGTATCCCGCCTCGGCCAACGCGGCCGTACCGGTCCCGTCCACGTCGAACCCCTCGCCTTCGACGGCGTCGGCTACGTCCGTCACCGTGGCGCAGTGATTACAGACACCGGCGACGAGGCCGCGTTCTTTCGCCCGCTCGTAGACCTCACCTGCACGGCCTCTTCTACCCTCCAGCGTTCGGTCGGACGGTCCCGCTTTCTTCCCGTCACCGCGGATGCAAACACTTTTTAGGGACACCTAAAAACTGAGAGTCACCGGAGTTACACGCGAATGACGCCAGCGAAGCACCCGCCATACGGTGGTACCGACCGTCCGACTGTCAGGCTGCACCGAACCGGGTGGTTCTGAGATGGTCGGACTATCCGGTGTCATCGGGATACACACCGACGGCAGCGTCGAGACGGTCCCGCCGACGGTCGGCGACGAACGGACGAGCACCTACCGGGACGACGACATCGCCGTTCGCTCGGCGTTCCACGACGGCGCAGCGCTCGACCAGCCAGTCGAGGCGGCTGATGGCACCTGCTTTTGGGTTTGGGGCGAAGTGTTCAGTGTCACCGACCCCGAAGACGGCCACGAGCGAGTCGACCCGACGGAGTCGGCGCGGGTGTGTGCCGACCGGTACGACGAGTACGGCGAGGAGTTCGTCTCCTGTCTCGACGGGGAGTTTGTCGGACTGGGCTACGACCCGGACACCGGGACAGTCACCTTCTTTATCGACCGCGCCGGGGCGCGTCCGCTCTACTACACCGTCGGGGACGGGACCATCGCCTTTTCCACCTCCGTCCAGACGGTTCCCGAACTCCCCGGAGTCACGCTGACGTTCGCGGAGCCGTCTCTCGCGGAGTATCTCTACGCCCGGCGGGCCCAAGGTACCAAGACGCCCGTCGCCGAAATCGAGCAACTCGCGCCCGCGACGCTGGCAGCGTACGACCCCGACGACGGCACGCTGGAGCAGCGACAGTACTGGGAACCGCGCTACGACCCGGTCGACAAGCCGCTGTCGTACTTCGTCTACGAACTCGCAAAGCGGTTCGAACAGGCAGTGGCCGACCGGATGCCCCGCGACGACGGCGACTACGGCCTGCTGTTGAGCGGCGGCAGCGACTCCCGAACGGTGCTGGCTGCCGCCGACTCGCCGCCCGACTGTTACCACATGGGCGACGGCTGGAACCGCGAGGCCACGGCGGCAAAGCGGGCGGCCGACGCCGCCGACGCCGACTTCGAACTGCTGAAACGGGGTGTCGACTACCACGAGACGCTGTTGGAGCGAGCGGCCCCCATACAAGAGTTCGTCGGCCCGTTCCACTCCGGACACATGCTTGGCCACGCCGAAACCCTCGCAGAGAAAGACGCGATGTTCACCGGGCTGTACTGTGACGTGCTGTTCGGGTCGTGGAGCGTCCCCCAACGAGAACTCTCACTGCCGTACGGAGTCACACTGTGGCCCCCTATTCCGAACGTCTCCGCGACGCCCGAAGACCACGTACGCCGAATGGCGGCCGACGACCCGACGCGGACCCCACCGTTCCTCCGCACGGACTCCCTCGCGGAGATACTGGGCGACAATATCGGGTGGCAGGACGGCCGTATCGTGGACCACGGGGTCAGCTACGAGTCGGCCGCAGCCCTCTCACTCAGCACGTTCTTTTACCCCATCACGAACGGCATCGGCTTTGACCTCTTCGCGTCGGCACAGATTACGCCGACGCGGACCCCGCTGTTGGACCGCCGGCTCATCGACCTCCACCTGCAGATGCCGCTGAAATATCGGCTGCGATACGACCCGGTCCACCGGGCGATGCGCGCGCTGAACCCGGACCTCGCGGCCGTGCCAAACGCTTCCTCGGGCGTGCCGGTCACGTACCACAAGGCCGCCCACGTCGTCGGTGATCGGCTCACGAACCAGCTTGCGAAGCTGCAAGCGTCGGGCTCGGTCGAGACGGAGGGGCCGTTACAGAACAAGAACGAGGTCGTCCGCGCGAGCGACTTCATGGGGCGGGCGCTCGACCGCACCGAATCGCGGGGCCGCGCCCTACCGTGTCTCGACTGGTCGACCGTCGAGGAGACGTACCAGCAGCATCGCGCGGGTGAGATAGACGCCGCCGAGGAACTGTACCGACTGATATCGGTACTCGAAACCCCGTTGGCGGCGCGCATCCTCGACTCTTGAGCCCGCGCGTTGGTTCCATCACCGCCACGTACTGCCACCAGCGCCGAATGTAAAGACATTTTAGGCACGCCAAAAAATTCTCGTGTATGGACCACGATGGACGCAACACGGACGCGGGTCGCCCCCGAGTAGGGGGACAGCGACGACGCGACTTTCTGAAGCTCACCGGGGCGACGGCGGGCATGCTGGCGCTCGCGGGTTGTAGTGACGGCTCCGAAAATGGCACCCCGACGTACACGCGGTCAGATTCCATACCAGCGCCGACGACCTACTCCGAGAGCGACCTGTTCAACATCGACGACTGGCGGGGCTCTGGCGCGCTCATCGGTGAGCGACCCAGCGAGTACGAGGGGCGCTCGATGCTGGACCTGCCGGACCTCCGTGGCGAACTGACGGTGTATCTCGGCGGCGGCGAGGGCGGCCTCTACGAGAACCTGATGACCCGCATCCAGAACACGTACCGGAACTTCGACGTGTTCATCCGAAAGGCCTCCTCCTCGCAGTTGGCCAACACCATCGTCGAGGAGACCACCGCGGGTGAGAGCCCGGCGGACATCTTCTGGGCCATCGACGCGGGGTCTATCGGCATCGTCGCGGAGAACGACGCGACGGTGTCGCTGCCCGACGAACTCGTGGAGGTCGTCCCGGACACGTTCCACCCCACCGACGAGTGGGTCGGCACGATGGGGCGGGCCCGGTCGATTCCGTTCAACACGAACGAGTTCGACGCCGCTGACATTCCGAGTGACATCTTCGAGTTCGCCGCGGACGACCGCTTCGACAACGCGATGGGATGGGCCCCCACGTACGGGGCGTTTCAGTCGTTCGTCACTGCGATGCGGCTCATCAACGGGGAGAATGAGGCCCGGGAGTGGCTCAACGGGATGCAGGAGTACGACATCGGAACCTACGACAACGAACTCGTCGTGGCCAACCGCGTGGCCGACGGCGAGCTCAGCGCCGGCTTCGGGAACCACTACTACTCCCGGCTCGTCTACGAGGAACGGCCCGACGCGCCGCTCGACCTCGCGTTTACACAGGGGGACGCCGGCTCGCTCATCAACTGCTCGGGAACCGAAATCATCAGGGGCACCCAAAACGAGCAGTTGGCTGTGGACTTCATACACCACCTCCTCAGCATCGAGGCACAGGAGTTCCTCACCACGCGAGGTTACGAGTACCCGCTCCTGCCGAGCGTCCCGCCGGTGGGCGACCTCCCGACCATCGACGAACTGAACCCCCCGGAGTTCGACCTCGCCCAACTCGCGGACCTCGAACCGACGCTGCAACTGATGCGGGACGTCGGCGCGCTCTGAGATGGCCGCCGTCGACAGACTGGTCGCACCGCTCAAGCGGGCGGCCGACGAAGACACGCCGCTCGGCCTGACGCTGCTGGCCGGGGCTATCGCAGCCGCGGTGCTGTCACCGCTGGTCTGGATACTGATGCGTGTGCTGCAAGTCGATACGTCCTACGCCGCCTCGATTCTCGCCCGGCCGACGACGGTCGGCATCCTCGTGACGAGCCTCGGCCTCGTAGCGTCAGTCACCGGCGCGTCGATACTGCTCGGCGTCCCGCTCGCCTTTCTGACGGTCAGAACTGACCTCCCCTTCCGGCGGTTTTGGACCGTCGCCGTGGCCCTGCCGCTCGTCATCCCCAGCTATCTCGGGGCCTTCACGTTCATCGCCGCCTTCGGCCCCAGTGGGCAGTTAGCCGACGTACTCTCGCCGCTCGGCATCGGCATCCCGACCATCTACGGCTTCCCGGGGACGACGCTGATACTGACGCTGTACACCTACCCCTACGTGTTCATCACTACGCGAGCGTCGCTGCTATCGTTCGACCAGCAACTAGTCGAGGCCGCCCGCTCGCTCGGGATGTCCCGCTGGGAGGCGTTCAAGCGAGTGACGCTCCCGCAACTCCTGCCCGGCATCGCCTCCGGTGCGCTACTTGTCGGGCTGTATGCCCTGTCAGACTTCGGGACGCCATCGCTCATGCGACTCGACGTGTTCACCCGGGTCATCTACGTCGAGTACAACGCCTTCGGCCGGGAGACGGCCGCGTTGCTCTCCCTCCAGTTGCTCGCAATCACCGCCGTCATCCTCGCCATCGAATCCCGCGTGGGCAACTCAGAGAGCGGGGCCTACGTCGGCACGAGCCCCACCGAGGGCAGCGGCTCCATCGTCTCGCTCGGCGCGTGGAAAGCGCCCGCGTTGGCGTTCTGTTCCTCGGTCGTCTTTCTCTGTCTCGCCGTCCCGTTGGCCATTCTCGTCAACTGGCTGCTCCGAAGCCCCACCCAAGCCACTCGCACCGGCTTGGAGTTCCAGTGGAGCTTCGCAGCGAACTCGGCGCTGGGCTCGCTGGCGGCCGCGCTGGTCTGTGCCATACTGGCGATTCCGGTCGCCTATCTGGCGGCGAACCACCGCTCGCGGCTGTCCGAACTCATCGACCGGGCGACCTACGTCGGCTACGCCATGCCGGGCATCGTCCTCGGTCTGGCGCTCGTGTTCTTCGCCGTCTGGTACGAAGCAACCGCCGACGGCGTCTCGATGGCGCTGGTCGGCGGTGAGTACGCTCCTCAGCTGTATCAGGCCCTCCCGCTGCTCATCTTCGCGTACGTCGTCCGGTTCCTGCCCCAAGCCGTCGGCGCGACTCGGTCGTCGGTCCAGCGCGTCGACAAAAGCCTGACAGAGGCCGCCCGGACGCTCGGGCGCACGCCCGTTGGAGCCTTCCGTCAGGTCACGCTGCCGCTCATCGCCCCGGGCGTCATCGGCGGCGCGGCGCTGGTCTTCCTGACGACGATGAAGGAACTGCCCGCGACGCTGCTGCTCCACCCCACCGGCTTTGAGACGCTCGTCACCTACATCTGGGCCGTCCGCGAGGGCGGCGACTACGGCTCTGCCGCGGTGCCCGCGCTCGCGCTCATCGTCGTCTCCGCGCTCTCGATGGTCGT
>Ga0102939_1000202_pt1 | contig 21093 bp, 21 predicted proteins | sample SalPon2_B_H2O_MG_FD_78214 | JGI IMG/M metagenome (GOLD analysis project Ga0102939, IMG submission 78214) | Salt pond water microbial communities from South San Francisco under conditions of wetland restoration - Salt Pond MetaG R2_B_H2O_MG | ecosystem: Environmental > Aquatic > Non-marine Saline... | reverse complement strand
GAACGGCAGCGTCGACGGCGATCCCGCGACGGCGCTGGAGCGGGCCCGCGCCGCCGGCTTCCGTGACACCGGCGGCGATGCTGGCGCCGACGCCGACGTCGACGGGGACGGGGAGACGGAATGACCCGGGAGATCGACCGCGAGAACTACGCGGAGCTGTACGGTCCGACCGAGGGTGATAGGGTTCGACTCGGCGACACGGAACTGTTCGCGGAAATCGAAACGGACCTCCGGACGCCCGGCGACGAGGCCGTCTTCGGCGGGGGCAAGACGCTTCGGGACGGCCTCGGGATGGCGCCCGGCGTCACGCAGCGGGAGGGTGCGCTGGACTGGGTCATCACGAACGCCACCGTCATCGACCCCGTCGTCGGGATCGTCGCCGGCGACATCGGGATCCGGAACGGCGAGATCGTCGGGATCGGCAAGGCCGGTAACCCGGACACTATGGACGGCGTGGATATGGTCGTCGGTCCCTCCACCGACGCGTACCCCGCGGAAGGCAAGATTGCGACCGCCGGCGGGTTGGACATCCACGTCCACTGGAACTCGGCGCAACTCCACGACCACGCGCTCGCGTCGGGAATCACGACGATGCTCGGTGGCGGGTACGGCGGCGGCGCCGCGACGACGACAACGGGCCCCGAAAACGTCAAACGGTTCCTCCAGGCGGCCGACGAGTGGCCGGTGAACGTGGGGTTTTACGGGAAGGGCAACGCCTCGGACCCCGAACCCCTACGGGAGCAGATCCGCGCCGGCGTGTGCGGACTGAAACTCCACGAGGACTGGGGGTCGACGCCCGAGGCGATCGACACCGCCCTGTCGGTCGCGGACGACGAGGACGTCCAGGTGTGTATGCACACCGACACGCTCAACGAGGCCGGCTTCCTGGAGACCACCTTCGAGGCGGTGGACGGCCGGACGATGCACCTGTTCCACATCGAGGGCGCCGGCGGCGGGCACGCGCCCGACATTATGGAGATGGTCGGCGAGCCCAACATGCTCCCCTCGTCGACGAACCCCTCGATGCCCTACACCGACAACACGTTCGACGAACATCTGGATATGGTGATGGTGTGTCATCATCTGAATCCGGACGTCCCCGAGGACGTCGCGTTCGCGGAGTCCCGGGTTCGCTCCGAGACCATCGCCGCCGAGGACGTGCTCCACGACACGGGCGCGATCTCGATGATGACCTCCGACGCGCAGGCGATGGGGCGCGTCGGCGAGGTGATCTCCCGAACCTGGCAGACCGCCTCCAAGATGAAATCCCAGCGCGGCCCGCTTTCGGCGGATGAGGGGACGGCCGGCGACAACCATCGGATCAAGCGCTACCTGTCGAAGTACACGATCAACCCCGCGATCTCGTCGGGGATCGACGAGTACGTGGGCACGCTCGAACCCGGAAAGCTCGCGGACATCTGTCTGTGGGATCCTGCGTTCTTCGGGATCAAACCCGCCATGACGTTCAAGGGGGGCTTTCCGGTCCACTCCGAGATGGGCGAGGCCAACGGCTCGCTGATGACGTGTGAGCCGATCGTCCAGCGGGAGCGGGCGGGGGCGAAGGGCACCGCCAAACACGGGCTGTCGGTGTCGTTCGTGTCGCCTGCGGCCGCGGACGCCGGCGTCGGCGAGGCGTACGGCCTCGAGAAGTCCGTCGTCCCCGTCGAAGGGACCCGGACGCCCGGCAAGCGCGATATGCTCTACAACGACCACTGCCCGGACGACATCGAGGTCGACGCCGAGACGTTCGAGGTCCGGGTCGACGGCGAGCGGATCACCTGCGAACCGGCGTCGGAACTCCCGCTCGCACAGCGGTATATGCTCTAACGATGAAACTCACACCCAAAGAAGAGGAACGGCTGACGGTTTTCACGGCCGCGGAAGTCGCACGGCGTCGCAAGGACCGCGGCGTCCTGCTGAACCACCCCGAAACGGTCGCGTACATCACCGACTGGTGCATCGAGCGGGCACGGGAGGGTGAGTCCGTCGCGGCAATCAGATCGCAGGCCACGCAGTTGCTCGGCCGCGAGGACGTGATGGACGGCGTCCCGGAGATGATCGATATGATCCAGGTCGAGCCGATGTTCCCGGACGGCACCAAACTCGTCACGGTTCACGATCCGATCCGTGCCGACAGCGTCGGACCCGGCGACGATGACGCCGACGGGGAGGCGTGAGGGCCTATGAGCCCGACATACCGCGACGTCGCGACCGTCGGCATCGGGGGCCCGGTCGGCTCCGGGAAGACGTCGCTTTTGACCCGGATCGTTCCGGAGTTGCGGGCGGCCGGGCTGGACGTGGGGGTGATCGCGAACGACATCCTCACTCGGGCGGACGCAGACCGGCTCAGAGAGCGGTTCGCCGGCGTCGTCCCCGAGGATCTCGTTGCGGGCGTCGAGACCGGGGCGTGCCCGCACACCGGGATCCGCGAGGATCCCTCGATGAACCTCCAGCAGATCGACGCGTTCCTCGAGGAGCACCCCGACTTGGACCTCGTCCTCGTCGAAAGCGGCGGGGACAACCTCGCGGCGACGTTCAACCCCGAGTTGGCGGACTATTCCCTGTACGTCATTAGCGTGGCCGAGGGTGACGACATCCCACGCAAACGGGGCCCGGGCGTCGTCGATTGCGACCTGCTCGTAATCAATAAGACCGACCTCGCGCCGTACGTCGACGCCGACCTCGACGCGATGGAGCGCGACGCCACGGCGGTTCGCGACGGCCCGTTCGTGTTCACCGACTGCAAGGCGGACACGGGACTCGATGAGGTTCTGACGCACATCCGCGACGGGGTGTTGTTCGCCTGATGGCGGCCGACGTCCCCCACCCGTCGTTCGAGGGATACGCCGGTGAGGCGGTCCCTCAGGCGGCCGTCGGGTCGCCAGGCAAAGACGGCGTCTTGGACCTGACGTTCCGTCGGACGGCCGGCGGGACCGCGCTGGTCGAAGACTACGCCACGGTCCCGTTTCACGTGTCCGGAACGCTCGATCACGACCCGCACCCGGACGTCGCGACAGTCTTCGTCCAGTCGCCGACGGGTGGCGTCGCCCAAGGCGACCGCCTCGACGTCGACGTCGTTGTTGGGGCCGACGCGCTGGCTCACGTCTCCACGCAGAGTTCGACCAAGGTCCAGTCGATGCGGCACAACTACGCGGCGGCGGACACGACCCTCTCCGTCGGCACTGGCGGCCACCTCGACTACGTCCCGGAGCCGACGATCCTGCACGCGGACGCGCGGTACTGCGCGGACCTCACGCTCGAACTCGACGCCGACGCCACGGCGGTGATGGCAGACGTCGTCGTCCCGGGTCGGCTGGCACGCGGCGAACGGTTCGACTTCGAGCGCTACTTGTCGCGCGTCCGCGCTGTGGGACCCGACGGGCTGTTGTTCGAGGACGCGACGCACCTTGTGCCGGGGACGAACGCGCCGACCGAGCCGGGGAGTCTCGGCGAGTTCGCGGTCTACGGGTCGCTGTTCGTCGTCGCGCCCGGAGAGGGCGCGAACGACCTGAGCGATTCGCTTTACGCGACGGTCACGGATCGCGACGGACGCGCCGCGGCAACCGAACTCCCGAACAGCGCCGGGGTCGTGGTCCGCGCGTTGGGTCACCGCGCGGAGACGGTCCGAGGCACGCTCCGTGCGGCCTGGGACGAGGCGCGCCGAGTTCTTCTGGACGCTCCCGCGCCGTCCGGGAGGAAGTACTGATGCTGCTCGCGGATCAGTATCTCGGTCACCGCGACGACGCTACGGTGGCGTCGCGGCTGGCCGACGCGGAGCCTCACTACGTTGTGCTCTCGGACACCGATCGACGCCGGTCCCGAGTGCGGACGGAGACAGTCGAGGGTGCCGATCTGGGCGTCGTCGTCTCCCGCGAACTCGGCGACGGCGACGTGCTCGAAACCGCTGCGGGCGCGCTCGTGGTCGTCGAACTCGCGTGCATCGACGCCCTCGTCGTCGATTTTACCGACGTCGACGTGTCGGCGACCCGAGCGCTCGCGTTCGGCCACGCGGCCGGGAACCGCCACTGGGACCTCGCGCTCCGGGAGGGCGAAGCGCTCTTTCCGGTCCCAGACTCCCGGGAGCGGATGATGTCGGCCCTCGACGGCGACCTCCCCGCGGGGGCGACGACACGCTTCGAGTCCGTTCCCCCGACGACGTTCGACGAGAGGGACTCTCCGGAACACGAACACACCCACGGTGAAGTGGAGCACGTCCACGACGACCACACCCATTCCCACTCCGGTGGTCACGACGACTCCCCGGGAGCGGTCGCCGATGAGTGACGACCCCACGCTCGAGGCGTTCAGACTCGCCGACTCCTTTCTCCCGATCGGCACCAACTCGATTTCCTACGGGCTGGAGCAGTTCGTTCAGGAGGGCCGCATCGAGGGCGATGCAGACCTCCGGGCCCTGCTCGAAACGTATCTCCGCAACCAGATCGGGACGGCCGACCTCGTGGCACTCCGCGCGGCACACGCCGCAGCACGCGACGGGGAGATCCCCGGGGTCTGCGACGCCGACCGACGGCTCGAAGCCGTGACGCTCCCGGCGGAGTTCCGCGACAGCGCCACCCACTCGGGCGCTCGACTGTTGTCCCTCCAGCGCGACCTGCGCTCGGATCCGGTGTTGGCCGACTACGCCGATCGGATCGACGCCGGGGCAGCGCCGGGGTTTCACCCAGTCGTGCTGGGTGCGGTCGCCGCTACAACGGACGTCAGCGAAGAAGCGGCGTGTCTGGCGTGTTGTCACGGGTTCGTGACCGGGCTGCTCGGCGCTGCCCAGCGCCTCCTCTCGATCGGACATACCGCAACCCAGCGGGCGCTCGAGGATCTCCATCCGGTGATTCACGAGGCCGTCGCCGACAGCGCTGAGCGGACGCTCGACGATATGACGTCGTTTACGCCGCTCGTAGACGTTCTCTCGGCAGACCACGAACGCGCGGATCGGCGTCTGTTCCTGAGCTGACCTGTGGCGGCCACCCCGGCAGCGTCCCGATTCGACTGCGGCGAGGCGGGGGTCGAACGATCGCCGGCCGCTACTCCGTCTCGGACACCGCTTCCCGCTCGCCGTCGGGGCTCTCGCTGGTCGTGCCGGACGGGCTCGGCCCCACGTCGCCGTCTTTGACCGCCCTGGCCTGCTGTTCGAGGTCCTCGACGTCCACCCGAGCAGCCTGATCGATTTCGCCGAGAATCTCCCCGATGTCGTCGAGGCCGATCAGCTCGCGCGTCTCGGCGTCGAACTCCAGGCTCTCCAGGTGATCCCCGTTGGTCGCCATCTCGCTTCCGGTGAGCCCCTTTCCGTACCGCCCGAGCAGCGAGGTGAGTTCCTGTGGGATCACGAACGTCGTCGACGCCCCTTGCCCGATGGCTTCGAGCGTGTCCATTCCGCGTTCGATGATCGCGCGTTCGCCCATCGACTCCGCGGACTTCGCACGGAGCACCGTGGAGATCGCATCACCCTGCGCTTCCAGGATCTGGCTCTGCTTTTCACCCTGCGCACGGATGATGTTCGACTGCTTGTCGCCCTCGGCCTTCTCGACCGCGCTCCGACGTTCACCTTGGGCTTCGAGGATCGTGGCACGGCGTCGCCGTTCTGCGCCGGTCTGTTGCTCCATCGCGCGCTGGACCTCCTGACTGGGGTTGACCTCGCGGACCTCCACGCTCTCGACGCGGATTCCCCACTCGTCGGTCGGCTCGTCCAGTTCCCTCCGGATCCGAGCGTTGATCTCCTGGCGTTTGTTGAGGGTATCGTCGAGTTCCATGTCGCCGATGACCGCACGCAGCGTGGTCTGTGCGAGGTTCGAGACGGCCGTCTTGTAGTCGTCGACCTCGAGAAACGCCTTCTTGGCGTCCATCACACGAAGGTAGACCACGGCGTCGGCGGTCACGGGAGAGTTGTCCCGCGTGATGGCCTCCTGTCGCGGCACGTCCATCGTCTGGGTCCGCATGTCGAACGTGTACGTCCGGGAGACGAACGGTGGGATGAAGTTGATTCCCGGTTCCAGCAGCGTCCGGTACTCGCCGAACACGGTGAGCACTTGTCTGTCGTAGGCGTCGACGAACCGGACCATCTGCGACACCGTCACTACCGCCAGCACCAGCACTAAGAGCCCGATCAACCCGAGAGAGACCGCACCGAACTGTAGCAGGACCCAAGCCAACATACTCCGAATTAACACCCCGTGAGCGCATCAACTGTAGAGGTTTTCACCCCTTTTCGGGTTGTCACTGTGATCACAGGCGACCAACGGCGTGAACGCGGTATCGGGCGCAACGCTGAAGACCGTCGGGAGTGGTGTATACTATTGACAGGACCGGGATTCGAAACACCATCGCCCCGTGTCCTGTTGTCTCCAGTCGGAGAACCGGGGGGTTGCCCGCCTCCCGGTCTTTCACGCGATCGATAGTAGTCGCGCGACTCTCGCCCAGCGGTGAGTCCCGTTCGTTCCGCCCGACAGCGTGGCGGACGGCACGCGCTGTGACGCGCTCACCGGACGACCGTCACAGGCACGGGCGATTGGTTGGCCACCTTCTTCGCGACGTTGCCGACGAACAGCCGATCGCTCAACGACCCGCTGTGGGTCCCGATCACCACCGCATCGAAGTCGTCGGCGCGGTTGAGGATCACCCGCGCCGGGTGGCCCATCCCGACTTCGGTGTTGACCTCGGTCCCGTGCTCGGCGGCGGCCGCTCTGGCCCGATCGAACACGGCCTCAGCCTTCGCCTCGGCGGCCTCGTTGGTGTCGCCCTCGAGAGCCAACCCCGCCGCCGCGCCCCCCATCAGCGACGGGGTGCCCGCGACGTGTAGGACCGTGATTTCGGTGTCGGGATGGTTTTCGAGAGCGTACTCGAGGGCCCTCTTAGCCATCTCCGAGTCGTCCATCGGCACGAGGACCCGTGAGATCATACACACTGTACGCTCCGGGGGATGATTAAACCGGGCGCTCACGCCGACAGGGAGAGCCTGCCGTCCGTGCGCGGAGCCGACGGCGCCGACTCCCGGTCAGTCGTTCGCCATCGTGGGTGTCGGTTCGGTCGCTTGGGCCACGGCCGTCGGCGCCGGACGCCACTGAAGATCGCCAGTGTAGTGGAACGTGCGGTGGCTCTGCTCCGGATCGACGACGGTCAGCGAGAGCCACCCGTTGTCCAGCAGGCCGGCAAGCTCCTCGTGGTCGGCGAGAATCCCCGTCACGCGGTCGGTCGGAGCGTGGACGACCGTCGAGAGCCGGAGCGGCTGGTGGTAGGGATCCTCGTCGGCGCTCATCACGGACTGCAACGGGAGGCCGGTCATCAGGTCACCGCCGTTGCCCTGGTAGACGCCCACGTTGCCGACGGGATTGTGTGTCACTTTCGAGCCGCTCCCGTAGACCGCCGTGTCGACCGTCGCGAAGTAATACTGGGCGTTGATCCACTGGGTGACGACCATCGGCCCCGTGAGGATGGCCTCCAAGGCGTCGCCGTCGGGGTCGGTCCGCCAGTCGTACGAGTGCAGGAACGACCGGCCATCCAGGTCGAGCCCTGCGGTGAGTTCCCGTGGGCCGATCACGAACCCCGCGTTCCCGGCCAGCCCCCACTCCGGGCGGGTCTCGGCCCAGTCGGCCGCCCGGCGCTCGGTCTCGCGGACCCCCGACCCCGAGCCGCCGGCCATGTCGTCGGCCCGCTCGGCGGCCGCGTCGGCGCGTGCGGTCTCGAGATCCGCGCGGAGCTGTTCGACCTCCGCCGCGTGGGTTTCGGGGACGCCGTCGGCGTACAGCGTCACTTCGTCGGTGGTCGTGTTGTGCTCGCCAGCGACGAAGACTGTGTCCTCGGGCACGTCGATCCCGCGGTCCCGGAGTTCGGCTTTGACTGCGTCGTCGTTACAGACCGCCGCGAGCACACGGGCGCTCGGACCGCCCGGATTGCCGGCGCAGGCGCCGCAGTCGAGGCTGGAGCCGAACGGATTGTTCGCGGTCTGGCTGGCGTGGCCGGCGAAGACCACCACGCGGGCGAACGCCTTCCAGCCCATCAGGTCGCACGCCGCGGCCGCATACCCAACCTTCTCCTGGTGTGTGAGGCCGTCTGGAAGCGCCCCGTCGTCGCCCGACCCTCCCTCGATGTCGGGCTCGCAGAACTCGTGGGCGTCGGGCAGGCGCCGGTCGGCGGCGTCGAGCAGGTCGTAGAACCGCGCGGGGAGGAGTGTCCGGAGGGTCAGCCCCACGCCGTACCCCGCGCCGGCGCTTTCAACGAAGCTGAACGCGGTCGCAGCGTTAGACTGGAGATTCTCGAGCGCCTCCACGACGGTATCGCGGGTCGCGCGCCGACGGTCGTACTCCAGTTGGCCGTCTCTCGCGGCGGGACGGTCCGCGATGTGGTGTTCCGCGTTCACGATCGGCGGGCAGGCGTCGACGGTCACCGCAGAGCCGTAGCCGTCGTACCGCATCGGGATCCCGAAGAAGCCGGCGTACCCGTAGGTCTCGTACTCGCCGGCGGCCTCGATGTGTCGCCGGATGATCTCCGACCGGGTGTCGATGCAGAACACCAGTTGGGCGTCCGGGCGGTCGCCGTCGCCGTCGTCGAGCCGCTGGCTGGCGCCGGCGACGGCGTCGGTCAGTTCCGACCGGTAGGTCGTCTCCCACGCGGTCAGCCACACCTCGGAGCGGGGGACGCCCGAGGGTTGGGACTTAGTGGCATCCCCGTCGGTGGGCGCCTCGCTCGGAACGAGGGGTGCGTCGAACTGGTCGACAAGCGCCAGCCGCGCCGCCAGATACCCCGGGAGAGTGATCGGATACGCCGACTGCCAGGCGTCGCCGTCGGCCACGCGCTGCTTTATCACCCCGGTCCAGCCGGGGAGTGCCGCCAGGTGACACTCCAAGACCTCAGCCCAGTCGTTCTCGGGGCATCCGTCGAGACGCTCCCGGAGGTACGCGACCGGGTCGTCGGGCAGGGCAGCGATCGCGTCGCCGTTCGGGACGTCGCCATCGTGGCGGGCCACCGCCCGAAACGCCCGGTAGAAGCCGCGGCCGCGGTTCGGCATCGCCCACTCCGCCTGCCCTTGATCGAGGAACGCCGCCAGCCACTTGGTGAGGACGGCGTCGACCTGCTCGACCGCAGCCGACGTCGTCGGACCGTCGGCCGACTCCGCGGCTGCCATCGCTTCCAGCGACGCCTCGGGGTCGGGGTCGTAGCCGTGAGCGTCGAGTCCCTCCCGCAGAGCGTCGGGATCGATCCGTCCGTTCTCCCACGCCCGGCGGAACGTCGCCGCGCTGGGGTAGCCATCACCGCCGAGCAGTCGTTCGGCGTCTGCGACCGCCTCATAGAACGGCCGATCCTCGAACCCCGACAGCGGGTTCGCTGTGACGAAGGAGTGAAGCGGCCAGGCGGCACCCACTGACGCGGCTGCCGCGTCGATGCGATCCTCGACAGTCGCCTCAGTACTCATTGTACTCCTCCGTCGTTGTTAGCTGCGTTTCGGGAGCCGGTTGGGTGGCGTTCAGAAGCGCCACGTAGAGCCGCCGGCTGTGCTCGTACGCCCCGGTCTCGACGGCGACGTACGCCGCGACGAACGCGACGGCGACCAGCCCGTGTGCAGGGGTCAACGCCGCCGGGTCGCCGACCGCCGGCACCCCGACCAAGAGCCCGCTGACGACGTTGTAGACCCCGGCGTACACGGCGACTGCCGGTACCGCAACCACCGGCACGACTCCGTAGCGCACCATCCCGGGGAGCGAGGCGTCGACCGCCAGTTCCCGTGCGGCGTGGAGCACGGTCAACACCACGAGCAGCGTGAGCAAGAGCCCGGTGTCGAGTGTGGTTCCCTTGCCAGTCAGCGCTGCGAACACGACGCCGCCCGCGAGCGCGGTGCCGGCCGTCACGACGACCCCGAGGGGCGTCACGGACCCGACCGTGGTCGTCGCGCTCGGGCTCTCGTGTTCGACGGCGTCTCCCGAACTGAGGAACTGATACGCCTTGTAGAACCCGTGGAGGATCAGATGGGTAACGGCTGCCCCGAAGAACCCGAGGCCAGCCTGCACGATCATGAAGCTCATCTGCCCCACCGTCGAACAGCCGAGTTTGCTCTTGACGTCGGTCTGGACGGTCTTCAGGAGTTTTCCGAGTATCGCGCTCGCCGCGCCGACGAGAACGATCGCGAGCATGACGCCGGCGTCGGCGGTGACCACCGGCGCGAACCGCACTAAGAGAAGCCCGCCAGCGTTGACGAACCCCGCGTGCATCAGCGCAGACGCCGGCGTCGGGGCCGTCATCGACGAGAGGAGCCAGGTGTGAAACGGGATCAGCGCCGACTGGACCATCGCCGCGAGCAGCAGCCCCGCGGCCGCGACGACCACGACCGCCGACGGTGCGGTCCCGACGGCCGCCGGCACCGCGGACACCGCCGTCACCCCGGTCGCCCACCACAGCGTGCCCAGCACGACCGCCAGCACGGCGCTGCCGGCCAGGAAGTACCGGCGGGCTAAGCCAGCGGCGGCCCGTGCCTGAGGCCACCCCTCGACGTGCCCGATCAGGCCGGCCATCACCAGGCCCATCGCGACCCACGCGCCCCAGAACACCAGAAGGCTGTCCGCGGCGACGAGGACCATCACCGTTAGCGTGAACACGAACACGCGTCCGAAGAACCGGCCGACAGTACGGCTCCCGGCCATGTAGCGCCTGGAGTAGCTGTGAACGATACCGCTGAAGAAGGTGACCGTCGCCCACATCACGGCCGTCAGCCCGTCGACGACCACGACCCCTGGCACCCCCCACGAGGCGTCGGTTGCGAGCCTGGCGGCCAGCACGCAGAGGCTCACAACCCAGAGGAACCAGACGAGCCGCGTCAGGGTCGAGGGCACCCGGGAGTTCGTCCCGGCTGGTGTCGGAAGCTGTCCTACAGTCGTCGTTCCGTGTTGTCCCGTCATCGTTCGTATCGTTCACGACCGACGCGTGCGACGATCGCCAGGCCGGCGTCGCGGACACAGTCACCGGTCGTTTCAATCCACTTTACGAACGATATGGTTATTAAATCTGTCTAAGTTCACAAAACGTTCCAAGAAAGTGAATTATAGAACGTGACGGTCACGCGCCCACCCCCGGCAGCGCCCCGGCGGGTGTAGAAAACCATAACAGCACGGGCCTCCGGATTCCGGTATGGAAGAGGTAGAGGGGACCGTCCTCGTGGGGGAATCGTTCGAGCCCGTTTCCGGGCGCGTCGTCGTTGAGGACGGACGAATCGCGGCGGTCGAGGAGGCGGCTACGACGTCGACCGACATCGTCCTTCCCGCGTTCGTCAACGCGCACACGCACCTCGGCGACTCAGTCGCGAAGGAGGCCGGCGTCGGTCTCTCGCTCGAGGAGGCGGTCGCACCCCCCAACAGCCTGAAACATCGGCGGCTAGCCGCTGCCGACAGAGAGGAGTTGGTGGCGGCGATGCGCCGGACGCTGCAGTTCATGTGGCGGACCGGGACGGCGCGGTGTCTGGACTTTCGGGAGTCGGGCCCGCCTGGCGCCCGCGCGCTCAGGGACGCCGCTCGCCCGGTCGCGCTCGACCCGTTCATCTTCGGTAGCGGGGATCTCTCGGTCCTCGACGTCGCAGACGGTTACGGTGCGAGCGGCGCGAACGACGACGACTTCGCCGATCAGCGCGCCGCCGCCGCCCAGCGTGGCGTTCCGTTCGCCATCCACGCCGGAGAGCCCGACGCGACGGACATCTACCCCGCGCTCGATCTGGATCCGGATCTGCTCGTTCACATGATCCACGCCGACGGAGGCCACCTCGAACGGGTCGCAGACCAGGCGGTCCCGATCGCGGTCTGCCCCCGTGCGAACACCGTTCTCGGGGTGGGAAAACCGCCGATACGGGACTTACTCGACCACACCACGGTCGCGCTGGGCACCGACAACGTCATGTTGAATCCCCCGTCGATGTTCCGTGAGATGGCGTACACCGCAAAACACTTCGACGTGACTGCTCGGGAAGTGCTGGGGATGGCGACGCGGGCCGGCGCCGAGGTGGCCGGACTCGACTGTGGGGTCGTCGCTCCGGGCAAACGGGCCGACCTCCTCGTGTTGGACGGCGACTCCGACAATCTGGTCGGCACCGAGGATCCGATCCAGGCGGTGGTCCGACGCGCGACCGGACTGGACGTCAAACGCGTGGTGAGTTAAGACTCAGCCTCGGGGTCGAAGCGCCCGAACGGTGTGGTCTCGTGGCTCCGGACGAGCACCTCGTCGGCCACAGTGAGCCCCATCTCGAGGAGGGCTTGGGCGACGGGTGTGATGTCGCTGTCGGACTCGCCGACGGCCGTCACGAGGAGGTTCTGATCGCCGGTGACCAGTTCCTGAACCGAGATCACGCCGTCGATTTCGAGTATCTCGGGAATGAGCCCGCCGCGCTCGGGGATCGACGCGGTGCAGAACAGCAACATCCGCAGCGGATATCCCGACTGCTGGTAGTCGACGTCCGCGCTGTAGCTCTTGATGACTCCTTCCGATTCGAGCCGCTGGATGCGCTTGCGGACGGTGCTGCCGGAGGTTCCGGTCCGCTCCGCGATGTCTCCGGACGACATGTTCCTGGCGTCCTCTTGGAGGGCGTACAGGATCACCTCGTCGACGTCGTCAGTAGCGTCGTCGGTCATACCCATACCTCCGCGGCACGGTCACTTTACGTTGTACGTTCCCCGGAGAGATCGCCCTGGGTCGTCTCCCTCCAAAGTGACGGCGTCCCGACGACCGAAGAGAAATGTCGACGACGATGGCGACGACAAGCCGTGCGACGCCGTTGGCTTCGGTCTCCAGTTTCGGTCGCGGCCGACAGAACCAACCCATACGCACCGAGGTGCGCTCTCCCCTGTCGGTAACGTGCTCCCGACGCCCGTTCGACGCTCCTTTCGGCGACGACGTGGTGAGGCCGGCGTTACCGACCCTGCTCGGTGGGGACAGTCAGGTGTCGGACCAGCCAGACGTTCGCCCGGCACCCGATCCGCACCAGGTCGACCTCGACGGTGGTGCCGCTCTCGAGTCGCCCTGCCGCCGACCGGAGGTCCGGGTCGGCGTACCCGACCACTTGGTACGTCGCGTTGGTCCTGCAGTCTCTGAGCGTGACCGCCCCGCGATCGTTCTGTTCGTGGACCACGACGGCTCGCATCCTCTCTCTCGGGTTCGACAGCCGGCTACCGTCGTTCTCGGCGCGGCTTCTCTCCGCCTCATCGGGTTGATGGCCGGGTCGTGAATACATAGGTGCGGATACCCGGTCCCGAATACGGGGTCTCGACACATTGTTAAGCGGTGTGTAACCGGACTCCGTGACCCGATCGAACCGGCCGCTGGACAGCGTCGGAGCCTCGGAAGCTGACCCGCGGTCCGAACCTACGCGTCGCCGTCAGACTGGTAGGGTTGGCCGACGGCCTCACGCGGCAGGACGTTGTGCAACGCCGACTCGACGTCGCCGGCGGAGCCGAACTGCTGGATGTCGGTCTCCGAAATCAACCCCGCGAGCTCGACCTCGCCGTCCGCCAACAGCAGCGTCACACCGGAGCACGCCTCCGCCGCGGCCGACCGGTCGACGGGGTATTCGAGTTCCTCGAGCACCGTGGATACGTTTCGGAACTGTATTTCCCGGGCCATCGCCGCTACGTACGGTCGGGCGACGTATGAGTACACACCCGCTACCGCGGGGCGTCGGAGATCGGCGACAGGCCGGGAGCGCACGCCGGGTGGTACTCCGGGGCGGTCCGGTGTAGCGTCCGGATAACAACGAGCGCGGGACGCTTTCGTAGACGAAATGGCACGCACGGACGTCCCCGCGACCGCAACAGACATCGCCGATCCGACACCGATCGCCGGGGGCTACGCATCTACGCAGCAACGCCCAGCCGACGACGTCAGCCGACCGACCGAACCGGCGGATCCGGTCGCGCCGTCCGATGAGACGCCGGCCCACGACCGGGAGCGACCGCCGGCCCGTATCGAGGGGGTCCGGACGCCCGTCGGTAGCGGGGGTGTGGAGCTGTCGCTCCGACACCGGATCTCGGCCCCTGTGGGTGCGCCGTGACTCACGCCGCGCGGTTCGAGCACGAAATCGCCGGAAAGACCGTGCTCGTGACGGGCGGTGCGGGGTTCGTCGGTAGTCGTATCGCCGACGCCGTGGTGGCCGACAATACGGTCCGGGTGCTTGACGACCTCTCGGCCGGGAGCCGGGACGCGGCCCCGCAGGGTGCGGAGTTGATCGTCGCAGACGTCTGCGACGACGACCGTCTCGTGGCCGCGATGGATGGTGTCGACCTGGTGTTTCACCAGGCCGCGGTCGTCAGTGTGGCTCGCTCGACCGAAGCGCCGGTGGCGACCAACCGCACCAACGTCGACGCGACGCTCCGGCTGCTCGAGGCCGCTCGAGAACAGGACGCGCGCGTCGTCTTCGCGTCCAGCGCTGCGGTCTACGGCCACCCCGAGTGCGTCCCGGTCGACGAGTCCCACCCGACGCGGCCGACGTCGCCGTACGGCGTCAGCAAGCTGGCGGCCGACCAGTACGTCCGGCTCTACGCGTCGCTGTACGACGTCCCGACCGTCGCGCTCCGATATTTCAACGTCTACGGCCCCGGACAGCCCGGTGGCGACTACAGCGGCGTGATTACCACGTTCGTCGAGCAGGCGCTCGCGGGCGACCCGATCACCGTCTACGACGACGGCGAACAGACCCGGGACTTCGTGCACGTCGACGACGTGGTCCGGGCGAACCTCCGCGCCGCCACCACCCCCGACGTCGGCGCGGCGTACAACGTCGGCACCGGGGAGGCGGTCACCATCGCCGCCTTGGCCGAGCGGATCCGGGCGCTCGCGGGGTCGGGGTCGTCGATCGTCACGACCGACGCCCGAAACGGCGACATCCGTCACAGCCGCGCCGCCACCGAGGCCGCACGCGACCGCCTCGGATTCGAGGCGTCGATCCCGCTTTCGGAGGGGTTGAAGACGCTGCCTCGGCTTCAGTAGGCGTCGGGTTCACCACCTCCCCACCCGTCGGCGGGACCGGACGCCGTGCGGCGATGCTCGAAGCCGGATGCTCGGCGAAGCCGGAGGTCACCCGTCCGGACGCGACTACCCGCGAAGCGGCCGTCCGGGACACGCCACTCGATACTGTCGGCCGGTCAGCCCAACGGCTTCGCCGGCATCCCACTCGCGGTGTTGAAGATGCCCACGAGCGCGAGTACTCCGCCGGCGACGATCACCAGGGCACCCACGCCGACGCCACCCGCCTACGCCGCGTCGGTCCCGTTGCCACGACGCGTTGCGTCGGCGTACGCTCGTACTGTCGGCTCCCCTCGGCAGCATCAGTACGCGAGCGCACCCCGGCCCATTGGGGGGTTCTCCGAGTGCCGGGAGTTCCGGACCGGCGGGCACGCCCACCCGGAGGGGACTCACCCCTACAGACTGTGCCGACTGAACTACGATAGCGGCGGCCGGCTGCGCGACGGCGGATCGGATCTCACCGGCAGCGGGTTCCGGACCCCCGTTCGCGGTCTCTCCACGCGAATACGCTCGCGCCGCCGGCGCCGGCTACTCGACGGTGACGCTTTTCGCCAGGTTCCTGGGTTTGTCGATCGCGCGTTCCAACTGCATCGCGGCGTAGTACGAAACGAGCTGCAACTGGACGTTCGCGAGCAGCGGGACGAGATCCGGATGCGTCGCGGGCACGGGGACGATCTCCTCGGCCGCGCCGAGGTCGTCCACCATCGTCCGCGGTGCGATCACGATCACCGGCCCGCCGCGGGTCTGGATCTCCTGGATGCTGCTCCGGAGCTTCGACGCGTCGCGGCCGGTGCAGACGGCGAACACGGGCGTCTCGGTGGTCACGAGCGCGAGCGGCCCGTGTTTCAGCTCCCCGGCAGCGAATCCTTCGGCGTGTTCGTAGGTGATCTCTTTGAACTTCAGCGCCCCCTCCAACGCCACGGGGTAGGCGGTCCCGCGCCCGATGAAGAAATGGCCGTCGTCGCTGAGATACTGCTGGCCGATGACGCTGGCCTCGGACGTATCGAGCACCGATTGTATGTTGTCGGGAAGCGACCCCAGCGCCTCCAAGAGCGCCCGATGGTCGTCGGTCAACCCGCCGGCAGTGTCGCTCACAACCCGCAGCCCAAGGAACATCAGCCCCACGACCTGAGAAGAGAACGTCTTGGTCGCAGCAACACCGATCTCCGGTCCCGCGCGGATGAACAGGGTATCGTCGCACTCCCGGGCCGCAGTCGAGCCGACGACGTTCGTCACCGCGACCGTGCGCGCACCCCGCTCGCTGGCGACTGCCATCGCCTCGAGCGTGTCTGCGGTCTCGCCGCTCTGGGTGACACAGAGCACCAGCGTGTCCTCGTCGATGGGTGGCGGGTAGACCGCGTACTCGCTTGCCAGGCATGAAGTGGCCGGAATCCCCCACTCCGAGAGGAGGCGTTCGCCGTACATCGCGGCGTGATATGACGTCCCGCACGCGACGAGATGGACGCTCGACACGTCGGCGAAGGTACCCTCCGGGAAGTTCTCAAGAGCAACCGTGCCGTTCACGATCCGCCCCTTGATCGTCTGACGGAGAGAGACCGGCTGCTCTTGAATCTCCTTGAACATAAAATGGTCGTAGCCGGCCTTCTCGACCGACTCTGATGCCCAATCGATGGTCTCGGCCGGCCGGTCGATCTCGGCTCCCGACGCGTCGGTGATCCGGTAGTCGTCGGGGGAGACCACGACGATGTCGCCGTCCTCAAGATAGACAGCTTGGTCGGTAAACTCCAGGAACGCCGGAACGTCGCTCGCCAGGTAGTTCTCGTTGTCGCCGATCCCGAGCACCAGCGGCGACCCGCTCCGAGTGGCGTACACCTGTCGTTCGCCCTTGAGGATCATCGCAATCGCGTAACTCCCCTCGATCCGGCCGATGGCCTCCCTGAACGCGGCCTCGGCGGTGTGACCCGCCTCGATCAGTTCGCCGACCAGATGGGGGATCACCTCGGTGTCGGTCTCGCTATCGAAGGTATGGCCGCGCTCGACGAGTTCGGCCCGCAGTTGGTCGTGGTTGTCGATGATCCCGTTGTGGACCAGGGCCACGGTACCGGTACAGTTGGTGTGGGGGTGAGCGTTCTCGTCGGAGGGACGGCCGTGCGTGCTCCATCGCGTGTGCCCGATCCCGACGTCGCCGCCGAGTGCGGCCTCGCCGAGTTTCCGCTTCAGCTCTGCGACTTCACCACGGCTCTTGGTGACTTTCACGCCCGTACCGTTGGAGAGGGCGATCCCGGCGGAGTCGTACCCGCGGTACTCCAGGTTTTCGAGGCTCCTGAGCACCGAGGTCCCGGTGTCGACCCCGCCGACACACGCGGTAATCCCACACATCAGTCTGCCCTCCTGTTGGTAATCCACCTGATACCCCGGCGTGAGACGGGCTGGGTCGGCCACGGTGCGCGTAAACCGTGGCTCTCAGGCGGGTGCAGCCGGCTGACGCTCTCTGGAACACGGGTCAGTGGCATCTGGTGAAGTAACATCAGTAACCCACAGTAGGCGTTTTTCGCGCTTTGTTATGACGTGAATTTCAGAAACGATCGAGAGTAACCTCATAGTACCTGTTTTTGTGGGTTAGAGGTGTGTAACGCAGTCAACACGTACCAGCAGTTGTCCACGGGTGCGAAACGGTGTGTTCCGGCTACCGATCCGCCACGTAACGGCTCGCTCGACGCCGAATCCGTCAAAATCAGCCCGGTTCTCGAAAGCCCCACATTACAATGTCCGACCGACCCGTACAACTGATCGGGAGGCGAACGACTCCCCCACTACACCGTTCGGTTCCCAGCGGCTCCCCCCCACCCGGTTTTCGTCCGCTGTCTCACGACCTCCGAGCCTCCGCTCCGGCGGCGCCCGTCCCCACCCGCTCGTGGTTCCGAAACCTCCGGTGGTGGTCGCCCCGCAGGCCTATCGCCGGACACTTTTGGGTATGCCTGTGTGTCGACTCCCGTTGAGTAAGGCCCTTCAAGCACGACTCGTCGGAGTTAGTAGGTACAAGCAAAACTCCGTGTGTTATTCTATTTCGAACAACAAGTGACTCGAGTTAAAAAGATAGATATTTAACATATGTGTCCGAGTACGAGGATACGAACTGTGGGAGTGAGCTACCAGTTCGGTAAGACCGGACTCTCGTTCCGTAGTCCGGACATGCGGCAATCGGGATGGGTGCCGTAGCGTCCGACACGCCAGGGGATATAGTGTTACCGACCGCCTGCTCCTACGGTATCGTTATGACCCAACAAACCGAATCCAACATCAACCGGGGGGGTGCAGCGACCGACGACTCCGAGACAGCTCCGACTGTCGCGGAGTCGGACGCGAGTGAAGGCGATTTGAGCTCCGACGGGGGAGGTGGCTCGGCGACGGCCGACGCCGACGAGTCGTCGGCGGAATCGTCGCTGCCGCTGGATCAGACGTTCGAGATCCTCAAGAACCAACGCCGGCGGTACGTGCTTCGCTATCTCGACTCCGCGGACGAGTCGGTATCACTGAGCGACCTCGCCGAACAGATCGCGGCGTGGGAGAACGACAAGGAGATCAGAGAGATCACGTCGAGCGAACGGAAACGCGTGTACGTCGGACTCTACCAGTGTCACCTCCCGAAGATGGCGGGGATGGACGTCATCCGCTTCAACAAGCCGCGGGGGATCATCGAACCCGGTGAGCACATCGACGTGTTCAACCAGTATCTCCAATCGAACGATTCACCCGCGGAGCTCTCTCTGAACAGCCGCCAACTCGCACTATCCATCCTGGGCATCGGCCTCGTCCCGGTGGCCGTCCTGTTCGTGGCCCAGGGGGCACTCCCGATGCTTGTAACAGTCTCTTCGGTGCTACTTCTGACTGCGGGATCGGTCATCCACCTCAGACGACGCGACGCACCCCCACGGGTGTCGTCCGACAAGACCGCTGCCTGACCTGTCGGAACTGGCGACTGGGTGCACTCGTTTTCCGCACTGACTCGGGGTATGAGGCGATTACTCGGAGAACACGATTAATAACAATACTGGCTCCTCATCGACATAGTGTATGAGATCGTTAGCAAGGGCTCGCACACGAGGCCTCGTGTGACGATGAGCTCTCCGGATCACACCTCGCTTGCTCCCGACAATGTCTTCGAGATTCTCAGCAGTCGCCGCCGCCGAATGGTGTTGTTCTACCTGCGAAAGCACGGCAATACGGCCACGGTGAACGATCTCGCAGAGCAATTGGCCGCGTGGGAAAACGACACTGATATCGAGGAACTGACCAGCCAGGAGCGAAAGCGGGTGTACGTATCGCTGTATCAGACCCATCTCCCGAAGCTCGCCGACACCGGTCTCATCGACTACGACGTCGATGATGGCACCGTCACGCTAACGGATCGCGCAACCGAAATCGACGACTTCCTCTCCGTGAAGGCTACATCGGGCTATCCGTGGAAACGTCATTATCTGGTCTTCCTGATCGGGGGCGCCGTGGCCGTCCTCGTAGCGATCCTCGCGACACCGGCCGTCGGCATCGGACCGTTGCTCTGGTTGGCCGGCGGTCTGATCGCAGGCTACGTAACCACGGTGCTGGTCGAATACTGGCATTACCAGAACCAACTGGACCAGATTCCCTCGGAGCTCGACCCGCACGATCAGTGAGCCGCGCTATCGCCACTCGGACAGAGAACACAGGTCCGAAGACTCGACGATCAGGAACTCAGTATCGGTGTAGTGGTCGTCCTCAGCGGGCAGCGCAACGTACCGGCCATCGTCGGCGAGGCTCACGGTCAACGGGAGGTGTTCGTAGCCGAGGTCGGCTGCCGGATCCGGGTCCGCCCCGGCAGCCTCCCAGGCTTCGGCACGGTCGCTCATCCCCGTCTCACTCCGGGTCGACGGGGCGTCCGAGACTCCATCGGTGATGGGTCTCGGCCCACCGCGGTGTCGGACTCAGTCACGCGCCGGTGGCCGACGGTGCGCGGTATCGTCCGGCCCGCCGTTGACGTGGTGACGTCGCGTTTCACACCGGTAGGTTCTGCTTACGCCGATTAACTGTTCTGACCGCATCTGTGCGGTATTGTTACGAGACTGCTGCCGGGTAGTAAGGTGGGCTTTCGAGGGCGTCGCTCAGCCGCCCAGCCGCGTCACTGTCCGAGCACGCTCGAATCTGTCACACCGGCGGGTAAGTTCCATATACCTGAGTGGCCGGCCGAAGAGAAGATACGCTGTGAGGACCTCAACGCTTCGGCTAGCGGCCGAGTGACTACGATGAACACGCTACGACACTTCGACAGACGACACCCGCTTCTGGAGACGAGCCGACGATGAGCAGCGACTGGGACGAAGTCGGCTACGTAATCAGCTCTAGATACCGGGTTGACGTTCTCCGGCGACTGGCCGACTCGCCGGCGCCGCCATCGAAGATCGCCGAAGACACCGACTCAGCGACCTCGCACGTCTCCCGCGCGCTCAGCGACCTGCGGGAACAGGGGCTTGTCGACCTGCTCGTCCCCGAGTCCAGACAGAAGGGTCGGATCTACGGGATCACTGATTACGGGCGGGAGGTCTGGGAGACGATCGAGGCGCAGAACCTCGCTTGATCGCCGCCCACGCAACGCACAGCACCAACTGGGCGGTTCGTATGAATCGAACGCAGAGTCGCCGTGCCGACGACAGTACTAGTCGGTCGATACGGGCGGTTTATCCGGCTTACTCGTCGGTGTCGGGCAACAGCATCTCCGGGTCCCGTTCGTACTCCGGAGTCGCGATGAATTCGGAGATTCGTTCCATTTCGCTTTCGGTGAGCCAGCCGTCCATACTCCGTCGTAAGATCTGCTAATATCTAAGTAAACGCAGCATATCAGTACGCAATCTGACGTTATCGGTAAACTACCCACTGGATCTTGGGTGCAAGCGCGCCGCAGTCGGATCGTTCCGACCCGCGCGGGTCGACTCCCCACGGGGACTGCGTACCGGCGTCAGACCCCGAGCCACTCGTCGGACTGAACCTGGTAGCCGTGGTCGCGGCAGTGAGCTGCCGCCTGCCGACGGACCGCCCGCGATCCCGGCAACGCACCGGTTTCGCTGATCCGTCCGACGACCCAGTCGGCCACGGCCGCGACCG
>Ga0102939_1000201_pt1 | contig 21117 bp, 20 predicted proteins | sample SalPon2_B_H2O_MG_FD_78214 | JGI IMG/M metagenome (GOLD analysis project Ga0102939, IMG submission 78214) | Salt pond water microbial communities from South San Francisco under conditions of wetland restoration - Salt Pond MetaG R2_B_H2O_MG | ecosystem: Environmental > Aquatic > Non-marine Saline... | reverse complement strand
TGAAGAACAGCTTGCGCTGGGCCTTGGTGGTGGCCACCTTGACCATGCGCCAGTTGCGCAGGATGTATTCGTGGATTTCGGCACGGATCCAGTGCACGGCAAACGACACCAGCCGGACGCCGACATCGGGATCGAAGCGCTTGACCGCCTTCATCAGCCCGATGTTGCCCTCCTGGATGATGTCGGCCAGGGGCAGGCCGTAGCCGTTGTAGCCGCGGGCGATGTGCACCACAAAGCGCAGGTTCGAGAGCACCAGCCAGCGCGCCGCCTCGAGATCGCCCTGATCACGATAGCGGCCGGCGAGCGAGCGCTCTTCCTCGGCGCCCAGCGCCGGAATCGCGTTGACCGCCTGGATATAGTGATTCTCGCTGCCGGCGCGGAGCGGCAGCTTGTTGTAATCGGTGCTGACCAGTGCGGCGCCCGTGTCCATGAAAACCCTCCCGAGGTCTTATCCTTGAGTAATTATAACACCTACTTCGGTGTGCCAGGGCATCCGGCAAGTTCCCTCAGGGCGGTTCGATGGCCACCAGATGCCGTGCCACGGCAAGCCAGGCGCCGCCCACCCCCAGCAGCCCACCGGTCGTGATCAGGCTCAGTGTCCCGGCAAGTCCGGCGCCGACGGGCTGGAAACCGCTGCCGTAGAGTGTGGCCAGACGCTGGGCTGGTTCGGCGATCAACGCCACCGCCACGGACAGCAGGATCCCGGCGATCAGCCCGCCGGCCAGGCCGTGCCACAGGCCCGTGTACAGAAACGGGCGCCGGATGAAGGCATGCGTGCCGCCGATAAGCCGTGTGATCTCGATCTCGCGGCGGTGGTTTTCGATATCCAGGCGGAGCGTATTGAACAGTACCAGCACCACCGTCAGCCCCAGCAACAGCGCGACCACGGCGGTGGCGCGGTTGCCCAGTTCAATAATCGCTGCCAGGCGTGCCATCCAGTCGCGATCAATGCGCAGTTCCGCCACCGCTGGCCGGTCGCGCAGCTGCGCGGCCAGTCGCTCCACCGCGGCGCTGCCAAGGCCCGGTGACAGCTTCGCGACGACAACCGCCGGCAGCGGGTTGCGGTCGAGCAGTGCCAGCGGCTCGCTCACGCCGCCGCTGCGCCGGTATTCGGCCAGGGCCTGCTCGGGGGTGATCAGCCGCACAGCACGCACCGCGTCGCTGTCACCGATGCTCGCGGCGATGGCCGAGTACTGCCCGGGATCGGTCGTGGTCTCGAGAAACACCGATGCCTGCGGCGCACCGCCCCAGCCGCTGAGCGCCGTGTCGAGGTTATCCATGGCCACCACAAAGGCGGCGGGCAGTGCCAGCGCAATGCCGATGGCCGCGGCGGTCATGACACTGCCGGGCCAGCGCCGGCGCAGCCGTCCCAGCGAGCTGATCGCCGCGTGGGCGTGGAGCTTGGCCCAGCGCTTGGCCAGGGCGCTGATACTCATGCCGCGCGGCCCTCGCTGAGGTGGATCTGGCGGTGGCCGAGCGCGTCGATCAGCGGCTGATCGTGACTGGCGATAACCGTGGTGACGCCGACCTGGTTGAACTGCCGGAACAGCTGCATGATCTCCATGGACAGGGCCGGGTCGAGGTTGCCGGTGGGCTCATCGGCCAGCAGGATCGGCGGCCGGGTGACAATCGCGCGGGCAATGCCGACGCGCTGCTGCTCGCCGCCGGACAGCGTCACCGGATAGGCGCCGCTTTGCGCCAGCAACCCGACCTTGTCGAGCGCCGCCTGCACGCGCCGGCGGAGCTCGGCGTGGGGCCGGCCCTCGATGACCAGCGGCAGGGCGACATTGTCGAACAGCGTGCGGTCATGCAGCAGGCGATGATCCTGAAAGGTCATGCCGATGCGTCGGCGCAGGTAGGGAATGCGGCGGTGCGGCAGGCGGGCGAGGTTGGCGCCGTCGACCAGCACCTGACCACGGCTGGGCCGCTCGAGGCGGGGGATGAGCCGCAGTAGCGTGCTCTTGCCCGCGCCGCTGGCGCCAGTTATGAACACCAGCTCGCCGCGCTCGACATGCACATCGAGTCCGCGCAGCGGCTCGTTACCGCCCGGGTAGCGCTTGCCCACCCCTTCGAGGCGGATCATGGGTCATCGGTCTCCGCGATCGCCGAGTCGAGCAGCGCATCGACGAAGGCCTCGGCTTCGAACGGGCGCAGGTCATCGACGCCCTCGCCGATGCCGATGAACCGCACCGGGATGCCGAACCGCTGGGCCATGGCAAAGATGACACCGCCCTTGGCGGTCCCGTCGAGTTTGGTCAAGGCCAGACCCGTGACGTTGACGGCGTCACCGAACTGCTCGGCCTGCGCGAGGGCGTTCTGACCGGTGCCGGCATCCAGGACCAGCAACACCTCATGGGGGGCATCCTCGTCCTGCTTGCCCAGCACCCGCCGGATCTTGCGCAGCTCTTCCATCAGGTTGCCCTGGGTGTGCAGCCGGCCGGCGGTGTCCGCGATCAGCACGTCCGCCCCCCGGGCAATCGCCGCCTGGTGAGCATCGTAGACCACCGAGGCGGCATCGGCCCCGGTGGGCTGGCTGATGACCGGGGTCCCGGTGCGCTCGCCCCAGGTCTGGAGCTGCTCGACCGCGGCGGCCCGGAAGGTGTCGCCGGCGGCCAGCAGAACGCGCTGTCCCTGCTGGCGGTACTGCTCGGCGAGCTTGCCGATGGTGGTGGTCTTGCCGGCACCGTTGATGCCCACCGTGAGAATGACCATGGGCCGGGCGTCCGCGCGGAGTTCGAGCGGCGCCGTGACCGGGCTGAGGATGGCGAGCATATCCTCGCGCAGGGCGTGGCGCAGCGCATCGGTGTCATCGAGTTCGTTGCGCTTCAGCCGGTCGGTCAGGTCATTGATGATGCGCGTGGTGGCCTCCATGCCCACATCGGCCATCAGCAGATGGGTCTCGAGGGCCTCGAGCAGGTCGGCATCGATGCGCTTGCGGCCGAGAAAGAGCTGACCGATGCCGCTGCCGGTGCGGCTCAGGCCGTTGCGCAGCCGGGCCAGCAGGCCGGGGCGCGCGCCCGGATCATCCCCGGTGGCGGGTGCCGGGTCGGGCTCGGCCGGGGGTGTCTTTTGCTTGCGACGAAACGGCAGCATGGAACTCTCGAGGCTCGGGCGTGAACGAATAATTCGGTATGCTAACACCGCATCGGCGACGCGATGTGTCTAAAACAGAGGCTTGACCCAACCATGCGAAACGCGCTCTTCGCCCTGATCCCGGCGCTGATGGCCGCTCCGGCCGCCGCACAGTCGGAATCGGGCGTTACCGAGTTCACCCTCGACAACGGCATGCAGATCCTGGTGCGCGAGGACCACCGAGCGCCGGTGGTGGTCTCGCAGGTCTGGTACCGGGTGGGCTCGTCCTACGAGACCCGCGGCGAGACCGGTCTGTCTCATCTGTTCGAGCACATGATGTTCAAGGGCACCGAGCGCCACGCCGAAGGGGAGTTCTCCGAGATCATCTCCCGCGAGGGCGGACGGCTGAATGCGTTTACCGGCCGCGATTTCAGCGCCTATTTCGAGATTATGGCCGCGGATCGGCTGTCGGTCGCGCTCGAGCTCGAGGCCGACCGCATGGCCAATCTCCAGATCAATGCCGAAGCGCTCGCCACCGAGCGCGAGGTGGTGCTCGAGGAGCGCCGCCTGCGTACCGATGACCGGCCCGAGGGCCGATTCGCCGAGCGCTATGCCGCCATCGCCCATCCGGGCACCGGCTACGCGCACCCGATCATTGGCTGGGCCGATGATGTGGCCGCGTTCGAGGTGTCGGATCTGCGCGACTGGTACGAGCAGTGGTACACGCCCACCAATGCCACGCTGGTGGTGGCCGGCGATGTCGAGCCCGCGGCGGTCCATTCGATGGCGCAGGAGTACTTCGGCGACATCGAGGGCCGGCCGGTGCCCACGGTCCGCGACCCGGACAATCTCCAGCCACCCGGCGAGCGGCGCGTGATCCACCGTGATCCGCAGGCGCGGGTCACGCAGCTGCGCATGGGCTACGAGGTGCCGTCCCTGCGCACCGCCGGCTCGGAGCTTGACCCCTACGCGCTGCAGATGATCGCCACCATTCTGGATGGCGGCGACGGGGCACGACTGGCCGAGGAGCTGGTGCGTGGATCGGGCGTCGCGGCGGCCGCCGGCGCGGGGTACAACCCGATGGTGCGGCTCGATGGCGAGTTCTCGCTGTTCGGCGTGCCCGCCGAGGGCGATGTCGATGCCGTGGAGGCCGCGCTGCGCGAACAGATCCAGCGCCTGCAGGACACCCTCGTCTCCGAGGAAACCCTGGAGCGGGCCCGCAGCCAGATGCTGGCGGATCATCTGTTCGAACTGGACTCGGTGTTCTACCAGGCGATGCAGCTTGGCATGCTCGAGACCACCGGTGCGGGCTGGCAGACCCTCGATGCCTTCGAGGAGAACGTCCGCGCGCTGACCGCCGAGGACGTGCGCGCCGCCGCCCGGCAATACCTCCGCCCCGAGATGCTGTCCGTCGGCATCATGCGGCCGGCCGAACCGGAGGCCTCGGGATGAAGCGATTCATGGCGGCGGCCGTCCTGATCCTTTTCAGTCACCCAGGGGACGCAATGCAAGCCGATATCCAGGAGTGGACGACCGCGAACGGGACCGATGTACTGTTCGTCGAGCGCCACGAACTGCCCATTGTCGATGTGCGGGTGACCTTCGATGCGGGCAGTGCCCGTGATGGCGATACGCCCGGTCTGGCCCGCATGACCAGCAATCTGCTGCTCGAGGGCACGCCCGAGCGCTCCGCCGGCGAGATCGCGCGCGGATTCGAGCGCTATGGTGCGCGGGTGAGCACCGGCAGCGGGCGGGATACCGCTCAGGTCAGCGTGCGGGCGCTGAGTGAGCCGGCCCGGCTTGACCCGGTCATCGAGAGCCTGTCCCGGGTCATTGCCACGGCCGATTTCCCGGCCGATGCCGTCGAGCGCGTGCGCCGGCAGATGACTCTGGGGCTGCAGCAGGCCCAGTCGTCGGCCTCGGCACTGGCCGAAAAGGCGTTCATGCGCGGCATCTACGGCGAGCATCCCTATGCCACGCCGCCCGGCGGCACTCTCGAGTCGGTGAAGGCGCTGGAGCGCTCGGCGGTGGTCGACTTCCATCGCCGTCACTACACCGCGGGCAATGCGACCATCGCCATCGTCGGCGATCTTGACGCGGCGCAGGCGGAAACCATCGCCGATGCGCTGAGCGGGGCGCTACCGGCGGGTGAATCGCTGCCGGCCCTGCCGGCGGTGGAGTCGCCGGCGTCGGCGCAGACGATCCGCGTGCCGCTGGAAGCCGAGCAGACCCACGTGATGATGGGCCAGCCCTCGGTGCGCAAGGGCAGCGAGGCCTACTACCCGCTGTATCTGGGCAATCACATCCTCGGTGGCGGCGGGCTGACCTCGATCCTTGCCGAGCGCATGCGCGAGGAACGCGGCCTGTCCTACAGCAGCGCGTCGTCACTCACCTCGGGCGCGCGGCGCGGACGCTTTCAGATGACCACGCAGGTGCGCAACGATTCGCTCGAAGAGGCCCTATCGGTGATGCGTGACAGCCTTGAGACAATGCGGGTGGACGGACCCTCGGCGCAGCGGCTGAGCGACTCGCAACGCAACATCACCGGCAGCTTTCCGCTGCAGCTCGACAGCAACCGGGATCTGCTTGGCTACATTGCGACCATCGGCTTTCATGATCTGTCCCGGGATTACCTCGAGCGCTTTGTCGGGCGCATTGACGGGCTGGATGGTGAGGCCGTCCGTGCCGCCATGCACGAGCATATCGATCCGGCGCACACCATCACCGTGCTGGTCGGACCGGAGGCCACGATCAACGCGGCCGAGTAATGCGCATTATCGGCGGTGACTGGGGCGGTCGGCGCTTTCCGGTGGAGGCGGCGACCGGGCTTCGGCCCACCGCCGATCGCAACCGCGAAACCCTGTTCAACTGGCTGCAGCCGACCATTGCTGGCGCGCGGGTGCTGGACCTGTTCGCCGGCACCGGGGCGCTGGGCCTTGAGGCCCTGTCCCGGGGGGCGGCGTCGGCGACGTTCGTGGAGCGCGCCCGGCCGGTGGCGGCAGCGCTCGAGGCGCTGGTCGAACGGCTCGAGGCCACGCCGCGCGCCCGGGTGCTTGGCATGGATGCCCGGCGCTTTCTGCGATCCGACCCGGTCGCCTTCGATGTGGTGTTCCTCGACCCGCCCTTTGACAGCCACGGGTTGGAGCCGGCGCTGGCCGCCCTCGCGCAGGGCGGGTGGCTGAGTGATGGCGCCCAGGTCTATGTCGAGACACGGGCCGGGCGGGCGCCGCGCCTCGAGCCTGACGAGTGGTGGTGCCGCCGCGACAAGACCGCCGGCGATGTCTGGTTCGGGCTGCTGCAGCGCGCCCAGTGACGCGACCGATCGATGCGGGGCTGGCAATGTTGGCCCGACAGGCAATACGATGCAGCGCTTCAAGGGAGGAGGCGTTATGTCAGTCGTTGCGGTCTACCCGGGCACATTCGATCCGCTGACCAATGGCCACAGTGATCTGGTCGAGCGCGCCACGCGGTTTTTCGATCACCTCATCGTGGCGGTTGCCGGCAGCCCCAGCCCCAGCAAGCGGCCCGCCTTTACCCTCGAGCAGCGCGTCGAGCTGGCTCGACAGGTGCTCCAGCCCTATCCGCGGGTCGAGGTCATGGCCTTTGACTCGCTACTCGTGGACTTTGTCCAGTCCCAGGGCGCGCGGGTGATCCTGCGCGGGCTGCGTGCCGTGTCCGACTTCGAGCATGAGTTTCAGCTCGCCAGCATGAACCGCCAGCTGGTCCCCGATATCGAGACGGTGTTCCTGACGCCGGCCGAGAAGTACGCCTATATCTCCTCGAGCCTGGTCCGCGAGGTGGCCGCGCTGGGCGGTGATGTGAGCCGGTTCGTGCACCCCGACGTGCAGGCGGCGCTGGCGCGTCGCTACGCCGACGATCCGGGCTGATCCGCCGGCACTGGCAGGGCGGGAATTTTTGATTGCGCCGCGCTCGACCCTGCCGTATTGTCCGAGTCAAGTGCATGATCATGCCGTGATCATCACCCGGCAGCCCGACGTTCGGGCGGTCTAAAGGAAGGCAGCTGCCTTCTGCGATGTTTGACCTGTCGGATTCACAAACCCCGGCAGACCTTGATGAGACAGACAGATGAAATCGATTTACGTGGGCAACCTGCCCTTCTCCGCCTCCGAGGATGAAGTCCGTGACCTGTTCGCCAACCATGGCGAGGTCAAAGAGGTCCGGATGATCTCCGATCGGGAAACCGGTCGTCCTCGCGGCTTCGGCTTCGTGCGCATGGACCCTGCCGAGGCGGACGCCGCCATCGAGGCACTCAATGGCACGGAAATGGGCGGACGCACGCTGCGCATCAACGAGGCGCAGGACCGTAAGCCCGGCGGTGGAGGCGGCCCGCGCCGTTCCTGGTAACCGCAGGACTTGACTGCCAGGGCCCGATGCCGTGCGCGGCATCGGGCCCTTTTTTGTGCGCGGTCCCCGCGGCGGCGGGATGACCGTCGGCGCCGCCTCGGGTCACAATGAGGCATGGACTCCACCGCCGCCGAGCGTCGCTATCGCGCCTTCCTTGCTGCCGCGCAGCTTCGTTATCCCTGGCAGTTCCGCTGTCGCGGGGCCCGCGATGACGCCGACGGGGTGCAGGTGGATGTCCCGCCGGGCTGGTATGGCGTGCTCGAGCGACTCTTCGAGCAGGTCGAGGCCGGTCTGCCCCATGCCGAACGCGACGCCTTTCGCTGGCGTCGTCTCTGCGCCCGCCAGGGAATGCTCGAGGTGGCCTTCGACGGCCTCCGCGATCCGGTCTCGCCCCGGGTGGTCGAGGCCCGCGACCGCGCGGCGGTGACCTGCGAGGTCTGCGGCTACCCCGGTGCCCGGCGCGAGGTGGCCGGGCATTTCGCGGTGAGCTGTGATTACCACTTCATCGAGCGGCTGCTCGGCAGCCATTCTCGGGGGGATGCCGCGGCACGCGACTGGTGGTACACCGCTCAGCCGGGGCTGGGCAATCGCACGCCGGCCGCCTACCTCGCCGCCGGTCCGCCCTCGGAGGTGCTCGTCGAACAGGCCCTGCGCCTTGCCATGCCGTCCGTGCCGGCGCTGGAACCGGCCCATCGCGAGCGTCTGCAGGCCGTCTGGCCGGTGCTCGACGAAGCCCTGGGTGACGGGCTCCGCAGCCTGCGGGTGGCGGAGTTCAACCCCCGCGCTCGCCGTGGCGGCACGCTGGTGGCCCTGGTGTCGGGCGATGCCGATACATCGGCCCAGGCCGCTGCGGTGACGCGTCTCGCCCGCAATGGCTTCAGCGATCTGCGTCTGCGGCTGGTCGCGCAGTCCGACCTGGCGGCGCCCGCCGGCGCCGCCGACCCGTGGGCGTGCATGCTGGCGCTCGAGGCATCGGTCAACCTGCCGCGGGCCGCGCCCCCTCAGGGGTTGTCGGCGCGGTAGACATCAAACCGGGTGCTGCGCCCCGGCAACTGATAATCCGGCGGCTCACCGGCAAGGGGCAGGGCAAGGCGGTGGCGTTTGACCACAACCCGGTCGGTGGCGGCCGCCCGGGCGGCGATGAGCAGCGCCGATTCATCCATGGGCGGCGGTAACAGCGCCTGCAGCAGCGCCAGTTCCTTGCCGGCGGCGCCACGCCGGCGCCCGGTATACATCGGATCGAGATAGACCGCCGCGGGGCCGGGCGGGGCGCCGTGGTTGCGCAGCCAGTCCACGGCGTCGACAGGGCGTGGGTGCATGCGGGTCGTTGGCGTGTCGGCATCCGCCGCCGCGGCCCGCTGCAGGCCATCCACAAGCAGGGCGTGGACCACCGGCGATCGCTCGAGCAGGGTGACAGTGGCGCCGGCCGTGGCCAGCACGAAGGCATCGCGCCCCAGCCCGGCGGTGGCGTCCACCACCCATGGGCGCGACTCGCGGGTGATGCCGCAGGCGCGGACGATGGCCTCACGCTGGTGGCGCTGGCGGGCGCTTCGATACCCCGGTGTGCCGCCGATGAACTCCGCGCGCATGCACATGGCCGGCCCGCTGGCCTGACACAGGCTGAGTGCGTCGGTGGCGAGCCACAGGTACAAGCCCGCGCGGGGCGGGTCTGCCTGCACGCCGGTGGCCAGGCGGCGAGCCAGCGCCCCGGCGGCCTCGGGGCAGGCATCGGGCGCGGCCACGACAGGGTGTGTTGCCGGGGTTTGTGGCGATTTGTCGCAGTGCCGTATGATCCCAATCACCCATTGTTTTGTGAGCGGAGACTCGCCATGACTGATCCAAAGGATACCGGAAGCGGCCAGGTCGATCCCAACGAGCTGTCGCGCTCGCTGGCCGAGGTCGCCGGCCGCAGTCAGCACCTGGTCAAGGACTTTCTCACCCGGCAGCAGTTCGGCCAGCAGATCTCGGTGGACGATGCGCTGCACATGAGCAAGCTCTTTCAGGATCTCTACACTCGGCTGATGGCGGACCCGGTGCAGCTGATGGAATCACAGATGGCCTTCTGGCAGGACTACATGTCGCTGGTCCAGAACCAGACGCTGCGAATGATGGGGGTCGACAGCGAGCCGGTGCGCTCGGCGCCGAAAAGCGACAAGCGCTTCGATCACGACGCCTGGGACGAGAACCCGTTCTTTGACTTCGTCAAGCAGACCTATCTGCTGACCGCCGATTATCTCAACCACTCGGTGAACACCGTCGAGGGGCTGGACGAGAAAACCCAGCGCAAGATCGACTTCCACACCCGGCAGTTCATCAGCGCCGCGTCGCCGACGAACTTCCTGGCCACCAACCCCGAGGCGCTCGAGCGCACCGTCGAGACCGGCGGCCAGAATCTGCTGGACGGGCTGAACAACCTGCTCGAGGACCTGGAGCGGGGGGGCGGCAAGCTCAAGATCCGGCAGACTGACCCGGATGCCTTCGACGTCGGCGAGGATCTGGCGATCACGCCCGGCAAGGTGGTGCATGAAAACGAGCTCATGCAGCTGATCCAGTACTCGCCCACCACCGAGGAGGTGGCGCGGCGGCCATTGCTGTTTGTTCCGCCGTGGATCAACAAGTACTACATCCTCGATCTGCGGCCCAAGAACTCGCTGGTCAAGTGGCTGGTGGATCAGGGCTTTACGGTGTTCGTCATTTCCTGGCGCAACCCCGATGCCGAACTGGCCGACAAGGAGTTCGAGGACTACATGAAGCTGGGCCCGCTGGCGGCGCTGGACGCCGTCGAGCAGGCCATCGGCGAGCGCGACGTCAACATCATCGGTTACTGCCTGGGCGGCACGCTGCTCGCCTCGACCCTTGCCTGGATGGCCAGCCGGGGCGAAGGCGGGGTGAACAGCGCCACCTTCCTGACCACGCTGCTCGACTTTGACAGCCCTGGCGAGCTGGAGGTGTTCATTGACGAGGAACAGCTCACCAATCTCGAAAAGCAGATGAACGAGCGCGGTTATCTGGCCGGTAATCAGATGGCTTCGACCATGTCGAGTCTGCGCTCCAACGATCTGGTCTGGTCGTTTTTCGTCAATAACTACCTCAAGGGCCAGGATCCGTTCCCGTTCGATCTGCTCTACTGGAACCAGGACTCCACCAACATGCCGGCGCGCATGCATGCGTTCTATCTGCGCAAGATGTACCTCGAGAACAAGCTGCGCGAGCCGGGCGGCATCACCCTCGACGGCATCCCCATCGATCTGGGCAAGGTCGAGGTGCCGTCCTACTTTGTCTCGGCCAAGGAGGACCACATCGCCCCGTGGCATGCCTGCTACCGCGGTTCGCGGCTGCTGGGCGGGCCGACGCGCTTCGTGCTGGGGGGATCGGGGCACATCGCCGGTGTCATCAACCCGCCCGAGAAGCAGAAGTACGGCTACTGGCTGAACACCCGCAATCCGAAAAAGCCAGAGACCTGGTTCGACAATGCCAAGCATCACGAGGGCTCGTGGTGGCTGGACTGGGTCAAGTGGCTGTCGCCGAAACGCGGCGGCGAGGTGCCGGCGCGGACCCCCGGCGGTGGCAAGCTAAAGCCCATCGAGGACGCGCCCGGCCGGTATGTGAAGGAGCCGAGCGATGGCGGATGACGCCCCGCGGGTCGGCATCATCATGGGTAGTCGCTCCGACTGGGAGACGATGGCCCACGCCGACAGTGTGCTCAAGGAGTTCGGCGTGCCCCATGAGTCCCGGATCGTCTCGGCGCACCGCACCCCGGCGCGCATGAACGACTACGCGGCGACGGCCCGCGAGCGCGGCCTGCGGGCCATCATTGCCGGCGCCGGCGGGGCCGCGCACCTGCCGGGCATGGTGGCGGCGCAGACCCCCGTGCCGGTGCTGGGCGTACCGGTACAAAGCCGGGCGCTCAAGGGCCTCGACTCGTTATTGTCCATCGCCCAGATGCCCGGCGGCGTGCCGGTGGCGACATTTGCCATCGGCGAGTCGGGCGCGCGCAACGCGGCGCTGTTCGCGGTGGCGATGCTGGCCACCGACGACTCCGGGCTGGCCGAGCGTCTCGACGCTTTTCGCACAGCGCAGGCACAAAAGGTCATCGAGGATGAACTGCCTTGAGCGCGCCGGTCCTGCCCGGCGCAACCCTTGGCATTCTCGGCAGCGGTCAGCTCGGCCGCATGCTCGCGCAGTCGGCGCGGCGCATGGGCTATCGCGTGCATACGCTGTCGCCGGCCACGGACTCGCCCACCGGTCAGATCGCCGACCGCGAGACCGTTGCCGCCTACGACGACCTTGATGCCATCGAGCGTTTCGCCCGCGACGTGGATGCGGTGACGTTCGAGTTTGAGAACATCTCCGCGGCGGCCGCCGATGTGGCGGCACGGCACTGCCCGGTGCGACCGCGGGGCGAGGTCCTGCATATCGCCCAGAACCGCTCGCGGGAAAAGCATGCGCTGACCGCCGCCGGCCTGCCCACCGCCCCCTACGAGGCGGTGACCTCGGCCGAGGCGCTGCCCGCCGCCGTCGCCCGCCTCGGCACCCCCTGTATCCTGAAAACCGCAGGTTTCGGCTACGACGGCAAGGGCCAGGCGCGCATCAACACCGCCGACGATGCCGCCGCCGCCTGGGCGGCCATCGGTGAGGGCCCGGCGATTCTCGAGGCGGTGGTGGATTTCGCGGCCGAGCTGTCCGTGGTGGCGGCACGAGGTGCGGACGGCGAGCAGGTCGACTTTGGGGTCATCGAAAACCGCCACGTCGATCACATCCTCGATGTCTCCATCGCCGATGCACCGCTGGACGACGCCCGGACCGCCCGGGCCTGCGACATGGCCCGCACGGTGATGGAGGCGTTTGATGTGGTGGGTGTGCTGTGCGTGGAACTGTTCATTGACCGCGAGGGCGAGATCCTGGTCAACGAGCTGGCCCCGCGGCCGCATAACTCGGGCCACCTGACCATCGAGGCCTGCCCGAGCAGTCAGTTCGATCAGCAGCTGCGGGCAGTCTGTGGCCTGCCGCTGGGGGATGCCCGGCGCCGGCAGCCCACGGCCATGGCCAACCTGCTGGGCGATCTCTGGGCCGATGGCGAGCCCGACTGGGCGGCGGCGCTGGCGGATCCCGCCGTCAATCTGCACCTCTATGGCAAGGCCGAGCCACGGCCCGGCCGCAAAATGGGGCACCTGAGCGCCTCCGCCGCCAGCCGTGACGAGGCGGCTCGCCGCGTCCAGGCCGCGCGGGCCGCGCTCGTTCATCGCCCCGATCCCTGATTATCCCTGCGAAGGAACAGGCAACGAACAATGTGGTTTCGCAATCTCTGCGTCTATGCAATCGATGACGCCTTCAATCTTGACGCCGAGGCCCTGGAATCCCGGCTCAGTGCCGGTCAGTTCCAGCCCGTCGGCCCCCATGATCCCGAGACGCGCGGCTGGGTGCCGCCGCTGGAGAAAGGCGGGGACAGCCTTGTGCACGCGGCGGGTGACCGGCTCATGGTGTGCCTTCAGACCGAAACGCGGGTGCTGCCGCCGGCGGTGGTGCGGGAAAACGTCGACGCCCGCGTGGCCGAGCGCGAAGACGCTATGGCCCGGCCGCTGGGACGGCGCGAGAAGGCCCGTATCAAAGAAGAGGTAACCATCGATCTGTTGCCGCGGGCGTTCACCCGCAGCAAGCGCGTCTATGCGTATCTGGATCTCACCGGCCGCTGGCTGGTGGTGGATGCGGCCACCTGGCGCGAGGCCGAACTGGTCACCGATGATCTGCGCGCGCTCCTCGGCAGCCTGCCCATCCGGCCGCTGCAAACCGATAGCGCGCCGCATCAGATCATGACCGAGTGGCTGGCCCATGATCGCTTTCCGGGGGATCTCGAGCCCGGTGAGGAGGCGGTGTTCGAGGATCCGCGCAGTGAGGGCGCGGAAGTCCGCTGCAAGCGTCAGGACCTGCGCAGCGCTGAGATCCGCGGACATATCAAGGCGGGCAAACGCGTCCGGCGTCTGGCCATGACCTGGGACGATCGCCTCAGTGCCGTGCTTGATACGGACCTGTCGATCAAGCGTCTCAAGTTTACCGATGTCGTGCAGAACGATGCCGACGATCGCGAGGCGGAATCCGCGCAGGAGCGCTTTGATGCCGATTTCGTGATCATGGCGGATGAGTTGGGGCGGTTTTTGCCGCGGCTGGTGGCCTGGTTCGACTGATCGCAGCCGTTGGCACTGGCGTCATTCGGACAAAAAAAAGCCGACGATGACGCCGGCCAAGAGGAGGAGAGTCGGTTCAGAGGATTGCCTCTGACAACAATTGGTATGCTAGTACCCGCCGACGGTGACGGGAATAGCCAGCGCGGATGATCGCTTGTGCCGGGCTGGCACAAGTCGCGGGGAACCACCGGGCTCTGATGCGGTCAGCGGCCCGCCTCCAGCCCGGCCATCAGCGACTCGGTATTCTCCGCCAGGCTTGCGTAGTGATAGCCGCCCTCCTGAATGACTACCGTGGGCAGCGCCAGCGCGGCAACGTGGGATCCGAGCGCACGGATATCCGTTGACTGCACACCGATCTTCGCCTGTGGATCCTCATGGTAGATATCGAACCCGTTGGAGAAGACCAGTGCGTCCGGGGCGAACAGACGGATGGCATTCAATGCATCGTCGAGCCGGGCGAAAAACGCCTCCGGGCCTGAGCCATGGGGGAGGGGCAGATTGATCGTGTACCCCTCGCCCGCGCCGGTGCCCCGCTCGTCCTCGAAACCGCTGACCACGGGATAGAAATTGGTTGGATCGCCGTGAATGGAGATATAGAGTACATCTGAGCGGTCGTAGAAGATCTCCTGGATCCCCTGACCGTGATGCACGTCGGTATCCAGGACCGCGACGCGGGGAAACCGAGTGCGCAGGGCCTCGGCGGCGATTGCGGCATTGTTCAGATAGCAGAATCCACCGGCCGCATCGACCCGGGCATGGTGGCCCGGAGGGCGGCACAGGGCGAAGGCTATCGCATCGCCCGCAATGACATCATCCGCTGCGCAGAGCGCCGATTGAGCCGACCAGTACGCCGCCTCCCAGGTATGTTCGCCGACCGGACAGCTGCCATCCGCAAGGTACCGAGCCGCTTCGGCGAGGATCCCGCGCAGCGGGTTGGGCGAGCGCACGAACACATTCGACAGGACCTCGTCACCCCAGTCCTCCGGCATGCTCGTCCAGCGCCGGTGGCAGGACTCGAGAAAGCGGAGATAACCGAGATCGTGGACCCGGTTGATCGGTTGGATGCCGTGGTCGCTGACCCCCTGGATCGCGGCACCGGCGCGCTCGAGCCCGGCGCGGACATGAGTCGTGCGCTCCGGGATCTCCTGCGGCGCACGCATCTGCCCACGGGTGAAATAGGTTCTCGGGTGATGCAGATCCTGACGTTGATCGAAATAGGCCTTCACGACAGCTCGTCCCTTCTTGCGATGGATGAATCGAATGAGCGTCGAGAATAGCAGCGCTGTAGGAGAGACGGTAACGGCGCTGTTGCGGGAGATGGCGTGGTGCGCCCGGCAGGATTCGAACCTGCGACCTTCGGCTTCGGAGGCCGACGCTCTATCCAGCTGAGCTACAGGCGCATGATGAGCATTGTAGCCGCAAGCACGCGTCGGGCATAGCCCCCGGTTTGCCGTGCCCGGCAATGCCGCTATACTCCGGGGTAAGCAGCCAACCGAGGATTATCAAGTGAGTGGCGATCAGGATAGCGTTTTCGTCCGTAACTTTGCACTGGTCATCGCCACGCTGGTGGGCGTGACGATTCTGCTCATCGTCATCGCGAATTCGATGTTCGGTGACGAGGATCCCGCCCGTCAGGCCCTTGTCGAAGAGCGTGCCGAGGAGAACCTGTCACCGGATTTTGCCGTGCGGCTGAGTGGCGAGCCGGCGCCGGCCATCGCCTCGGCCGAGACCGGCTCGGATGAAGGCGGTGTTACCGAGGTGCGCAGCGGCGAGCAGGTCACCCAGGCGGTCTGCATTGCCTGTCATCAGGGTAACTTCCTTAATGCCCCGGCGGTGGGTGATCAGGCGGCCTGGAGCGAGCGCATCGGCAAGGGCTGGGAAACGCTCACCGATCACGTCGTCAATGGCTACGGCAATATGCCCGCTCAGGGGGGCGTCGCCTCCGAAGAGGAAATCCGCGCTGCCATCGAGTGGATGGTCGAGTCGGAGACGGGCGTGGAGATCCCCGAGTCCTGATCAGCCGGCGGGTTCACCGCCGAGTAGCACATGCTCGGCGTGCTCGAGGGCCTCGGGTGCGCCGTATACCACCAGCACGTCCCCCTCGCGCAGCACCGTCTCGGGGGAGGGTTGCGGGCCCCGGATCCCGCCCCGCCGCACGGCGTTGATCGTCACGCCGATGGCCTCCGGGTCGATGTCCCGGACGCGCTGGCCAATGGCCCGGGCGTTGCCGCTGAGCGTGATGGCATGAAGTTGCTCCTGGAAGCGACCGACCTTTTCGAGGTCCACCCGCTCGGCGCCGTGGAAGTAGCCCTTGAGCAGGCGATAGCGGTCGCCGCGTACCTCGCGCACACTCCGGAACACCTTCGCCATGGGAACGCCGAGCAGCGCCAGCACATGCGAGGACAGCATCAGGCTGGCCTCGAGAATCTCCGGGACCACCACCGTCGCGCCCGCCGCCTCGAAGCGATCGATCCAGCGGTCGTCGCGTGTGCGCACGATCACTGGCACATGGGGGCGCTCGGTACGGGTGTGCTCAAGCACCTTGAGACTGCTGGCCGGGTTGTCAAAGCTGAGTACGATCATCCGTGCGCGCTCGAGCCCGGCGGCGTGCAGCACCTCGCGACGCTCGGAGTCGCCGTAGCTGACCGGGTCGCCGGCGTTGCGGGCCTCCTGGACGCGCTGCGGGTCGAGGTCGAGGGCCAGGTACGGAAGCGCTTCCTGATCGAGAAAGCGGCCGATGTTCTGCCCGGTACGGCCGTAGCCGCAGAGGATGACATGGTCGGCGAGCTGTTCGGCAATCCGCGAGACCTCGGTCTCCGGGTCGACGGCCTCGATACCGCTGGCGGGGGCACTCAGCACGCGCCGGGCGAGCCTGTCGTTATAGCGGATGAGGATCGGGGCGGCGAGCATGGTCACGACAATGGCCGCCAGCACCAGTTGACTGGCCGCCGAGGTCATCAACCCGGCGCTGATGGCCAGGGCGATGAGGGCAAAACCGAACTCGCCGCCATTGGCCAGGATGATCGCCGTGCGCCCCGAGTCCTGCGGGCCATCCACCTGGCGGGCAATGGCATACACCAGCAGCAGCTTGACCGCCATCATGCCCGCGGCGATGAGCAGTACCCAGTGCAGGCCCATCACCAGCACCGGCAGATTGATGACCATGCCCACGGTGATAAAGAAAAATCCCAGCAATACGTCCCGAAACGGCCGGATGTCGGCGTCGATCTGGTAGCGATACTCGGTCTCGCCGAGCATGATGCCGGCAAGAAACGCCCCCAGCGCCAGTGACAGCCCCGCAAGGTGGGTCAGCCAGGCGGCGGCGACCGCGATGAGCAGCACCGTCAGCGTGAAAAGCTCATTGGAGCGGGCCTGCGCGACTTCGTGGAAGATCGGCCGCAGAGCCTTGCGGCCCACCCACACCATGACGCCGAACACCACCACACCCTTCACGAGCGCCAGCCCCAGTTCCGCGGGCAGCGAGGTGTCGGTGTTGCCGGCAAGAATGGGAATGGCGATGAGCAGTGGGACCACGGCCAGGTCCTGGAACAGCAACACCCCCACCGCGCGGCGCCCGTGCCGGGTGTGTACCTCGACCTGTTCGGTGAGCTGCTTGGTGACGATGGCCGTGGACGACAGCGCCAGCGCGCCGCCCAGCACCACACCCACCTCGATGGAGCCGGTCAGCCACCAGGTGATGCCACCAAACAGCAGCAGACACAGCGTGACCTGACTCGCGCCCAGCACCCCCACCGCCCAGCGCATGGCATGGAGTTGGGGAAAGGAGAACTCCAGGCCGATGGTGAACAGCAGAAACACCACGCCGAACTCGGCGAGCAGATGGGTGGTGTCGTTTTCGGGGATCAGGCCCAGTGCCGAGGGCCCCAGCGCCATGCCCACGACCAGATAGGCGATGATCGGTGGCAGGGCCAGCCGGCGGAACAGCGACACCGCCACCACCGAGGTGGCCAGCAGAAGGATGATGCTTTGCAGGCTGTCCATGCTCCGGGTGAGGGCCTCGCCTATTGATAGCGCTCGAGGGTAAGGCCGGACACATCGATGTCCGGCCGGCGTTGGTCGATCATATCAGCGACGATGCGTCCCGTTCCCGCCGCAAAGGTCCAGCCCAGATGGCCGGCGCCGGTGTTCAGATGCAGCCCGTCGATGCCGCTCGGCCCCAGAATCGGTGGCCCGTCAATGGTCATCGGCCGCAGGCAGGCCCACTGATCGGCCTCGCGGGGATTCACCTGCCCGGCCAGGGCGGGGAAATTGGCGAGGCCCTGTTCGAGCACGCCGCGCACGCGCTGCGGGCGCACCGTCGTGTCATACCCGGTGAACTCGGCCGTACCGGCGACGCGCAGCTGATCACCAAGCCGCGTCATTACGATCTTGCGGCCATCGTCGATGATCGGCAAGCGCGGTGCGGCCTCGAGCCCGCCCACGGGCAGGGTGGCGGAGTAGCCCTTGACCGGCTTGATGGGCAGCCGCAGACCCGCCTGGCGGGCGAGACGTGGCGCCTCGGCACCGGTGGCAAGCACGAATGCATCGGCAGACAGGGTGGTCCGGTCGGTGTCGATGGCGTGCAGCCGGCCGCCGTTGATGTGCAGCTGCTGCACCGATTCGCCCAGCCGTAGCGCAAGACCGCGGGCGACGGCCAGCTCGCCGAGTCGCTGGCAGAAAAGGCGGGCGTCACCGCTTGCGTCGTCCGGGTAGAAAAACCCGCCGGCGAGTGTCGGGGCGATATCGGCGAGCGCCGGTTCACGGGCGCTCACTCCGGCCGGATCCAGAACCTCGTGGCGCACCCCGGACTCGGCCATTAGCCGGCTGCTGGCGCGGGCGGTTTCCATTTCCGCGGCGTGGCGGAAGATCTTGAGAATGCCGGTGTGCGACTGGGTGTAGTCGATGGCGGTCTGCGCCTCCAGGGCCCGCATGCACTGCAGGCTGTAGACGGCCAGCCGCGCATTGACGGCGGTGTTGCGGGCATGGTGATGGGGCCGGCTGTAGCGCAGAAAGCCCAGTCCCCAGCCGATCAGGCGCGGCAGCTGCGTGGGCCGCAGCAGCAGTGGCGAGTCCTCCCGGCCGATCCAGCGCAGCAGCTGGCCCAGGGCCTGGGGGGTGTTCCAGGGCTCGGTGTGACTGGCATGGAGCATCGCCCCGTTGGCGTGACTCGCCTCGGCAGCGAGCGTCGGCGCCCGATCGACCAGTGTCACCGAATGGCCGCCCTCGAGCAGATACCAGGCGGTGGTCACACCGACCAGACCGCCGCCCATGACGATGATATTCACTGAGCCTCCTTGAACGCGCGGTCCCCAGTCTAACGCTGAACCCGTTCCCGGTAGGACAGTGCCTCGGCGATGTGGTGTTCCCGGATGGCCGCGGCGTCATCGAGATCGGCGATGCTCCGCGCGATCCGCCAGCAGCGATACCAGCCGCGCGCCGACAACCCGAACTGCCGCGCTGCCTGTTCCATCAACCGACGGCCGGCCGTGTCCAGGCGGCCGACACGGCGCATCGCGCTGACCGGCAGCTGACTGGCCGCGGTGCCGTCACGGGCGAGCTGGCATTCGCGGGCCGCCTGCACGCGACGGGCCACCACCGCGCTCGACTCGCTATCGGGGCAGGCATCGAGCTGGGCGGCGGTCAGGCGCGGCACCCTCACCTGCAGGTCGATGCGGTCAAGCAGCGGACCGCTGATGCGATTGCCGTAGCGCCGGATCTGCGCGGGGGTGCAACGGCAGTCGTGATCCGCGTCCCCGTCATAGCCGCAGGGGCGGGGGTTCAGCGCCGCCACCAGCTGGAAGCGGGCGGGAAAATGCAGCCGGGCATTGACCCGCGAGACGCTGATGGCACCGGTTTCAAGCGGCTCGCGCAACGCTTCCAGGGCTTCGCGTGGAAACTCCGGCAGTTCGTCGAGGAAAAGCACGCCGTGATGGGCAAGCGAGATCTCGCCCGGTCGCGGCCGGGCACCCCCGCCGGTAAGCGCCCGCGCCGATGCGCTGTGGTGGGGGTGGCGGAACGGGCGTCGCGCCCAATGCGCCGGGTCAAAACAACCCTCGGCAATGGAGTGCAGCGACGCGGATTCCATGGCTTCGGTATCGGTCATGGCGGGTAGCAGTCCCGGCAGTCGTGCCGCCATGAGGCTCTTGCCGCTGCCGGGCGGCCCGCACAAAAGCAGGCTGTGGCCGCCCGCCGCGGCAATCTCCAGGGCCCGTCGCGCCGGGGCCTGGGCGATCACGTCGCGCAGATCCGGCATCGGCGGTGCCGGATCGCGCTCGCCTGGCTGCGCCAGCGTCAGGGCGCGCTGGCCGCCGAGATGCCGGGTCACCTCCAGCAGATGGCCGACGCCGTGGACCCGCCCACCGGCCAGGGCGGCCTCGCCGGCATTGTCCCCGGCAACCACCAGTGTCTCCGACGCCGCGGCACAGCGAAGCGCCACCGGCAGAGTGCCGTTGACCGGTCGCAGGTGGCCGGACAGTGCCAGCTCGGCGCAGAACACCAGGGTGTCGCCGCTTGGCTCGGGGAGCTGGCCCGAGGCCACCAGAATGCCGAGGGCAATGGCCAGATCGAAGCGGGCGCCGTCCTTGGGCAGATCGGCGGGGGCGAGGTTGACGGTGATGCGCCGGCGGGGAAACTCGAAACCGCTGGTGGTCAGCGCCCCGCGTACGCGGTCACGCGCCTCGCGGACCGCGGTATTGGGCAGTCCGACGATGGACAGCGAGGGCAGCCCGCCGCCGAGATGCACTTCGACGCCCACCCGCGGCGCGTCGATGCCCACCGACGCGCGGGCCTGAATCTGTGCCAGTGCCATGAGCTCGCACCTCCCTGTGCGACGCGAAGGCCCGCGCGCGGCGGGCGGGGATCAGTGCACCGGATCAGTCGCCGCTGGCGTCCGGCGTGGTGGCCTCGTCGCCGGTCGGTCCGCCTTCGAGGGCCGCGACCCGCGCTTCCATCGCTTCGAGGCGCTCCCGGGTGCGGGCCAGGACCTTCGCCTGGGCATCGAATTCCTCGCGGGTGACAAGCTCCATCCGGTTGAAGGTGCTCTGCAGCGCCACCCGGGCGTTTTTCTCCACCTCGGCCTGAAAGTCGCGCAGCCCGCTGGGCAGGTTTTCGGAAAAGCGCTTCGCCATGTCGTCGAGCTGTTTCGGATCGAGCATTGTTGGGCCTCCGTTGACTGTGAGGCCAGTTTAAGGCGTTCACCGGCAATTCCCAATCCATCCCGTGATTCATTTTGGTGCGTCCGACGAACGGGCGGTGTACTTGATCGGTGCAAGCGCGCACGAATGCACAGGATCTATCCGCCGATGCCCTAGCCCCGGGGGATTGGCACGGTCCGTGCAAACACCGTCGTGCATTTCCATCGTTCACGGGCACCGGCGGATCCGGTCCCGACAGGGGAGTTCAGGCATGAAGCTGATCACTGCGATTATCAAGCCTTTCAAGCTCGACGATGTCCGGGAGTCACTCTCGGAAATCGGCGTGCAGGGCGTCACCGTCACCG
>Ga0102939_1000200_pt1 | contig 21132 bp, 23 predicted proteins | sample SalPon2_B_H2O_MG_FD_78214 | JGI IMG/M metagenome (GOLD analysis project Ga0102939, IMG submission 78214) | Salt pond water microbial communities from South San Francisco under conditions of wetland restoration - Salt Pond MetaG R2_B_H2O_MG | ecosystem: Environmental > Aquatic > Non-marine Saline... | reverse complement strand
GCCCGCCTCGCGGCTGGGGCTTTGGAGGTGTTCGCCGTCGATGCGCGTTCACCCGCGTGTAGCCGAGCGGCTGGGGCTTTGGAGGTGTTCACCGTCGATCCGCGATCGACTACTTATAAACAGCCGACCGAGTCAGGGCGCGACGCCGACGGTCAGGAGCGTCCCCCACGTCCGGTAGCGGTCGACCATCGCCTCGCGGGAGTCCCAGTCGTCGGTGGGGAACGCGGCGGCGTCCGGGATCTCGATCTCGCGGTCGGGGACGTTGTCCTGTTCGGCGACGTGCAGGCCGGCGTCGCGGAACGCCTCGCGGTACTCCTCGCGGCTCCACAGGGTCATCTCCACGCCGATGTTGTCCTGCCACGCGTGGGTCGCCTCGCTCTCCGCGAAGTAGTTGACCGCGCAGTAGAAGGTGCCGCCGGGCTTCAGCACGCGGCGGATCTCTTCGAGGGTGTGGTGCGGGTCCGCCGCGTAGTAGAACGCCTCCATGGAGAAGACGTGGTCCAGCGAGTCGTCGGCGAAGGGGAGCGCGTCGAAGTCGCCGACGAGGAAGCCGACCGCGTCGTCGTCCGTGTAACGCCGGGCGTTACGGACCATCTCCGGCGCGCCGTCGAGCCCGTACCCCCGGCCGACGCCGCGCTCGCGGAGCGCGCGGAGCGCGTAGCCGGAGCCGGTGCCCAGATCGAGGACGGCGTCGCCCGCCTCGACCGGCATCCGCGCGAGCACGTGCTTCGCGGTGTGCCAGTGTCGGTCTTCCATCCCGCGGTCCTTCCCCGATGTCGCCCACTCGTCGAACTCCTCGCGAACGCTCATGAGACGACGACGGGCGGCCGGGTGAAAACCGGTTCGGAGAGTGCCCGGTCGACCCGCGGCGTCCGGCCCGCCCGCGGGCGCGGTCGGAAAGCGCCGCCGTTTTATCGGCAGACACCGGTTCGTGGGGTATGAAACGCCCCGGGAGCCTCCGCCGGCCGAAGTTCCGGATCGCGGACTCCGCGCAGCAGGCGGTCGGAGGGTTCCTCCTCGCGGGGCCGTTCGTCGTCACCGGAGAGGTGTGGGACCTGGCCGCGGGCATGAGCGCCGTCCAGGGAGCGTTGACCGCCGGGCTGGTCGCGCTGATCGGCTACGCCGCGCTCTACCGGGCCGACACCGACCGCGACCCGGACGCGGAGACGGAGATCGCGGGGGTCCCCGCTCGGTTCGTGTCGCTGATGATCGTCGCGTTCGGCTCCGTGGCCGTTCTCGCCCTGCTGTTCGACGCGCCGGACACCTTCCTCATTCAGCGGGGCGTGACGGGGTTCGAGCTGTGGGCGACGACGTTCAAGGCCGTCTCCGTCAGCGCGGTGTTCAGCGTCGTCGGCGCCGCGACCGCGGACAGCGTGTTCTGAGTCGGGGAGAGCCCGGCTCGGTCGCTCAGACGACGACCGAGACGACGGCGAAGAGGATCAAGACGCCCGCGATGTCGCAGACGTTCGTGACCACGGGGATGGTCGTGTCGTCCGGGTTGAGGCCGACCCGGTAGGAGATCTCGACGGCGGCAACGCTCGTCACGACGACGAGGACCGCGAGGAGCATCCCGGAGACCAGCGAGACGAGGAGCACGCGCCCCAGTCCGAGGGTGCCGCCGAGCGCGACGCCGATAGCCCACGCGGCGACCCCGACCGCCCCGAAGACGGTCGCCGCGAGCGCGAACACGGCGCCGGCGTTCGCCCTGAGGTCGGGGTTCGACGGGTGGAGCTCGTAGGTCCCGAGGTAGAGCGAGGTGGTGAGCCGCGAGCAGGTGATCGACGCCAGGTTCCCCGCGGTCCCGATCTGCACCGGGACCAGCACGAGGAGGGCCGGGTTCTGAACGAGGACGGCCTCGTACGTCTCGAGGACGGTGCCGGAGACGAGTTGGAGCACCGACAGCCCGGCGAGGAGAGGAACCATCGTCCGGACGATCCGCGGGATCGACCACTCGTCCGGCGTCGCCGTCTCGCCGGGGGTCGGTGAGCGACCCGTCGCGTCGCCGTCGGTCACAGCAGGGCCCCCACGACGTAGATGCCGACGAGCAGGAAGAAGATCCCGAACACGTCGCCGAGCGTCGTGACCACCGGCCCGATCACGTTGTCCGGGTCGAGCCCCCGTCGGTAGCCGACGAAGATGACGGCGATCAGGGCCGAGATCATGAGGATCGCCGAGAGCAGCCCCGCGACGACCATGATGCCGACCAGTTGGAGGAGGTTCCCCCCGGAGCCGAAGAGGGTCAGCCAGAGGTAGGTGACGACGGCGATGAAGACGGAGACGCTCATCCCGTTGATGAACGAGGCGACGATCGCGTTGGTGAGCCGTCGGTCCAGTCGGAACCGGGGCTCGATGACCCCCTGGTGGAGCCCGGTCGAGAGGCGCGCGCCGAGCGAGCCGTAGACGCCGCCGCGCGTCGCGAGGAACGCGGGGAGCAGCAGGAGGAGGCCGGGGATCTCGGAGATGCCGGCTCGCATCGTCTCGGACCCGAGGATGGTGCCGGCGAACAGCCCGGCGACGAGACTGACGAGGACCACCGGCAGCGCCTGTCGGTAGACGTCGCGCGCGGTGTCGTGGCCGACCATCGTGCGTCTCGACGACCGGCACGCGGAAAAAGCGGTCGGCCGGGGCGCCCCGGCGGGTCGGGACGCGCCGCCGGAGTGGCCCGCATCGTTAAGTCGGTCGGGCGGTTTCCGATCGCATGGACTACTCGCTCGCCATCGAGAACGGGCCGGAAACCATCCCTGGCGGCACCGGACTCCTGCTCGTCCATCCGAGCATCGGCGAGACGGACCGGATCGACACCGACTTCTTGAAGACGGACACCGACGCGTTCCTCGTCGTCTCGACGCGGACGACGGCGCGGGAGGTCGAGCAGAAGCTCGAGTACTACGACGTCGACGAGACGAAGGCGACCATCCTCGACACGCTCTCCGTGGAACGCGGGTACTCGCGGCGCTCCAGCGACGACGTCTACTACGTCTCCGCCCCGGACGATCTGGACGGCGTCGTCGACCGGGTGGAGCGGTTCCTCACCGAGAACGAGGGGAAGCGGCGGGTCTCGGTCGACTCGCTCACCGAGATGGCGTACTACGCCGACGACGAGGCGGTGTACGAGGCGGCGGCGGACATCCTCGACCTCCTTGATAAACACGACGCGGTCGGGATCTTCCACCTCTCCGAGGAGGTGCACGAGGTCGCGACGCTCGATCGGTTCCGCGACCTGTTCGAGGGCGTCATCGAACTCGACGGCGACGGCAACGTCACCGTCGACCTATAGGCGACGACCGGCGACGCCAGCGTCAATTTATAAAAGACGACCGGCGTCAGGCGTCGTCAGCGGTCATCGACTCGAACGTCTTCTCCGCCCACTTCACCGCGTAGGGAGCGCCGCGGTCGCGGTAGGCGGCCGTGTCGAGCGCGGCGAACGGCGCCGGGAGGTCGAGACCGTGGCGGACGGCCGAGCAGGCGTACTCGGTCGCGCTCGCGAAGTCCGTCTCACCGCGGGCGACCTCGCCGGCGAGGTCGCCGAGCCGTCCCTCCAAGCGCTCGCCGGCGTCGACCCACGCGTCGAAGAGCCGCGGGTGACGACCCTCCCACGAGGCGAAGACGTCGCGGGTCTGAAGCCCGACCCACGCGTCGAACAGCGCGACGGCGACCTGAAACACGTCGTTCGGACCGTGTCCGGTGGTCGACGCGCCGGTGTCGGGGTCCGGCCGGCGGATCGCGGCGTCGAGGTCGCGATACCGCTCACCGAAGAATGGGAGGAAGCTTTCGGGAAGGCGGTCCGCGGAGGCGCCGTCCGGGAGCGATCCGGCGGGCGGCGAGACGCCGATCTGGACCAGTCGTTCGGCGATCAGGAACGCGAGGAAGTCGTCCGGGGTTCCCTCCGCTCGCTTCTTGACGAGCACCGTCTGCGGGTCGGTCTGGGTGGTTCTGACGACGGTGCCGTCTCCGGGGAGGCCGACGGTGAACGTGGGGCCGGCGTAGCGCCGGAGGAGTTCCGGCGCCTCGTCGGGGAGCCACGCCGTCGGGAACGATGCCGGCGACAGGCCGTCGACGAACAGTCCGAGGTCCTCGGCCGCCGCCGGCGGGACGGTTTCGAAGTCCGCGTCGACGTCGAGGACGGGCGACCCGGGCGCGCGGTCCTCGCGGACCGCGTCGAGGTCGTCGTCGAGCGATCGGGGCGAGAACATCAGCCGAGCACGTACGAGAGGATGATGAGAGCGGACAGGGCCGCCGACACGCCGATCGTTCCGAGGACGATCGTGGTGGATTTCTTCATGTCGAACGTTGCGTCCGCCGCTCGTTTAAATCTATATTACTTCGAGCGACCGGGCGGGTGTTCGGGTGGAACGACGGCCGTCGCCCGGTGTGGGGGCCGACCGACCGGCGGCCGGGAAGCCGAGCGGTCGATGACCGAGGAGACCGGACGGCACCGGATTTATACAGATTCGTCGGATAGCTACGCTATGCGTATCCGCGACGCACTCGAATCCGACGCCGACGCGCTGGCGACGGCGATCGACCGGCCGCGAGACGTCGTGCGAAACATGATCCACGACCGGTCGGTCCGGGTCGCGGTAGAGGACGGCGGAGATGAGAGTGACGGTGGCGGAGCGGACAGTGACGATGGAGCGGAAACGGTTCGGGGGTTCGTCGCCTTCGACGTTCGCGGTGACACCGTTCACGTGACCGACTTCGACGGGAGCGGATCGACGGTCGAACGGCTGTTCGAGGAGCCGCGCCGCTTCGCGCGACGGGAGGAGATGGGCGTGGAAGTGGTGATCCCGAACGACGAGGAGACCAGCGAGGTCGTCGAGGCCGCCGGGTTCGCGGCCGCGGGGAGAGGGCCGCGGTTCGAGGGGCGGCTGACCACCCGATATCGGATCGAGTTCGAGGATCTGAGCGGGGCGGGAGAGAACTGAACTGAGTTGAGCTGTGCTGAGCTGAGCCGAGTTGGGCTGAACCGAGCCGTGTTGAGCTGAATCGAGTTGAGTTGAGTTGAGTTGAGTTGAACTGTGCTGAGCTGAAAAGGAACTGCGGCCGAGTCGTCAGTCGAATCGGCGCTGAACGATTTCGAGCGCCTCCTCTTTGTCGTCCCAGTCGACGAACACCGCGACCGACGTCGCGCTCGTGATGAGGTCGATGATGTTGATCCCCTCTTCGCCCAGCGGCGAGATGATGTCTTGGATGACGCCCGCCTGGTTGGGGAGTTCGCCGCCGGTGACGCGGATGACCGCGATCGGGTCGGCGACGGTCACCGACGAGAGCGCCTCGTCGTCGACGACGGCCTCGTGGAGGAGCGCTTCGGCGGTCTCCGCGACGTCGACGTCGACGTAGAAGGTGACCGAGTCCATGCCGGAGGCGACCGCGTCGATGTTGATGTCCTCTTCGCGGAGGGCGTTCGCGAGCTGCGAGAGGATTCCGGCCCGGTTCCGGATCGCGCGCCCGGCGATGGTGAGACACGCGAGCGGCTCCTCCCGCATGTCGATCAGGCTCTCGAACTGCCCCTCGATTCGGGTCCCGCCCCTGAGGAGGTCGCCGTGTTGGTAGTGGACGACTCGGACGGAGAGGTCCTCGTCCTTGTACGAGAGCGCGGAGGGCGCGACGACCTCGGCGCCGCGGAACGAGAGGTTTCGCAGCTCGTCGACGGTGATCTGACCGACGTTTCGCGCTCCCTCGACGACGCGGGGATCGCCGGTCATGACGCCCTCGACGTCGGTGACGATCACGACTTCGTCCGCGTGCATGTAGTTGCCGAGCATCACCGCGGTGGTGTCGGAGCCGCCGCGGCCGAGCGTCGTGACGTTGCCGTCGTGGTCCTCCGCGAGGAACCCGGTGATGATGGGGACGACGCCGTCGAGTCGCTCCGCGATCGCCTCCGCGCGCTTCTTCGTCTCCGCGACGTCGACCTCGCCGAGCTCGTTCGTGATCACCGGCCAGTCGGGGTGTCCGGGTTCGAGGAAGACGGCGTCGATGCCGCGGACCGAGAGCGCCGCTTTGAGCATCCTGACGCTGGTGCGCTCGCCCATCGAGACGATCTCGGCGCGGTCGGCGTCGTCGGTCTCGAAGGTGATGTCCTCGAGGAGGTCGTCGGTCGTCGATCCCATCGCGCTCGCGACGACGGCGATCTCGTGACCGGCTTCGACCGCGTTCGCGACCGAGTCGGCCGCGCGTTCGATCCGGTCGCCGCTACCGAGGCTCGTTCCGCCGAACTTGGCGACTACGCGCATACGGATACCTCGTCGAGTGAGCTCGAGTCGGTTTCGTCGCATCCGGGTAGACGAGAGACGGCTCGACCCCGCGAATTGGAAGCGCGATCAGCAGACATGAGCGCCCGTAGCGGAGGAAGCCGCATAACTGTGTCCAATTCCGGTTCGCGGGGTCGCCCTCGCTGTTCGGGCTTGCGCGTCAGAGGGCCGATCCCGCTTCGACCGGAGGCGGCCGAACGGGCGGTCCGGCGGGATCGGCGCGTTCAGTGGCCCCGTGAGACGTCCGCGGCAGTGGCCGCGTAGAAGCGGGACGCGTGTGCGGGACTGTCGGCCGTCATTCGTCCTGGATGCCCCACGCGTCGGGCATCTCGATGATGTACCGTCCGTCCTCTTGCAGGGAGATGATGTACTCCTGCCGGTCGTACAGCTCCATCAGATTGAGCTCGTACTTGCCCGGGCTCACGATCCGGATGCTCTCGAACTGCTCGTTGAGTTCGTCGCGGAGTTCGTCGATGTCGGGGCGCGGGCCGTCGCCGGCGGGCGAGCCCTCGGCGTCAGTGCCCGACTCGGGGCTAACGGGTTGGCTCGCTCGGTCCAGCTCGTCCGGCGAAACGACGTCGGACCTGGCGCTCGCCTGCGCGACATCCTCCTCGCTGCGTTCGCGGACGTGCTCCGTCCCGGTCGTCGGATCGGTCGCCTCGGACGGGTCGGACGGTTGGTCGTCCGAAGCCGGGGACGTCGGGGGCGTGTCGTTCTCGGTTGACTGTGTGTCGGCCGCTGGCGCAGGATCGGTGTCCGCGTCGGCGTCTGCCTGCTCGGTGGATGGCGACTGCTCGGTGGGCGGCGACTGGTCGGTGGATGGCGACTGCTCGGTGGGTGGTGACTGGTCGGTGGATGGCGACTGCTCGGTGGGTGGTGACTGGTCGGTGGGCGGCGACTGCTCGGTGGGTGGTGACTGCTCGTCCGTCGTCGCGCCTGCGGGTTTGAACTGGAACTTGTTCCCACCGCAGTCCGGACAGCCGGAGAGCATCTCCTTCGAGCCGTCGGGGAACGTCCGGCCGCAGGTGGTACACTGGTGGGGCATCTATTTGCGGGAGACGAGCGTGCTGATGAGGTTCTCGTCTTTGTGCAGCGTCTCGATCCGGTTGGCCGGGCCGATGACGGTGAGCTTCTGCGCGGAGTTCCGGCCCATCAGCTTGTCGAGGAAGCTCTGGTTGCTCGTCTCCGCCTTCGGGTACGTCTCGATCTCGATCCCGGTGAAGTCGTCCGGGCTGATCTCGGTCATCGTCACCTCGATCAGCTTCGACTCCTCGTCCGGGGAGAGCCCCTCTTCGAGGATGACGATGTTGCCTTCGCGGACGCCGTCGAGGATGAGACGGATCTTCTCCATCCCGGTGAGCCCCTCCATCCGGGCGCCGCTTATCATGTCGATCCGGACGCCGTCGTCCGAGTCGTCGGAGGAGGCGCCGCCGTCGGCGTTGGGGGTCGGGCTGGACATCAGCCGAAGTACTCCGCGATCTTCGTGTACACTTCGTCCATGTTCTCGCCTTCGAGCGCCGAGAGCGGGATCGTCTCGTGCTGCGGGAACGCGTTGGCGATCTGTTGGACGTCCGATCCGGGGAGGTCCGTCTTGTTCGCGAGGATCAGGGCCGGGAGGTCCTGCGACTCGATGATCCCGATGAGCATCGTGTTCACCTGCGTGAACGGGTCCGTGCTGGAGTCGAGGACGTAGATGACGCCGTCGACGTCCTCGCGGAGCCAGTGCATCGCCTCGGCGACGCCTTCCGTCGCCTCGCGGGAGCGACGCACGGCGTCCTCCTTCTCCATGTCGTGGTCGAGGAATTCCTTGTAGTCGACCTTCGTCGTCACGCCCGGCGTGTCGACGATGTCGATCGTGACTTTCCGCCCGTTCCGCTCGATCTCGACGTTCTCTTTGCGTCGAGCGCGTCGAGTCTCGTGCGGGATGTGGCTCTCGGGCCCGACGGCGTCGCCCGTCCAGTCACGTGCGATCCGATTTGCGAGGGTCGTCTTCCCGGCGTTCGGCGGCCCGTAGATCCCGATTCGTTTGGGTTCGTCGGCCGCGAACAGCCCGTCGGTGACCCGTGATATGCTGTCTTTAAGATTCGTGAGCAGTCCCATCCTAACCTCCAATTTCTCCCGAACGAACCGTGTCCCGTGCTACCGCCCGATCCGGCCGTGGCCGAGGTTCGTTCGGGGGATTAACGTAGAATCCACACCCCTCTCACTTAAGAACTGCGTCAGACGGAGCGATCGGCCGAAATCCCCGGCGTTCGGATTTGTGCCGTGTGATACCGGGTTCGTTTCGGCGATTCGAAACGAACGGTCAGGGCGACGGTCTCGAGTCGGAACGTGCGAACACGACCGCTCAGCGGATACGATTACGGCGGTTCGGATGGATCAGAGGGCATGGTTACGGCAGCTCAAACGAATCGGCGGGCGTAGTTACGGCGTCTCGACGGCGGATCCGTCCTCGAAGCTTCACGTACGCTCGAAGGCGGGTCTGCGCTCGAAGGCGAGTCTGCACTCGAAAGTGGGTCCTCACTCGAAACCGGGTGCGCGAGTGGGGAGGTGACGATGGCCGTCGGTTAGTTAGGGGTCGGCGTCGATTCGAGGGGTCGGCGTCGATTCGAGTCGGCATCGGTTCGAGGTCCCGTCGAGTGTCGTAGTGACGATAGGGCCGCCCCCCACCCCTTCGTTTCGACTGGAGACGGCCGAGGGTGTCGGTGGGGGAGTGGGCGTTCTCCCGGTGTTGTCCTCCCGTGAGTTATTATCGCTGATCTACTAATTAAAACAAATGAATAGCGGCTACAATATTTATTCAGGCTTTGTCGAGGGTACTGTTAAACTCTTTTCTATATAAAATCTTCTGTATTGTAACCACCCTCAACGACACCCACCCACCCCCACAACCGTTTCCAGTCGAAACGAAGGGGTGGGGGGGTTAGGGACAAGTCGTCCCGTATCGGGAGGGTCGTTCGCTTCATCTGCTGTCGAGGAGGGATAACGAGCCGATAACGAGAGCCGTGTTACCGACTGTCCGGCCGAGCCGCCCCCGTTTCTCGTCGACAGGGGACTCTCGCTCACCTCCCACTGTCCTCCCACTGACCTGCTACCGTCCTCCCACTGACCTGCTACCGTCCTCCTACGCATCTGGTATCGTCCGGTCGACCGCTCGTCCGTCTCGCCCTCTCGCCACAGACCGATCGTCTCAGCATGGATTCGTTTCATCGGTACAGTCCGCTGTCCAGCGCAGCCGTTCCGCGCGTCGACGTTCTCGGTGCTCCCCACATCGACGACGCTCCCGTCACACCTCGACGACGCTCTCGTAAGAGCTCACACGCGCTGATATCCGGGCGTGTTCCCGACCGACGTCGAACCCTCCGGTTCGATTCGAGCGCGTCGCCGTCCGGTCCGGTTCGGTTCGAGCACGCCGCCCTCGACTCAGTCGTGACACGGCCCATACTGGTCAGTGTCCATTTTCAATCGGTAGTCCGTCCTTACTGATCAGCGATAGCCGCCGAAACCGATGCTCACGCCCGACCGCCCGTTTCGAACCGACGTACGTTTCGAGTCCGGAGAGCAACACTTTAGTACCGCCTCTTCATCTGGTTCGACTGCATCAACTGGACATCGATAGACGCCCATCGCGTCAGATGTCCGCGTTTCAGGGCGGAATACGGCGTGGTTCGCCGCGAGTGGGGTCATCTCCACCTGAAACAGGGGGGTTCACATGGACGAAACAGAGCATACATCGCAGGCGGACGATTCGGGAGACAGCGGCGAGGAAACCGACGGTCCGCACGTGACGGACGACGGCGTCGACGATCCGCCACCGGACCCGTCGAACCGTGCAGTCGAAGCCAACGGGAGCGACGCCGACAAGGCACCGACCTCCGATCACGACGCCGGCGTCGTCGACGGGCAAGCCAGCGTCGCCGACCAAGGCGTCGACGCAACTCAGCAATCCGAGGCAGGGGTCGGAACTGACGGAAGCTCAACTGCCGCCGAAGGCCCAACTGCCGACGAAGCGGCCACCCCCGACCCGGACGTCGACGCGGACACGGACGTTAACGTCGGGAGCGGCGGCCGCGACCGCTCCTCTCCGGACGTCGACCTCGACGGCGTCGTCCTCGACGACGACGACAGTCAAGGGCTGTTCGACGACCTGCTCTCAGGCGAACCGATCTTCGAGAACAAGGAGGTGCTCCGCCCGTCGTACACCCCACACGAACTCCCGCACCGGAACGACCAGATCAACCGGATGGCGACGATCCTCGTCTCCGCGCTCCGCGGCGAAACCCCCTCGAACATCCTGATATACGGGAAAACGGGAACGGGAAAGACCGCGTCGGCGAAGTTCGTCTCGCAGGAGCTCGAGTCGACCTCGCAGAAGTACGACGTCCCCTGCGAGGTCGAGTACATCAACTGCGAGGTGACCGACACCCAGTACCGCGTCCTCGCGCAGCTCGCCAACACCTTCATCGAGAAGAACCAGCAGGTCATCGCGGACCGTCTCGACGACCACCGCGCGCTCAGGTCCGACGCGGCCGACGACTCGGACGCGCTGGCCGCCACCGAGTTCGCGACGCTCGACGAACTCGACGCGCGGATCGAGCAGCTCGAAGCCGACGCCGCGGAGATGGAGGAGGTCCCGATGACCGGATGGCCGACCGACCGAGTCTACTCGACGTTCTTCGAGGCGGTCGACTACCACGAGCGCGTGGTCGTGATCATGCTCGACGAGATCGACAAGCTCGTCGAGAAGAGCGGCGACGACACCCTGTACAACCTCTCGCGGATGAACTCCGAGCTCACCCGGTCCCGGATCTCGATCATGGGGATCTCCAACGACCTGAAGTTCACTGACTTCCTCGACCCCCGCGTCAAGTCGAGTCTCGGCGAGGAGGAGATCGTCTTCCCCCCGTACGACGCGAACCAGCTTCGAGACATCCTCCAACACCGCGCCGACATCGCGTTCAAACACGAGGCGCTCACCGACGACGTGATTCCGCTCTGCGCGGCGTTCGCGGCCCAAGAGCACGGTGACGCCCGCCGAGCGCTCGACCTCCTTCGGACCGCCGGCGAACTCGCCGAGCGCTCGCAGGCCGAGATCGTCGCGGAGAAACACGTCCGGCAGGCCCAGGACAAGATCGAACTCGACCGCGTCGTGGAGGTCGTTCGGACGCTCCCGACCCAGAGCAAGATCGTCCTCTTCGCCGTCATCCTCCTCGAAAAGAACGGCGTCCACAACATCAACACCGGTGAAGTGTTCAACATCTACAAGCGCCTCTGCGAGGAGATCGACGCCGACGTGCTCACGCAGCGCCGCGTCACCGACCTCATCAGCGAACTCGACATGCTCGGGATCGTCAACGCCGTCGTCGTCTCGAAGGGGCGCTACGGCCGCACGAAGGAGATGGGGCTGTCGGTGCCCGTCGAGGAGACGGAGGCGGTCCTGCTTTCCGACTCCCGCCTCGGCGACATCGAGAACGCGCAGCCGTTCGTCCAGGCGCGGTTCGACAACTGACTCGCGCCGGCCCGCCTGCCGGCGTCACCCGGAGATGCTCGCCACCGACCCGCCACGCGAAATCGTCGGCCGGTCGACCGCGTCGCGTGCGTCCGTATCCTCTCGGTCATCGACCGTTTCCGGTCCGTCGACCGCGGCGGGGTCCGCCGCCGCGGTCGTCGCGAGCACGTCGCCCAACTCCACCTGCCCGCTCGCTATCAGGCGGACGTAGCCGAGGTACGGGACGCGAACCCGTGCGACGCCGGTCACCCACTCGGCCCGCACCGGTGTCGCGAGGCCGTTCGCCTGGTCGTACGCGCCGTTGTTGTCGCCGAGCGTAATGAACCCGCTGTGAGGCGCCGGACAGTTGCGGAGCTCGCCGCACCCCGCCGCGTTGTGGTACTCCTCGTCGGCGCGGTCGTACCAGTTCTCTCCCTCCTCGACGTGAAACATCGCCCGGTGGATGATCGGCGAGGCCGTCCGCCCGGGCGGTCGGTATATGATCACCGAACCGTACGATCCGAACGTCCGGTAGTCGGCGCGCTGTCCCGCCTCGTGCGTCACCACTCCGATGTCGTTGGTCGCCGCGTCGGGCGCGAGTCGCCCCGGCTCCGTGACGAAGACGAGGTCGCCGACCTCCATGTTCGGCTCCATGCTCCCCGACTCCACGGCGACCATCGGGGGCCAGACCCCGCTGATCCCGAACAGGAGCAGTCCGATCACCAGGACGATCGCGACGCTGGAGAGCATCTCCCGGATCCACATCAGCGCGCCCTCCCTGTCGTGACGGAACCGATGGATCAGACTCTCCGTCTCTGCCGCGGACGACTCGGCACCGCTCGGTCTCGTCCGCTCGCCTCCGTCGCCGTCACCCGTGAACCGATCCGCCCCCGAGGACTCGTCGCGTCCGAGCGGCTCGACCGCACCGGGTTCGTTCGCCGCCGATTCCCGTTCGTCGGCGTCGGACACGTCCTCCCGCTCGGCCGGGTCGGCCTCGGTTCCCGGCCGATCCTCTTCGTCCATTACCTCCGCGTTGACGGGTTTCGGTGATAAGCTTCCGGGTACCCGTCTGAACGAATTCGTGGGACGACTGCCTTCCTCCGTCTCCGGAACCGTTTTGAGTCGAACCCCCCTCTCACCTGTCGTGCCGCTGGAGTCGAACGCCCGGATCGCGAAGGAGCTCGCCAGACGGGGATACAACGCGGAGCGGGAGGCCGTCACCCTGCTCGCGAGCGCGCCCGACTCCACAGCAGCCCTCGAATCGACCGTCGATATCGCGCCTGACGACGCTCTCCGAATCACCGCCGACCACGTCCGCGAGGCGGTCGACTCCGGGAGTGGTCGCTCTCAACCCGCGACTCAGACGCCGGTCGACTCCGAGTCCGTGTCCCGGTCCGAAGGCGACACCGAATCCGCTCCCCGACCCACGAACGACGCCGAATCCGAACCCGAATCGGAACGGGGTACGGACCAATCTCCAGTCGAAACGGAGGGGTCTGGGAACACTTCTCGCAGTGACTCGGCCGATGAGAGCCCCGGCCGCGATGTCGCTCGACGAGAGCTCGAGGTCGGGAACGACATGACCGGACGGAGCACCGGGACCGGCGAGTACGCCGACTTCGTCCGGACGTTCCGCGACCGCTACGAGCGGCTCTCGAAGCTGCTCCGCGGTCGCGTCAACCACCGCCCCGCGGAGGCCATCGCGAACATGCAAGGCGGCAGCGACGCCGCGATGATCGGCCTCGTCAACGACGTCCGCTCGACCAAGTCCGGCCACTGGCTCGTCGAACTGGAGGACACCACCGGCACCTTCCCCGCGCTGGTGATGAAAGACAAGGGACTCGCCGACGTCGTCGACGAGATCCTGATGGACGAGTGCGTCGCCGTCGAGGGGACGCTCGCCGACGACTCCGGCATCCTGTTCGCCGACTCGCTCCACTTCCCGGACGTCCCCCGGACGCACCGCACCGGCGCGGCGGACCGCCACGTGCAGGCCGCGCTGATCTCCGACGTCCACGTCGGCAGCGACGAGTTCATGGCCGACGCCTGGCACCGCTTCACCGACTGGCTCCACTCGCCCGAGGCCGACCCGGTCGAGTACCTCCTGCTCGCCGGCGACATGGTCGAGGGGGTCGGCGTCTACCCGAACCAGGACGAGGAGCTGGACATCGTCGACATCTACGACCAGTACGAGGCGTTCTCGGAACACCTGAAGGAGGTGCCGGCCGACACGGAGATCGTGATGATCCCCGGGAACCACGACGCGGTCCGGCTCGCGGAGCCGCAGCCCGGGTTCAACGACGAGATCCGGGACATCATGGACGTCCACGACGCGCAGATCGTCTCGAACCCCGCTACGGTCAGCGTCGAGGGCGTCGACGTGCTGATGTACCACGGCGTCTCGCTTGACGAGGTGATCGCGGAGCTCCCGGAGGAGAAGGCGAGCTACGACGAACCGCACAAGGCGATGTACCAGCTCTTAAAAAAGCGTCACGTCGCCCCGCAGTTCGGCGGGCACACGCGCGTCGCCCCCGAGGAGCGCGACTACCTCGTCATCGAGGACGTCCCCGACGTGTTCCACACCGGCCACGTCCACAAACTCGGCTGGGGCAAGTACCACAACGTCCTCGCGGTCAACTCCGGCTGTTGGCAGGCGCAGACCGACTTCCAGAAGTCGGTCAACATCGACCCCGACGCGGGGTACGCGCCCATCCTCGACCTCGACACGCTGGAGATGACCGTGCGGAAGTTCGCGTAAGCGGTTCCGATCCGGCCTCGGTTCCCGCTCGCTCCTCGCTCGAGTTATCTATTAATCGCTCACAGCCGGACGACCCGCTCAGTCGATGTCGACCCGCCCGCTCGTCGCGCTGTTGAGCCGTTCGACCAGGTCGTCGACATCAGCTATCGGGACCCGAAGGTCGAACCGAACGCGCTCGTCGTAGTCGGCGTCGAACTCGACGCCCGAGGACTCGATCACGCCCCGGACGGTGCCCGAGTCGTCGTACGCCGTCTCCACCGCCAGCCGTCGATGCGGTCGCTCCTCGACCACGCCGGCCTCGTCGACGCCTTCCTTCACCGCGCGCGAGTACGCGCGTGCGAGACCGCCGACGCCGAGGTTCGTCCCCCCGTAGTAGCGAGTCACCACCGCGACGACGTTGCGGATCTCGCGCTGTTGGAGGACGTTGAGCGCCGGCTTCCCGGCCGACCCGGACGGCTCGCCGTCGTCGGAGGAGTACTCCCGGACCATCGGGCCGCTCCCGGGCGTTCGCTCGGACGCCGCGCCGGCCGGCACCCGGTACGCCGGCACGTTGTGGGTCGCGTCGGCGTACTCGTCCTCGACGCGTTCGACGAACGCCTCCGCCTCCTCGACCGTGTCGACCGGAGCGACGTGCCCGAGGAACTCCGAGCCCCGGACCTCGAACGTCGCCGTCGCCGGCCCCGCGACCGTCAGATACGGCTCGTCGCTCACGGTCTTGACCCTCCCTCCGCGGCGTCGCCGTCACCCTCGCGCTCGCCCTCGTCCGCGGTGTCGCCACGCCGTTCGAGCACGACGCTCGTCGGCGGCGCGAGCCGGTAGAGCGCGAGGAACGCGACGACCCCGACGACCTCGGCGCCCTTCGCGACGATCGCCAGCGGCTCCGTCGCGAGCGCCGAGCCGACCGCGGCGCCGTGCCAGCCGACGTAGCCGAGGAGGAACGCGGCGAGGGTTCCCGCCCCGAGCGCGTACAGCCGCCGGTACTCCGGTGCGCGCAGCGTCGCGACGGCGACGGCGACGGCGAACGCGCCGCCGAGCACGAACACGGCGGGCCGCGGATCCCCTCCGGTCCCCAGCCGCGGCCACGCCCACAGCAGGTGCACGGCGGCGCTCACCGCCGCGGCCTGCGCCGCGACCATTCGGACCACTCGCTTCGTCGCGGCGTCGCGCCCCCCGCGTCCGTCGGCGTTCGACGCCCTCATCGAGTCATTCCCACGGGTGCTTCCCGGGCGTGTCCGGCCACAGCGGGTACCAGTACGCCTCGTCGTCCTCCAGGCCGAGCTCCCCGTCCAGGACGGACTGGAGCTTGAACTCCACCTGCTGGTTCCGATCGCTCGTCCCCGTCGGCGAGAAGGGGTAGTACGCGCCGCGCCGGAACGAGTAGATCCAGTAGGCGTCGGTGTCCCCGCGTTCGAAGCCGAAGACGGCCGCGAGCAGCCGGGAGCCGAACCCCTCCTCGATGAACTGGTCGGCCGCGAAGTGGACGCTCGTCACGAGGTCCTCCGGGTCGTCGTCCTCGAGGACGAACCACTGGTAGCCGTGGTCGTCCTCGTGGCGGTGGAACCCCGTCCCGGTCTCGATCTCGCCGGCTTCGAGGATCGCCTCGACCGTCTCGACGGCGTCGTCGAAGCGGGTGCTGTCCACGCCCGAGAAGCACAGCGCGGCCTCCCCGCAGTGGTCGTAGCCGAGGTCGGCCTCCATCGTCATGTACGCGGTCGACATCCCGAAGAGGTCCTCGGGGTCGGCCTCGCGGGTCGCGTCGGTCTCGGCGCTCGTGCCGAACACGGCGCGGATCGTGTCGAAGATACCCATTTATAACTGGATCGTAGGTGGCGCGGGGTTTAGGAGGTTTGCGTCGGCGGCGACGCGCCGTCGGTGACACCTCCGGTCTCCCCCCTCCGGCGTCACTCCTCCTCGTCCTTCTCCGCGACGTAGTCGAGGTACGCGAGGACGCCGCGGACGTTCAGGCTCGCGTTGGCGCGGGCGCGCTCGGGGTTCCAGAACTCCGCGTGTCGACTCGCCGCCTCGAAGTGCTCGACGACGAGGTCGTCGTCCCCGAGTTCGTCGCGTTTCTCGCGGATCGCTTCAACCCACTCCACGTACGCGCGCTTGACCTCGCCGGCCAGCTCCGGCTCGTACTCGCGCGGGCCGAAATGGCCGAAACAGAGGTAGTCGGGGTCGAGTTCCTCGATCGTCCGCACGTCGGCGAGACACCGGTCGAGATCGAACTGCGGCGGCGGGGTCGTCGGCTCGATGCCGTCGACCGCGGGGACGTAGATCCCGGCCGCGTCGGCCGTGAAGACCACGTCGGCGTCGGGGTCGTGATAGATCGCGTGGTGCGGGGCGTGTCCCGGCGCCTCGTAGACGACCAGTTCGCGGTCGCCGAGGTCGATCCGGTCGCCCTCCGCGAGACCCGAGATGCGGGCTTCGGGGACCGGCTCGGGCTCGTCGTAGTACTCCCACTGCTCCCGGACCGCCGACTTCGTACCGGCGACGAGCGCTCCCGGGTCGACGAGGTGTCGCACGCCCTTTTCGGGCACGACGACCTCCGCGTTCGGGTAGCGCCGCGCGAGGTGTCCCGCCCCGCCCGCGTGGTCGAGGTGCGCGTGGGTCGGGAGGATCCACGCCAGCTCCTCGCGGCCGATCCCGATCGCTTCGATCGTCTCGAACAGCGCCTCTCGGTTCGCGCCGGTCCCGGTGTCGATCACGACGGGACGCTCGGCGTCGTACACGTACGCGGCGCCGTACTCGTCGGTGTCGAACATCCCGGTGTCGTGGACGTACAGGTCCGGCACTCCGCGGACCGGCTCGAACTCGCCTGCGTGCATGCCCGAACGAGCGCCGCGCGGACCCTTTTAACGATCGGTCGCGGCGACCGAGGGCCGAGCGTGACGGGTGCTTATGGTCGTTCCACACGAGGGATCGGTATGCGCGTGCTCGTTACCGGTGCCACGGGATTCGTCGGGAACCGACTCGTTCCGACGCTCCTCGACCGCGGCCACGAAGTCGTCGCCCTCGTCCGCGACGCCGACGGCTACGCTCCCCCCGCCGGCGTTCACGTCGTCGAGGGCGACCTCCTCGAACCGGAGACGCTCCCGCCGGCGTTCGAAATCGACGGCGATCCGGTCGACGCCGCCTACTACCTCGTCCACTCGATGGACGGCGGCCCCGGCTACGAGGAGCGGGACCGCAACTGCGCGACCAACTTCGGCGAGGCGGCGTCGGACGCCGGCGTCGACCGGGTGATCTACCTCGGCGGCCTCGGCGAGGACCGCGAGGAGCTCTCCGAACACCTCCGGTCCCGCCGCGAGGTCGAGCAGATCCTGGCGTCCGGCGGTCCGGATCTGACCACCCTGCGGGCGGCGATCATCATCGGCGCCGGGAGCGCGAGCTTCGAGGTGATACACGGGCTCGCCAGCCGGCTCCCGGTGATGACGACGCCGAAGTGGGTGGACACCCTCTGCCAGCCGATCGCGATCGACGACGTCGTGGGCTACCTCGCCGGCGTCCTCGAAGTCCCCGAGACGCGCGACGACACGTTCGAGGTCGGCGGACCGAACGTGCTGACGTACGCGGAGATCCTCCGCCGGACCCGGCGCCAACTGGGTCACAGGCTGTGGATCATCCGCGTGCCGGTGTTGAGCCCGGAGCTGTCGGCGAAGTGGCTCCGGCTGGTGACCGACGTCAACCCCTATCTCGCCCGGTCGCTCGTCGAAGGGCTCCGCAACACGGTGATCGTCGAGGACGACCGGATCCGCGACCTCGTGCCGATCGAGCAGACGCCGTTCGAAGTCGCCGTCGCGAAGGCGATCGACCGGCCTCGACGCGGCGATCCGACGGACGAGACCCCCGCGACCGACCTGGAGGCCGAGCTGTGAGTCGGAACTACGGCGAGACGTGGGTGTACGAGAGCCTCGTCGGCGGTATTCCCGGGTTGGGAATCTCTCGGACGCTCGCGGTCGCGCTCCAGTTCCTCATCTTCCAGGTCGGCGTCCTCGCGTTCGGTTGGTACTACGGGCTGTGGGACGCGGTCGTCGCGGGGACGGTCGCCGTCCTCGTCGCGGCGATCGGCAGCGTCGAGATGCACCGACTCGGGGAGGCGAACCGCCGCCTCTCGACGCCGCCGGAACACAAGCGACTGCTGTTCGGATCGAGCATCGAGATCGTCCTCGGCGTGCTCGCGTTCATCGCGCTGCTCACGTACCTGATCGCGTGGAACGGGACGCTGATCGACCGCCTGTTCGGTCCCAACCCCCCGATCCCGGTGGTCTACCTCACCCTCCTGATCCTCTGGGACCTCACCTACCGGATCGGTACCTCGTGGTGGAGCGCGGTCGTCGCGCTGTGGCGGGCGATAAACGTCGACCTCACCCCGAGCGAGGCGTCGCGCGTCAAGCGACTCGACGCGGAGAACATCGGATTTTCGGCGCTTCAGCTGGTGCTCGTCCCGTTCCTTATCGGAGAACCGATCCTGCTCGGGGCCGTCGTCGGTCACGTCCTCGCGGTCGCCATCGTCTGCTCGGCCGCGATCGCGCTGACCTGAGCCCGGGCGCGGCGCCGTCCTCGTCACCAGCGACGAAACGCGCCGGATTCGCAGCAGAGCGCCCCGCGCCGCCGCCTCACTTCCCCTGTAGCTCCTGGAACTTGTCGAGGAGTGCCTCCGCGGAGTCGCCGGCGTCGTACGTGAGCGATCCGGAGTACTCCGGCCGCTCGGCGTCGAAGTCGGCGTCTACTTCGCTGGTCTTCTTCTCACGACGCTCGTGTTCGGCTTCGTCATAGGCACCCATTGACATGGCACGTGTTGACTTGGACGTTCCATGTCATATATGTGTCGGTGAATTGTTCGTTCGTCGAAACGAATTCCCGTCGTTCGGCCCGCGAGTCCGACGCGGTCCGTCCCTTCGATACCCGGGGACGACCGCCCGGCGTCCGGGCCACCGGAACCGATTAGACCCGGCGGTCGGTAACACTGGCGTGGCACAACCCCTCCGATTCAGGCGCGCTCCCGGCCGGTGGAGCGCCGACCGCGTCCGCTCGCAGCTCGAACGGCCGCTCGACGACAACCTCGGGGCGACCGGGAGCGACCCGTGGTTCAGCGCTCCGCCGGGGTACGACGCGCGGCGGTTCGACATGGACGACGGCTCGTTCGCCCTGTTCTGCTGGACGGACCGCGACGACGACCCGCCGCCGGGCGCCGGGAGCGGACCGGTCGGGTACTGGATCGGCAACACGGAGACGCCGAGCGAGCTGTGGCGCACGGACAAGTACGGGTTCGACGAGGTGCCGTACCCGATCGCCCGGTGGGTCCAGCGGGAACTGCTCGCGGGCCTCCACGACGACGAGCCGTGGCTCGCGGCGTACCCGCACGTCTCGTGGTACTTCCTCCCCGTGTTCTGCTCGAAGGACGGCGCGGAGACGACCCGAGCGTTCTTCCGCGACCACGCGGCCGGGTTTCCGGAGGCGACCCGCGAGGAGGGGACCGGGTTCGTCGAGGAGACGCTCCGGGCGGGGACGCTCGACGACTACCGCGAGACGATGGCGGGCAAACTCGGGACCTCGGCGTCGCTCGACCTCGTGCGGATGAGCGCGGCGATCGCGGAGTTCACCGCGGCGCGGGTCCTCGCCGAGTCCGGGTACGACGTGACCCCGGAGATCGAGGTGACGACGGGGCACTCCCTCGACTTCCGCGCGACCGATCCGGACACCGGACTCGCGTCCCTCGTCGAGGTCACGCGACCCCAGCCCGCCTCGGAGCGGTCCGCGAACGGTCCCGTCGCGGCGGTCCGCGACACCGCGGAGACGAAGACGAGCGGCCAGTTGGAGGCGCACGGCGGCGGCGTCACCCTGCTCGTGGACTGCACCTCGTTCCCCGCGGACGACTGGGCGGCGGTCCGCGACGCCGCGCCCGACGTCCGCCACCGCCCGGCGGTCGTCATGCGGGCGCGACCGGACGGACGCGTCGAGGGGTACCGAAAGGGGTCGGTCCCGATCGACCTCTCGCCGGCGATCGACTGGGTGTAGGTCCTCGCAGTTACGCGTCGCTGACGGGACAGTTCGAACGAAGAAAGTAGTTGAGCCGCGGTTCCGTTCAGAACGAGACCGGCGAGGGTCCGTCCTCGGCGGCGGTCGTCGGGTCGCGGTCCGAGTAGAACCGCCGACCGACTCCGCGGTGACAGACGCCCGCCCGGAGGGTGGTGAACACGTCCTCCGCGTCGTCGAACGTCTGGTTCCCGAACCGCTCCAGCACGTCGCCGAGACGCTCGGATCCCTCCGCGAGTTCTACGGTCGCGTTGCCGTGGGCCGCGATCAGTTCTTCCGAGGTCGTCGGATATTGGTGCCGTTCGAGTCGGTCGTCGACGCCGTTCAAGCGCATCAACAGATGCAAACCGCCCATGGTTCTTAATGATTGTCCATGCACAACCTTAGTCCGGAATATCTAATTATATTTCCTTATATTGGTGCGTGGTGACGAGGGACGATAGCCACCGCTTCGCACGGACCGATCGCCGTCGATTAGTACGGCGCTCGCCGACCGGAACCCATGGACACGGACCGGATCGTCGCCGACCTCCACGCGCACACGACCGTCTCCGACGGCACGATGACGGCCGCCGAACTCGCTGCGACCGCCGCCGACG
>Ga0102939_1000198_pt1 | contig 21158 bp, 24 predicted proteins | sample SalPon2_B_H2O_MG_FD_78214 | JGI IMG/M metagenome (GOLD analysis project Ga0102939, IMG submission 78214) | Salt pond water microbial communities from South San Francisco under conditions of wetland restoration - Salt Pond MetaG R2_B_H2O_MG | ecosystem: Environmental > Aquatic > Non-marine Saline... | reverse complement strand
CCTTGGACTGCTCATCACCCTGATCGCACTGGTGGCCGGCTGCGCCTCGGTCAGCGGCAGCGGCGAGTACAACCGCAGTTATGACTTTTCCACCATCGAGCGCACCGCTGTGGTCTCGGTGGACGGTATCGGCGGGCAGGCCGCCCGCGACCAGGTGGCCAGCATGTTCAATCAAGCCCTGCTGGGTCGGGGGTACAGTCCCGTCGAGCGCAGTCAGATCAAGCAAGTCCTCAGCGAGCAGGATTTCTCACGTTCGGACGTGACCAGCGCCTCGGGTGCCGCGCGCGCCGGCGAGATCCTCAACGTCGACAGCGTCATGCTGGTCAACGTGCCCGAGTTTGGTGACGACATGAGCATGAGCGCGCAGATGGTGGACGTCCAGAACGGCACGATCCTCTGGTCGGCGTCGGGCAGTGCCCGCAGCGGCGCGGACATGACGCGGCGCGCCGGCCAGATTCTGGGTGCTATCGGCGGCGGTATTATTGGCGCCGAAGTGGGCAGCAATGGCGGCACCGGGGCGATCGTCGGTGGCGTGGGCGGTGCCGTTGGCGGCGGCATCGCCGGAGATGCCCTGTCAAAACAGCGTCAGGAGCAGACAGCCGTGCTGGTCGATCAGCTAACCCAGAGCCTGCCGACACGCAACACGGGGGCGGGACAATGACCGATGAGCTGCCTGGGGCGGCCAATCGCGTCGCCAATCACCGTTCCGCCGTCTGGGACGCCTACAGCGAACTGGGACGGACAGTGGCCGAAAGCGGCCCGCCTGGATGAGCAGTCACGGCGACTGGTCAACGTGGCACGGGTAATGGCGACCGCCAGCGAGGGCGCGACGCACTCGCATGCCCGGCGGGCGGTCGCCGAGGGGGTCGATGCCGATGCACTGCGTCACGTCAAGCTGCTGGGCATCCCCACCGCCGGCTTTCCCGCGGCTGTGGCGGGTCTGAACTGGGTGAAAGATGTGGTGGAGCAGCGCGAATAGATGCGGCCTATCGATTGAGCCGGCGCGTTGCATTTTCCCCGCTGCGCAATCCGGCCTATCATTGACGCTCACGTTTTAAAGCAGGGTCGATCGACATGCCGATGTACAGTTCCAAGCCCGGTGCCCGCCACGATGACGTCCCGCGTCTGGGCATTCTGGTCACCAACCTGGGCACGCCGGATGCCCCGACAACGCCGGCGCTGCGCCGCTATCTGGCGGAATTTCTGGGCGATCCGCGTGTGGTGGAGATCAACCGGGTGCTCTGGTGGCTGCTGCTGCACGGGGTGATCCTGCGCACCCGGCCGAAAAAGTCCGCGGCCGCCTATGCCGAGGTCTGGGAAGAGGGCGGCTCGCCGCTGCTGACGATTGGCAAGGATCAGGTCGCCGGCATTGACGCACGCCTGCAGGAGCGACTGGACGGCCCCGTGTCGGTCAAGCTGGCGATGCGCTACGGCAATCCCTCGATCCGTGAGGGCCTGCAGGCCCTTCGCGACGAAGGCGCGGAGCGGATCCTGGTGCTGCCGCTGTACCCGCAGTACTCGGCCACCACCGTGGGGTCAACCTATGACGCGGTCTTCGACGAGCTGAAAAAGTGGCGGCGCATCCCCGAGCTTCGACTGGTCGGGCAGTATCACGATGATCCCGGCTACATCGATGCACTGGCCAACACCATCCGCGAACACCGCGAGGCCAACGGCAAGCCCGAGAAGATGCTCTTCTCGTTTCACGGCATGCCGCGGCGCTACCTGATCAACGGTGACAATTATCACTGCCAGTGTCAGAAAACCGCGCGGCTGGTGGCGGAAAAGCTGGAGCTGGCGGACGACGAGTGGCAGGTGACCTTCCAGTCGCTGTTCGGCCGCGAGGTATGGCTTAAGCCCTATACCGACGAGACGGTGAAGTCGCTCGCGGAGTCGGGCATGAAAACGCTTGATGTCATCTGCCCGGGCTTTTCTGCGGACTGCCTGGAAACCCTCGAGGAGATCGAGGGCGAGAACGCGGAAATCTTCGAAGACAACGGCGGCGAAAGCCTGCGCTATATCCGCGCGCTCAACGCCCGCGACGACCATCTGAACATGCTCACCGACCTGGTGGTTGATCACCTGCAGGGCTGGCCCGAGGCCGACCCATCGGTCAAACGCAGCCGGCGTGACCCGCAGGCGACCCTCGAGCGGGCCAGGGCCATGGGCAGCGGCCAATGGATGGATGAATAGCGCTGATCGCGATTTTTGCCACCGGGCTGGCGGTGGGCCTTGGGCTCATCGTCGCCATCGGGGCACAGAATGCGTTCGTGCTCCGGCAGGGCCTGACGGGGCGGCATGTCTTTGCGGTCTGCCTGACCTGTGCGGTCTCGGACGCCCTGCTCATCACCGCCGGCGTCACCAGTTTTGCCCGGATAACCGCCTGGCTGCCGTGGCTGGAACCGGCGATGCGGGTCGCCGGCGCGGGCTTTTTGCTGATCTATGGCGCGCGAAGCCTGTTGGCCGCGCGACGCTCGACGGGCGGACTGCAGCCTGACGCCCATGCACTCGCCGGGCGCACCGGCCAACCGAGCCTGGGCGCCACCCTGACGGCCTGCCTGGCCATCACCTGGCTCAACCCCCACGTCTATCTGGACACCGTGGTCATGCTGGGGACCGTGGCGTCGCAGTACGGCGATGCGCGCTACGCCTTCGCCGGCGGCGCGGTCTGCGGCTCGTTCGTGTTCTTTTTTGCCCTCGGCTACGGCGCCCGCCGCCTGCGCCCCCTGTTCGCGCAACCCCTCGCCTGGCGCCTCATGGAGGCATCCATCGGCGTGATCATGTGGCTCATCGCGGCACAGCTGGTGTTGCAGGGGTAGAAGGTTTGGGACGGGAGGAGGTTTGGGACAGGCACGAAGCCTGGCGAGAGGGGTAGAAGGTTTGGGACAGGCACAAAAACTTCGGGACAGGCACAAAGCCCGGGCACAAAGCCCGTCCCGAGAATCAGCGCTTACTCGCCGATGACCAGCGAGCGGTTGCCGTCGAGGGTCCATTCGTGGACAGAACCGTCGTAGGGCGCGACATCGCCGCGACCGGCAATCTCCGAGATACCGAACCAGGCCAGCGATGAGGCATGGCCGGAGTTGCAGTAGTTGATGACTGGCCCGTTGACCTGCGGCAGCATCGAGGCGACGACCTCCTGAGCGGCCTCGGGTGAACGCCCGTAGACAATGCCGTCCCGCGGCGCCACGAACATCGTGAACGGAAGCGGCTGCGCTCCGGGCAGGCGCCCGCTGCCGTCGACATAGTCCTTGCTCATCTGACCGGTGAACTGGACCAGCGGTCGGTTATCCACCAGCTGCGCGGTTGAATCACCCGCGATCACCGAGGTGACATCGGCCGTGCTTGCCAGCAGATCGGCGCGCTCAGCCCCGGCGGTGTAATTGCCGCCGGCCGCCGACGCCGACGCTTCCGCCACCGAGAATGGCGACGTTGTCATGACCGAAATACCTGAGCTGCCAGTAAAAGCGCGAGGCCACTGTCGCATCGCCATAGACGGTATCGCCGGCCAGGGCGATGACAAGGGTGTCTTTCATTCCGGACCGTTCCGAAAGAAACTCCGACATGCCGACGGAACGACGCGCCATCGATAAACCCGGTGTCATCATAATTGGACGGACGCCGCATCCTGAGCAACGGCCTCGCCGGGCAAGGCAAAGGCAAGACCGAGCGCCGCCACGCAGAGTGATTGACGGATTGGCATCATGCTTTGCCTGCGGATTTAGAACGTGAATTCGCGCACGGACGGATCCGCCACCAGCGCACCGATCGCCGGCGGCTGGGCCACACCAACGCCGTCAATCAGGTCGGCCTCGGTGTAATCGCGATTGGGCAGATAGATCGCGCAGACATCCACCGGGACGCCGTTGCTGACGAGCCGCTGGACCATCTGGGCCGGGCTGGCGTCCGGACCGCGCAGCGTCTCGGAGTCCGCCACTTCCGAGCGGATAGCCAGATCGCCGGCGTCGTCGCAGAGCAGTACCTGCGGCATGGCCCCGTTTTTCTGCGCCTGCATGGTCAGGATCAACGCCATCGCCTGCGTCTCATCCTCCTCACTGGTAAGAATCGAGAGCATGTCCGGGCCCGACTGCGCCAGCGCCGAAGTCGAGATGATGGTCAGCGCCAGGGCGGCGAGCAGTTGTCGAATCGTGTGCATAACCTTGCTCCTTGTTACGATTGTCAGGTGTTGCGCGAGCAGGTATTCAGACCGAGCAGGCTGTAGGCCGGACAGGTGCTGAAAACGGCCGTCGCGAGCGGGACCACGCCGATCCAGCCCCACGCCATGCCCGTGTTCGTAACCGCCAGCGCGATCAGCGCAAGGCCAACGATGGCACGCAGGGCGCGATCGATCGTTCCGATGTTCTGTTTCAGCATTGCGCTTCTCCTTGCCTTGGTGTAAATCGATTATGACCGCGACCCGTTGAGTAGGCGCCGGATGACCGGCCGCTATCAGTGATCAAGTCACAAAGCACAGTCAGGTGACGCCGTGAAAGACCTCGACAAGACCGCTGTCGCCGATAACCGACTCTTTGACGCGCTGGATGCGGACACCTGGGATCGAATCATCGACGGCGGCAAGCGCATGGCAATGCCGGCGGGCACGCCGGTGTTTGCCCCGGGCGATGAGTGCCAGGGACTGCCGCTGGTCATTGAGGGCGAGATCCGCGTGCAGATGATCGGCGCATCGGGGAACGAAATCGTGCTCTACCGCATCCAAGGCGGAGAGATGTGTCCGCTGTCACTCGGCTGTCTGCTGTCCCGGAGCAGCCACCAGTCAGAAGCGGTGGTGGAAAAGGACAGTGAGGTGCTGGTTCTGCCGCCGGCCCTGACAACGCAGCTGATGGATGAGGCGGTGAGCTTTCGCCAGGCTATCCTCGAGAGCTAGGGACAGCGGCTGCAGTCACTGATGCTGGTGATCGAGGAGGTGGCGTTTCGGCGACTGGACGAGCGGTTGGCCGAGAAACTTGTCGAACGTCAACTCCACGGGCAGTTGGCCGCCACCCATCAGGACCTTGCGGTAGAATTGGGATCAGCGCGGGAAGTCGTCAGCCGACTCCTCAAAGAGTTTGAACGTCGCGGTCTCGTTCAGCTCGAGCGCGGTTGCATTACGATCAGCGACCGCCCGGCGCTCGATCAGGTTCGCGGTGCCGCCGCGAATGCGAGGACCGCTTGAGTTAAGACGCGCATAGGCGCGTTCTGAGTTGGCAAGCCAGAGGCAAGTGTCATGGAATTCGATCCAGTACTGATATCACGGCTGCAGTTCGCGTTCGTGGTGTCGTTTCACGCCATCTTTCCGGTTTTCACCATCGGGCTCGCGTCCTATATCGCCCTGCTCGAGGGGCTGCACTTCAAGACCAGCAATCCGATGTGGGCGCAGCTCTCGCGGTTCTGGACCAAGGTTTTCGCCGTCGCTTTCGGCATGGGCGTGGTCTCGGGGATCGTGATGTCGTTCCAGTTCGGAACCAACTGGAGCAACTTCGCGCAAGCGTCCGCGAACTTCCTCGGGCCGATACTGAGCTACGAAGTGGTCACGGCCTTCTTCCTCGAGGCGGCTTTCCTTGGCGTGCTGTTGTTTGGTCGCGACAAGGTCCCGCGGGGCACACATCTGTTCGCCGCCTGCATGGTGGCGCTGGGCACCTTCGTGTCGGCGTTCTGGATCCTGGTGGCGAACAGCTGGATGCACACGCCGGCCGGCGCCGAGTTCCGCGACGGCATGCTGCATGTGACGAGCTGGATGGAAGCGATCTTCAACCCGTCCTTCCCGTACCGGTTCACGCACATGGCGGTGGCAAGCTTCCTCACCGGCAGCTTCGTGGTCGCGGGTGTCAGCGCGTGGTACCTGCTCAAGGGCCACAAGGTCGAGGCCAACAAAAAGGCACTCTCGATGTGTCTGTGGATGATCCTGTTTCTGGCCCCGGCGCAGGCGGTGATCGGTGACTTCCACGGGCTCAATACGCTTGAGTACCAGCCGACCAAGCTGGCGGCGATGGAAGGCAACTGGGAGACCCAGTCGAACGCGCCGCTGCTGCTGTTCGCGCTCCCCAGCAAGGATGCGCAGGGCAATCTCTTTGAAGTGGGCATCCCCAGCCTGGCGAGCATCATTCTGACCCACCACGCCGATGGTGTGGTCCCGGGCATCAATGAGGCGGCACCGGCCGAGCAGCCACCGGTATCGGTGGTCTTCTGGTCGTTCCGCGCGATGGTTGGCATCGGTTTTCTGATGATCGGTGTCGGTCTCTGGGGGCTGGTGCTGAGAATGCGTCGGCAGCTCTTCGAGCCCGGCGTGTTCCATCGGGTGCTGCCGTTCATGATCGCCGCGCCGTTCATCGCTGTCGTGGCCGGCTGGGTCACCACCGAGTCGGGACGCGCCCCGTGGCTGGTCTACGGCATGGTCAGCTTTGCCGAGGGTGTGACGCCGTCGCTGACCGGCTGGATGGCCGTGGTGAGTCTGCTCGGTTACATGGCGGTCTACGCGGTGGTCTATGCCGCCGGTGGCTACTACCTCTGGCAGGTGGTCAAAGGCGGTATGGATGAGTCCGAGCCCGGCAGTGACGAAGTAGGGGCGCATCCCAAGCGGCCGCTGTCCGGCGGTGGTCCCATCGGCGATGCAGCTCCGGCGGCGCCGCTGAAAGGAGACTGGACATGATCGACTTCACAATGGTCTGGGCGGTGATCATCGCCTTCGGAGTGATCATGTACGTGCTCATGGACGGCTTCGATCTGGGGGTGGGGATCCTCTATCCCCTCGCTCCGGACGAGGAGTCCCGCGACGTCATGATGAATACCGTTGCGCCTTTCTGGGACGGTAACGAGACCTGGCTGGTGCTTGGCGGCGCGGGGCTGCTGGGCGCCTTCCCGCTGGTTTACTCCGTGTTGCTGCCGGCGCTGTACCTGGGCGTGTTCCTGCTGCTCGCGGGGTTGATCTTCCGCGGCGTGGCGTTCGAGTTCCGGTTCAAGGCGAGCCGCGAGCGCAAGCATTTCTGGAGCACCGCATTTGCTGGCGGTTCGGCCGTTGCCGCGCTGGCTCAGGGCATCGTGGTGGGATCGTATATCCAGGGTTATCAGACCGAGAACATGGTCTACACCGGCGGGCCCTTCGACTGGTTGACGCCGTTTACGCTGCTGACCGGGATCGGGCTGGTGATCGGCTACGCGCTGCTCGGCAGCACGTGGATCATCATGAAAACCGAGGGCCCGGTGCAGGAGTGGGCGTATCGGATCGCGCCCAAGCTGCTCGCCGGCGTGCTGGGCATCTTTCTGATCATCAGCTTCTGGACACCGCTCGTCGACGAGTTTGTCCGCGATCGCTGGCTTAATACCCTGTCGATCATCTGGCTGCTGCCGGCCGGCGCACTGGGCTGCGCCTATCTGGTACGACGGGCCATCCACCGGCGCGACGAGGGGATACCGTTCGTCGCCACCATGGGGCTATTCGTGTTCACCTATCTGGGACTGCTGGCCAGCAAGTGGCCCTATGTTGTCCCGCCGAATTACACGCTCTACGACGCCGCCTCGGCGCCCGAATCACAGGCCTTCCTGCTGGTTGGCGTGCTTTTTGTCATCCCGGTCGTGCTTGGCTACACCGCATGGACCTACTGGGTCTTCCGCGGCAAGGTGCGCGTCGGCGAGGGCTATCACTAGCGAATGACACCCAGAGAATGGCTGGCCCGGCAACGCCGCGAGGTGGCCGGGCCACTTCGGCTGGCCGCCGCTTACGGGGTCGTCGAAGGCGGGCTGATCATCGCCCAGGCCGGGTTGATCGCCTGGATTGTCCAGCAGGTGGTCATCCATGAGCAGCCGCTCATCGAGCTGACGGCTGCCGCCCTCATTCTGATTGCGGTCGTGCTTTTGCGACCGGTGTTGGCGTCCCTGCGCTCGGGCGCCGGCATCACCGCGTCCGCCCGCGTGCGGGCACGGGTAAGGCACCGTCTCATCCACCATATCGAGTCGCTGGGACCGGCCGGACTGGCGGATATCGGCAGCGGTGAGCTCAGCAGTCAGCTGACCGACCAGGTTGATGCGCTTGAGGGCTACTTCGCGCGCTATGTCCCGCAGATGACCATCGCAGTCATCGTCCCGGCGGCGATCGCGGCCGCCGCCTACACCCAGGATTGGATCGCGGCGAGTTTTTTGCTGATCTCGGCACCGCTCATCCCGCTTTTCATGGCGCTGGTCGGCATGGGCGCCGAGCGGCTCAATCGCGATCAGTTCCTGGCACTCGGCCGCCTGTCGGGGCAATTCCTCGACCGTGTCCGCGGGCTGACAACGCTGCGGTTATTCGGCCGCACCGAGGACGCGGCCGCCGGTATCGTCTCGGGCTCGGACGAGTACCGGCAACGGAGCATGCGGGTGCTGCGGGTGGCGTTTCTCTCATCCGCGGTGCTCGAATTCTTTGCCTCGGTGGCCATCGCCGTTGTCGCGATCTACATCGGCTTCGGGCTGCTCGGGTATATCGAATACGGACCCTCCACCGAACTCACGCTGTTCAGTGGGCTATTCATCCTGCTGCTCGCTCCGGAGTTCTTCCAGCCCCTGCGAACCCTCGCCCAGCACTACCACGACCGCGCCACCGCCCTCGGCGCCGCCGAGCTGCTCAACGAGCTCGAAGCCCGGCCGGTGTCGGAAGCGGAGCGGGGGGAGAGGTTTGGGGGGGAGAAGTTTGGGACAGGCACGTTGTCGGAGGGAGAAAAGTTTGGGACAGGCATGTTGTGGATCCGGGATCTGCGGCTCGACCGCGTAGGTCGTGGCGCGATTCTGCGAGTGGACGAACTGCGCGTCGACTCGGGGCAGCGGGTGCTGATCGAAGGCCCTTCCGGCACCGGCAAGACCTCGCTTCTGCTCGCGATCGCCGGCCTTCTACCAGCGGCGCAGGGCACCATTGATCGCCAATTGGCCGACCCGCGGATCGGTTGGCTCGGTTCGCCACCCTTTCTCGCCAACGCGAGCATTCGTGCGAATATCCGCTTCGGTCATCCCGACGCACAGGATTCGGCCATCCTGGATGCCGCCCGTCAGGCGGGGGTAATGGAATTCACCGGCCGTCTCGATGAAGGGCTCGATACGGTGGTGGGCGAGCGCGGGCTTTCGCTGTCAGGGGGACAGGCACAACGCGTGGCCCTTGCCCGCGCGCTTGTCTCGCCAGCGCCGATGATACTGCTCGACGAACCGACCAACGCGCTGGATGCAACGACGGAAGCGTATGTGCTGGCAGCCATCAACACCCTCGCCGCCGAAGGTCGTGTCGTGATCATCAGCAGCCACGATGCCGCACTGCGGGCGGTGGTTGATCACCGTTACCGAATCAGTCACGAACGCCTTGAGCGCATCACCGATGAATGAGCTTGCGCCCTATCTGAAGATGCTTCGGCAATACCGAGGCCGGTTGTCTATCGGCGCGGTCCTCATGTTCGTCACCAGCGCCTCTGGCATCGGGTTGCTTGCGCTGTCGGGCTGGTTCATCACCGCCACCGCCGTGACCGGCGCGCTCATTGCCGCGGGCGTCGCCGCGACGCTCGAAATCTACATTCCGGGGGGTGGTATCCGCACGTTCGCCGTCTCGAGGACGGTCGCCCGATACTTCGAACGGATCTTCAACCATGACACCGTCCTGCAGCTACTGCGGGATCTCCGCGGTCGGGTCTTTACCTTGCTGAGTCGTCTCAACCCGGCCGAAATGGCGCGACTGAGAAGCGGCGAACTGCTAACCGCCTCACCACCGATATCGACCGCCTGGACGGCCTGTACCTGCGCGGACTCTCACCACCGGTCGTCGCACTGCTGGCGATTCTGCTGGTTGGTGCTCTGCTCGCCATTGGGGCTCCATGGCTGGGGGCAGTGGTCATTGTCGTGCTGACGCTCATGGCCGGCGCGGCGCTAGGGATCGCCTGGCACACCGGTCAGCAACTCACGCGTGAGGTGGCTGCTTCGTCGGCCACCCTTCGAGCCAGTGCCATGGACCATATCACCGGTCTTTCCGAGCTCACTGCATTTGGCAGCCTCGATTATCACCGCCAGGCGGTCACCGAAGCGGATGAAAACGCCCGCCTGCGCGACGAGCGGATCGCCAAGCGCATGGCCTACGGCGAGGCTATCCTCAACAGTGGTGTTCACTGCACGGCCGTGCTGGTTCTGCTGGCCGCACTGCACCTGTTCCAGACCGGTCAGACCAGCGGCCCCGTCGCGGTCATGATGCCTCTCGCCGTACTCGCGCTGCTCGAACCGCTCGGTGTCCTCCCCGCCGCCGGCCTCCAGCTCGCCCGCGCCCGCGCCTCGGCACAGCGGCTGAGTATTGGGACAGGCACAATCAACGACCCGGGTAAAAACAATGGGACAGGCACAAACCATCTCCGTCGACGCACCGAGGGGCTTGGTGGAATGCCGTCGGTCAACATCGATGCGGTCTCGCTGGTGCGTGGCGCGGGCGCCCGTGTCATCGACAACCTGAGCGTGAACATCGCCGCCGGAGAGACAGTCGGCATCAGCGGTATCTCGGGCTGCGGCAAGTCCAGCATCGCGGCCATGCTTGCTGGTCAGATCAAGGCGGATAGCGGCATGATCACGATTGATGGCACATCAATCGATGCATTTGACCCCGACACCCTCTACGCGGACATCGCCTATCTCACCCAGCAGACAGACCTTTTCAGCGGCTCTTTCGCCGGTAACCTGCGCATAGCCGACCGACAGGCGGACGAGCCCGCAATGTGGACGGCACTTGCCCGTGTTCAGCTCGATGCGTTTGTTGCATCAACGGAACAGGGATTGCATACCTGGGTCGGCGAGTCGGGTATGGAGCTATCAGCGGGACAGGCACGACGCCTTGCACTGGCGCGGGTTTTCATGCGCAATCCCCAGCTCGTCATTCTCGACGAACCGCTGACTGGCCTGGACGACGAGACAGCGACCGCGGTGTCGGCCAACCTCACCGAATGGCTATCGGCACGCACCGGCATCGTCCTCGGACACGGCCCGGAATCGATGCCAGCGGTCGACCGGCAGTTGTTGCTGCGAGCAGGCGCGGTTTCCGACGCTTACTAAACAATAGAGGACGCCCATGACCCACCGCATTGCACTGATTCCTGGCGACGGGATTGGCGCCGAAGTGATGCCGAGCGCGCTACGCTGTCTCGAGGCGCTGTCCCGCCGTCCCGGCCTTGACTTCGAATTCACTGATTTCCCGTATTCCTGCGAATACTACGCGCGGCACGGCGAGATGATGCCCGCGGACGGCATTGAAAAACTGCGCCCGCATGACGCCATATTGCTGGGGGCCGTGGGATATCCGGGCGTGCCCGACCACGTCTCGCTCTGGGGGCTGTTGCTGCCGATCCGCCGTGAATTCGGGCAGTACGTCAACCTGCGCCCCGTGCGACTGCTCCGAGGCCTGACCTCGGCACTGCGCGACCGCGGGCCGGAGGACATCAACTATGTCGTTGTCCGGGAAAATAACGAGGGCGAATATTCGGACATCGGTGGGCGCATGTATGACGGCCTGCCCGAGGCGATGGCAATCCAAGCCAACGTCATTACGCGCAAAGGCAGCGAACGAATCCTCGACTACGCTTTCCGGCTAGCTCAGTCCCGGACGCGCCAGACGCTTGCCTACGCCACAAAATCCAATGGCATCAAACACAGCATGCCGTTCTGGGATGAGCAGGTAGCGGCGATGGCACCCCAGTATCCTGCAGTCGCAGTTGAGCAGTATCACGTCGACATTCTTGCCGCCAACCTTGTCACCCATCCGGATTGGTTCGATGTCATCGTCGGCACCAATCTGTTCGGGGACATCCTCTCGGACCTGGGCCCGGCGACGGCCGGCGGGATCGGCGTGGCGCCGTCCGCCAACATCAACCCGGACCCGGCGGTGCCGTCGATGTTCGAACCTGTCCACGGCTCTGCGCCCGATATCGCCGGCCAGGACATTGCCAACCCGATCGCCATGATCTGGACTGCTGTCATGATGCTCGATGATCTCAACGAGCACGACGCCGCCAACGACCTGATGGGCGCCCTCGAGGCGGTCACCGGCGAGGGCAGGGTCATGACCCGCGACCTGGGCGGCAGCGCCGGCACTGTAGACTTCACGGACCGCGTGCTTGCTGAGCTGGGCTGAGAGGTTTGGGACAGGCACGTTATTCGGTGGTGAGGGTTTTGGGACAAGGGGTTTGACAGGCACGTTGTTCGACATCACAAAGAGCAAAACCATGCACTACCGCCGTTGCTCGCTAATTACTGCCGGGTTGCTAGCGCTGACCCCCGCGGTCGGGCATTCACAGATCGTGACCGAGAAGGTCGCTTACACGCATAACGGACAGGCGTTCGAGGGGTATGCCGCCTATAACCAGGCCCTGGGCGACGACCAGCCAACGGTCATCATTCTCCATGACTGGGACGGCCTCGGGGATTATGAAACGATTTTTTAGGACAGGCACTTAATCCGGGCCGGTAGTCGGACACCCCGCCGCACTGCCGCGTTATTACCTGGCGACAGGGTGTCAGCGCTGGCAGTGCGGACAATAGACGGTAGCGCGCTGGCCGAGACGGCTCGTGCGCATTATCTGACCACAGCGCCTGCAAGGCTGTCCGCCTCGCCCGTACGCATCGAGGGCCTGCTGAAAGTAACCCGGCTGGCCATCGCTGCGCGTGAAGTCACGAAGCGTTGTGCCGCCCGCCTCAATGGCCTCGCCGAGGACTGCGCGAATCATGCCGGCGAGGCGCTCGAAGCGCTTGCGGGATATCCGCCCAGCCGCACGGGCTGGGTGGATGCCAGCACGGAACAGCGCTTCGGTGGCATAGATGTTGCCTACACCGACAACGGTGCAGCTATCCATGATGAATGCCTTCACGGCCAGTCGACGCCCCGTGGCGCGGGCGTGGAGATAAGCGCCATCGAAATCGGATGCGAAAGGTTCTGGGCCGAGCGAGCGAAGCAGTGGATGTGATTCGGCCGGCTCTGGCGTTAGATGGACGCTCCCGAAGCGCCTCGCGTCGTTAAAACGCAGACAATAGCCGTTATCCAGAGCCAGATCGACGTGGTCATGCTTTGCGGGCGGGGCCTGGGAGGGGACGACTCGCATGTAGCCGGACATCCCCAGGTGCAGCAATAGCGCGCTGGCGGAATCCAGTCGCATGATCAGGTATTTGCCACGGCGATCCAGTTGCCGCACACACGTCCCGGCAATTGTCGCCGGCAGTTCCGCTGGAATGGGCCAACGCAGCCTGGGCTCGCGAACAACCGCCTCGCGCACAATCTGCCCGACGCAGTAGGGCTCCAGCCCCCGCCGTGTCGTCTCGACTTCAGGTAACTCGGGCATCAGGACGTGCCTTTTCAGAGCCGATCGGGCATAAAAAAGCCCGCTCGAGGCGGGCCTTGGAGCCATCGACCCATCGGGCCGTCACTTGATCTTGGCTTCCTTGTAGACCACGTGTTTGCGTGCAACCGGGTCGTACTTGCGGAACTCAAGCTTGTGGGGCGTGTTGCGGCGGTTTTTGTCGGTCGTGTAGAAGTGACCGGTACCGGCCGACGATACGAGTTTGATCTTGTCGCGCATGATTACCTCAGACCTTTTCGCCGCGGCTTCGCAGATCCGAGACAACCTGCTCGATGCCGAGTTTATCGATGAGCCGCATGCCCTTGCTCGAGATCCGCAGCTTCACCCAGCGGCTCTCGCTCTCAAGCCAGAACCGGTGATAGCGCAGGTTGGGCAGGAAGCGCCGGCGCGTCTTGTTGTTGGCATGTGAGACGTTGTTTCCGGTCATCGGGCGCTTGCCGGTGACCTGACAGACTTTGGCCATTTGGCCCTCCTGAAATCGGTAACAGGCTGGTGCGCTACTGCACTCGCTGAGTCGTGCGTTATACCAGTATCAGTCTGGCACTGCAATGCCGTGCAGGCCTTACTCCTTGAATTTGCTCCGGGAAAACACAAGATCAGAATGTCGAGAGGTTTGGGACAGGCACAAAAGCCGTGGAGTATCAGGACTACTACAAAACGCTCGGCATCAGCCGTGATGCATCGGCCGATGAGATCAAAAAGGCCTATCGCCGACTCGCGCGCCGGTACCATCCGGATGTGAGCGAGGAGCCGGATGCCGAAACGCAATTCAAGGGCATCTCCGAGGCTTATGAGGTGTTGAAAGACCCTGAAAAGCGCAAGCTATACGATCAGCTCGGAGACAACTGGCAGACCGGAGGCGACAGTACGCCACCGCCTGGTGGTTACCGCTCGGGCGCCAGAGGGACGTCCGGATTTGCCGGCGGCGGCGAGTTCGGTGATTTCAGCGAATTTTTCGAGAGTATCTTCGGCCGCGGCGCAGCAGGCGGCGTCAACGATCCCTTTGGCCGTTTCCATGACCGGGGTTACGGACCGGAAAGGTCAGGATGGGACAGGCACAAACACGCTCAGGGTTCTGATGTTAGCGCTGAACTCGAGGTCGATCTCGAGGACGCGTATCGGGGCACAACCAAGACAGTGAGCTTCACGACAACGGGACAGGCACAATCCTCTCGCAGGGAGTTACGAGTCAAAATCCCAGCGGGTGTTACGGACGGTCAGAAGATCCGGCTGAAGGGTCAGGGCGAGGCTTGCCCGGTCGGAGGAGCCAACGGCGATTTATTGATCAGGATTTTGATCAAATCCCATCGACACTTCCAGCTAGCCGGTAAAGATATCTACCTCACGCTACCGATCGCTCCATGGGAGGCAGCATCGGGGGCAACGATCGCGGTGCCCACACTGGGCGGAAGAGTCGAGATGAATATCCCCGCGCAGAGCCAGAGCCGGAAGAGGCTACGCCTTAAAGGACGAGGGATGCCGGCAAAAACGCCGGGTGATCAGTATGTTGACCTCATGATCGTCAATCCGCCCGTCAACAGCGAGCAGGAGAGAGCCGCGTTCAAATCACTCGAAGAGACCTTCGATTTTGATCCACGCGCTACCCTGCGCTCCCGCTAAAGCCATCGGGCGGCCCACGGAATAGCCCGGCGGCGTTGCGATACCCCCTGACGTAGCGTCGCCCAAGCTGGCGTGCCATGCCTGCCAAACCGGCAGCGTTACCCAATACCGACTGGCGGTACCGTTGGCGTCCGCTTACAAACGCGACAAGACCGCGAGCTGCCAGTCCAAGCCGCTCCGCGATCGGCGGGATCCCGGCGCTGGTCACTGCCCCCCCGGGCTTCGCCACTTGACGGCCTGTCCAGTCGAGCAGCTCGAGATATTCAAGCCTTTCCCCTGGCAGGCGCTGCCCGCACGTCTCATCCTCCGCTCCGGCGAATGCCACGATGCTCGGCTCAGCGCATCGGTCAGCACCAGCGGCAACCCCCCTGAATCGCTGGGTCGCCGAACAATCGCGTCCGGCCTCCGGCCGATCCACGATCCCGGCACGCAGCGGGTTAAGGTCGACGTAGGCCATTGCGGCCAACAATGCGCCCTCATCCGCTAAGGCCTGCGACCGGTAGCGCCCCTGCCAAAAATGGCCGGTCACGCCATCTTCGTGGTTCGCGCGACGGGCGATCGGCTCGTTCAAGCAGCGCATGAGCCACGGAATACTCATCAGACGGGAGCGATACGCTTCGACCCTGAAACGCATCGCCGAATGCAGGGTCGCTGACTCGCCCGCGTCGATGAATTCATGCATCCAGGCCGGCCCCCGGAAAACTCGCAGCCAGCGTTGAATCACCTCTCGAGGCGTCAGAGAACGAGCATTCGCCTCATTCACACGAACCACAAGATGGTAGTGATTTGAAAGGACTGCGTACGCGCAAAGATCGATCGCAAACACATCGACCAGATAGGCCAGCCTCGACGTGATCCACTCGCGCCGGTGAGAGTAATCCTGTCCGGTCAGCGCATCTTGACCACATAAAAACTGACGACGCACGCAGCGGGAGACGAGGTGGTAGTAGGGAGTCGCCTCGAGCGATATCTGCTTGCATCGCGGTTGCCCCATTCCCGATCGGCTCCTTGACGGTCTTGCAGGCCTGGCAAAAAGAGGTGGAAACAGCCGCTGGCGACGATACTGGCATCCTTTCCTTGACCGGCTCGCCAGCGACTGCCCACACCTGCAGTCTCTTTGAATCACGCTCCTGTGGCCAGTCCAATGCGCCGCCTATCGACTCAATGGTAGCGCTTGCCCGACGAACGGCGGATTACTCGGGCGCGAACATTGGGACAGGCACAAAACTGCCCGGGCAAAAATAGTGCCGATCACGCACCCTGGCAGCCTGAAAGCTGCGTGGCGATGCCCGGCACTGGCAACGGACAACCCACCGTGGTTATGCGGAGATTAGGGCGAAGGCCTCAGGGACAAAGGGGGACGATCGACGCAGCGAACCCGCGACAAGAAAGGTGACCAGCCGCCAGACCGGGGATAAATCAGCTTCCCTGCTGCCAAGTCCGTCGGCCCAGCGACTAGTCGATTTCGAGTATCCACGTGCATGAGCAGCATTGGTATCCCCCATATGAGGGGGTCAGAGCAAACCTTGTCGCACTCAAGCAAAGTGCTTAGGGTTTCAGTAGAATCTGGTTTGGGACAGGCACGTTGAACACGGGCACGTCGAACACGATCTGCAAGTGCAGTTAACACCGCCTGCCGTCGCGCGCCCTCTCCTCAAGAGCAAGTCCATGTTTATAGGGTTACATCGATGACCGACGTGAACCTCGCAACGGCGCGAGACAATATGGTGGAGCAGCAGCTTCGCACCTGGGAGATTCTCAACGAGCGCGTGCTCGAGGTCATGCACGCACTGCCGCGCGAGCGCTTCACGCCAGCCGCATTCACCAACCTGGCTTATGCGGACATGCAGATCCCGCTCGACCATGGGCAGGTGATGCTTGAGCCGAAAGTGGTGGGAAGGATGCTCCAGGCCCTTGATCCGCAACCCAACGAGCGCGCTCTGGAGATAGGCACTGGGACCGGTTACTCGACTGCCTGCCTCGGCCGGATGGCGGCGGATGTCACGAGCGTCGACCTCTACCCCGAAATGACCGCCTTGGCGGGTTCCAATCTCGAGCGGCAAGCCATCCATAACAACCAACTCGAGACCGGCGATGCAGCGATGGGATGGGATGATGGCAACCGGTACGACGTGATTGCCGTTACCGGGTCGCTGCCGGAACTCCACAAAGGGTTCCACCGCAGTCTGACGGAGGGCGGACGGCTTTTCCTCATCGTCGGCCAGCCACCGATCATGGAGGCGATACTGATCACCCGGGTCAGCGACGACCAGTGGGCCCGCGAGAGTCTTTTCGACACCAGCGCGCCTGCTCTGCTCGGAGCCCCCGTCACCCACAGCTTCGCCGTCTGACACGACCAAGCCGGGTTGATGCTTTGCTGACGATTACGCCGACGGAGTTGCATGAGCAATTAACAACGGGACAGGCACAATACACCCTGCTCGATGTCCGCGAAGACTGGGAAACACGGATTAACCACCTCGAGGGCAGTTTATTTGAGCCCATGAGTCGCGTCGATCGCAGCCTTGGCGACCGAATCCCGAAGGACCAAGACGTCGTCGTCATCTGTCATCACGGGATCCGCAGCGCCCAGGTGGCTCAGTGGCTTGAACGAAACGGGCATCCACGAGTCTTCAACCTGAGCGGCGGAATCGATGCCTGGTGCGATTACGTCGATCCCGATTTACCGAAGTACTGATCAAACAGGTTATTACGCAATGCGCGACCCCAACCCAATGCCGATGCGGGCGGTGCTCTTTGGCGCTGCCATCTTTGTGGCTGTCCCAAACCTTGCAGGCGCCGAGAATCTGTCGCGCATTTACGAACAGGCGCGTACCAGCGATCCGCAGTTCCAGCAGGCGATCGCCGATCGGAATGCCAGAGAAGAGCTGTTGCCGCAGGCCCAGGCCGGGCTGAAGCCGGATGTCTCACTGACATCGAGCTATGACGCGAACGATAACCGGAACACGGATGACCAGTTCCAGACGCTCAGCTACGGCGTTTCCCTGACTCAGCCCTTGTATCGGTACTCCCGGAGTCAGACGGTGGATCAGGCTGGTGCCCAGGTCAGGGAGGCGCGGGCTGACTTCGAGTTCGCGGAGCAGGAGCTCATCCTGCGGGTAGCCGAGCGGTACTTTGCGGTGCTCGACGCGCGCGAGGCACTGGACGCGGCCGAGGCGAACCTCGAGGCCATCCGCCGTCAGCTTGACCAGGCGGAACAGCGCTTCGAGGTCGGAGTGATCGCCCGAACCGATGTCGAAGAGGCGCGTGCGCGGGCCGATCTGGCCCGGGCTGAGCGCCTTCAGGCCGAGGATGACCTGGCAAGCCGGCGCGAGGAGCTTCGCGAGCTCACCGACCGGGCGCCGGCGCAACTCGACTCGCTCCGGGCCGATGTCTCTCTTACCGCACCCGAGCCGGAAAACCCCGGTGAGTGGCGGGAACAGGCTGAAGACCAGAACCGCCAGCTAGCGGCGGCCGAGTTCGCCGCCAAAGCTGCCATGGAGCAGGTGGACGTCCAACGGGGCGGGCGGCTGCCATCGGCTGATCTGGTGGCGGGGTATAACCGATCGCGCAACTACAACAACGATTCGATCGAGCGCGAGACCAATCAGCTGAGCGCCGGTGTCGAGCTCAATTTTCCTCTCTATCAAGGCGGTGAGGTGTCTTCTAAGATTCGGGAGGCCCAGTTTCGATACACCGAGGCGCGGGAAGCGCTGGAGGAGACCCGGCGGACGGTCGCCCGCAACGCAGCGGATGCCTATCGCGGAGTGCAAACCGCTCTGGAACGAGTGCATGCACTGGATCAGGCCCTTGTCTCCACACGCGCCGCCCTTGAAGCGACCGAGGCGGGTTTCGAAGTGGGGACCCGCACGATCGTGGATGTGCTCAACGCCCAGCGTGAACTGTTTGACGCCGAGCGTGACTATGCACAGGCCCGCAACGCCTACCTCGTGAACACCCTGCGCTTGCGCCAGGCAGCCGGGACGCTGAGCGAAGCCGACCTTGAACGTGTCAACGCCCTGCTCGGGGAGTCCTGACGGGCGGGAGCACGTATCGATCGAGGATCGCCTGTGTCCGCTCGCTGGCGCCTCGATGCGCTTCGATGAGCGATCCAGCGTTTTGGCCCTTAGTCTCAAGATCGTGCCTGTCCCAAAGCAGCGCACTCACGGATCGGGATAACTCACGCGCCGTTTCGACTCTGATCCGTGCCCTGTGACTGCCGAGCAGCGCATCAATCTCCTGGCAGTTCGCAACGAAAGGCCCCATCAGTACGGGTTTGCCCAGCGCCGCCGGTTCAAGCGGGTTATGGCCACCGATCGGAATCAGACTACCGCCGACAAACGCGAGGTCTCCTGCGGAAAGATAAGTCGTCATCTCCCCCATCGTGTCGGCGAGCAATACTTTCGCGGAGCGGTCCAGCGGCATGGAAACATCCAGCCGAGAGGCGCGAACAACGTGCCTGTCCCAAACCTCGTCCCAAACCTCCGCCGCATCGTCCATCGCGTCGCTCGGCCACTCAAAGCGCTCGGGATGACGCGGCACCGCAATCAACAGCGCGTCGGGATGGTCGCGGAGGACGGACTGATGGGCGTCGCGGATGAGCTCTGCTTCGCCCTGCCGGATACTGGCAGCCACCCAGACCGGGCGATCTGTCCCGATAGCGGCCCTGAGCCGCAATCCCGCTGCGACCTGGTCCGAATCGACGGCCTGATCGAACTTGAGATTGCCAGTGGTGTGAATGGGGAGGTTTGGGACAGGCACGTTGTTCGATCGATTTTCCACCAGACGTTGGAAACGTCGAGCGTCGTCCGACGATTGCGCACAAAGACATGTCAGGCGACTCAGCGCGTCACCAATCAGTGAACCGAGCCGCCGATACCGCTTGAGACTGACTTCACTTAGGCGAGCATTCACCAGCGCCACCGGGATACGGCGCCGCGCGAGGATGTCGAGGCGATTCGGCCAAAGTTCCAGTTCGACAAAAACCGCGGCCGCCGGTGACAACGCGTCGATGAAAAGCTCGAGCGCAGCGGGGACATCCACGGGGGCATAGCCGAATTGCGCGTCGCCCTGGTAGCGGCGGGCAACGGTTTCGAGCCCGGTTGGGGTGTTGGTGGTGATATAGACCCACCGCCCGTCGGCGAGCAGTCGGTCGATGAGACTTTGCGCCGCCCGCACCTCACCAACCGATGCGGCGTGCACCCAGATGGCACCGGGCGCTGGTCGCTCACCCTCCAAGCGCCCCCAGCGCTGCGCGTTTCCACTTTTGAACGCGGGGTTTTTCCGTCCCAGACGCCAGAGGTAGAGGCGATAAGCCGGCAACAGCACCCGGGATAGCGCGCGGTAGACACCCAATCTCATTCGCGCAGCCGCTCCTCAACAGACGTTGCCATGAGTTGATCGAGGCGGTCGGTCACCATTTCTGGGGTAATCAACATCATCGCGTCGGGATCGCGCACACGCTGCCCCCAGCGGACCGACGCGACCGAGCGTTTCAGGAACCGCTGAACGGCTTGCGGATAGGCATTGATCACCCACTTGCGGCCCAGCAGCGGCCCGGTGCGATCAGGATTGGAGGTGGCATAGAGCCCGATGGCAGGCGTCCCCGCCGCCGACGCCATATGGACGGGCCCCGAATCCGGCGCAAGCACCGCGCTTGCCCGCTGAATGAGGGCAAAGAGCGTCTTAAGGCTGGTTCGCCCGACGAGGTTGAGGTTTGGGACAGGCACGTTGCTGGAATTCGCCAACGCCCGTTCGATACGTTCCGCATAGTCACGCTCGAGTTCGCTACGACCGCCGGTGAGAACGACCTGCATGCCATGACGCTGCGCCGCATGCCGGGCGACCTCGGCGTAGTACTCGGCCGGCCAGTTACGGAAATTTCGAAACCGCTCGCTGCTGCAGGGACTGATGACCAACAGCGGGGCGCCGGTGACAACACGATCCGCTTCATCCCGTGCCGACGGCGGGATCGGGATGTCCCAGACCAGATGACGCTCGCGGATCCCCAGCGCCTCACAGAAACCGAAAAACCCCTCGGTGACATGGCCAGGTGGGGACGCCGGAATGCGGTGGTTGACGAAAAAGCCATGCCCATCCCGTGCCCGGCCGCGATCAAACCCGACGCGTAGCGGTGCGCGCACAGCTGTCGAGAGCAATCCGGCGCGGAGCGCGACCTGCATGAGCAAAAGCGCATCGAATTGCCGT
>Ga0102939_1000196_pt1 | contig 21258 bp, 24 predicted proteins | sample SalPon2_B_H2O_MG_FD_78214 | JGI IMG/M metagenome (GOLD analysis project Ga0102939, IMG submission 78214) | Salt pond water microbial communities from South San Francisco under conditions of wetland restoration - Salt Pond MetaG R2_B_H2O_MG | ecosystem: Environmental > Aquatic > Non-marine Saline... | reverse complement strand
TTTGTTGTGTGCCTGATGGTTCGAATGCGTAAATGTTGAGATCCCAGTCGATAGCACCGGTACATCTCAATCTTCTCTCTCCCTGAGAATCATCGTATCCCCATTGGAGGCCTGTTTCGCAGCTCGGGTAGAATCCTCCGTCGAAAACTGTGGTATCTTCAACGGTGATATAGTTCTCATCTAGGTTGTCTGTTGCTTCTATTCCGTCGCTGTATTGGCCTGTTGCATTGCTTGGGTTCCAGACTTGTCTGATTGCTTCTTGGTTTGTATCGTCTACTGGGCCTTCATAGGCCTGTCCTCGTGAGATGTTGAGGTTGTCGTATTTTGTTTTGTTGTGTGTGTATGCGTCTTCGTAGGTGTCTCCTGGTTGTCCTTCTAGCAAGTCGAGTTCTGCTGCGTGGATGTGGTCGAATCTTGCATTGTTAAATCCTGAGCTTGTTGCGAAGTCACTGCCTTCGAAGCCCTGTGCATCACTGCCTACAGGTATGGCTTCTTTGGGTACGTAGTACTTTACTGCAAGCGCAGTACTGTTGGCTGATATATTGTGGTAGTCTCCTAGATCACAGTCCCCGTCCCCGTCACAGTTTTGAGGTGCTGCAGGATTAGGGTATTCTCTAAGATTGGTGTCGTACAGGCAGTAAGTATCTTTCTGTGTAGTAACTTGGTCGTTGCCTGTGTAATCATTTTCAACGGCATTGTCTCCTTGACAGATAAATACATCTGGCTCCCCGGTTTCAATAGTGGTATCTATCTCATTGTACGTACAGCCTGTCCTGGAATCTGTGTACTGGCCTCCGGAGACATAATCCATGAAAACTGCCTTAGTCTTAATAGTTGCATCTAAGTTCGGGTCATATCGTTCTCTGATCCCTACGACAGGATCTGCACAATCGTTATACCCTATCCATGACTGAGGAGTATTACCTCTCCAGTCAACGCCGTTTCCTTTGACGTCACATCTGAGCTCTCCGTAATTGCTTGTGTCCACTGTTTCACCGTCCATACTTCCACGGCAAATATAGAACCGGTTGTTCGCCTTCAGGATCTCTGCATCCGCACGGTAATCCCCACTATTATCATGAGCTGGAGTACATGACTGGAAGCTGGTCTCGAAAGCTGTACACACTCCTTTTTCCTTGCCAATTACGTTATTTATATCTCCAAATTCGTAGCTCCATACATCTTCAGCACCTAGATTGTCACCTAGAACATGATTATTCGTAAAGACTGATGATTTAGATTGAAATCCAAGTAATGCGATATTTTCGTGAGTGAGTACAGAACCGTCTGGAGGCCTATAACGTCCGTAATCGTCATCTCCGTCAGGATATCCTTTCCAGTCCGTTTCCGTTATAAGAACATCTCCCTGTTGTATATCGTTTACCCCGTGAATTTCATTTCCAGGACTATTATAGAATGGCTCTCTATCATTTGTCAGAATAAAGTCACGAATTTTATTCGGATTTACGTCTAATTCAACATACAGATAAGCTCCTTTGTTTGGATCCATGTTTTTCGCATCATAATTAATTGTCTCTGTCTTTACGACATCTCCGTCCGGATTAATCAGTTTCATCTCCGGATTTGTTGTACATGGGGCCTGCCGCGGTACGTATCTAGGTCTTGGTTCTGGCGGATACTCCAATGAAAAACTAAGCCGCTGACCCGGAGGATCGTCGAGATCGAAGGAGCCTGCTACTTCATCAAATCTGAGACCACACATTTCAGCCTCCCATTCTAAACCAGAGGAACCTGCTCCTGGACATTCGCTGTCAGAACCTGTACATTCTGCCTGTATGACATCTAGGCCGTTAGGGTATGTGTTTCCCCCTTCGAAATCCGCAGAAAGACTCCACTGTATACCTGAAACAGCACCAATCATTAAGACTAGAGCGAAAACTGGAAGAATTTTCTTCATAGGCCTTGATTGGGAAGGCCTGTATAAAAAATAATGGCAGGGAAGTAAGAGAATAAGAGGGATAAGTATATGGGTAAAGAGAGGCCTTATCTTGGAAGTTTCCAGAGGAGGCTGTTTTTGGTTTTTTCGAGTTGTGCGGAGTCTCCGCCGGGCATCACGCTCATCATGCCCATGTAGCTGACTTCCTCTTCTTCCTGTTCTTCGTACTCTTTCCAGAACTTTCTGAGCGAGTTGTGGACTCCTGCTACGTCTGAACGTGTGTTACCCACTCCACAGGTGTTGCCTACTCCGATTACTGCTACTTCGCCGTCATATTCAGCGACCAGTTCATTTACTTTGTCGAGTGCTTCGTGGTAGGCCTCGTAGATCTCTTTTTTCATAGGTTTGGAGGCTTCTGGAGGGGCCTGTTTTATGACGACTCCTTCGAGAGGTACGTCGTGGTCTGTTGCTGCTCCTTCGATCTTTGATTTCTCGACTCCTGGGCCTCCCATCATGACTCCTACTCCTTCGTGTACTGTACCGGTTTCTTCTCCTTCGAACTTTCCGGCTGCATCGACTGTTATGATTGCTTCTAGGTCGTTTTCTTCTGCTAGGGTGTCGATCGCGTTGCCGTATTTGCCTAGTCGTGCGCCAGGGCCTTTGCTTTTGACGACGTGTACTTTCTGGCCGTTGATCTCTTCTTCTGACTTGATGATGTCTTGTGCTACTTCTTCTACTTCGTCGTTGTCTGATTCGATGAGTTTGGCTGCGACCAGCGGGCCGATTCCGTCGCCGGTTGGTGCCTGGTTGACGAATGCCCGTGTTGCTCCTTTCTGTGCTTCTGCGATCTCAGTGTAGATTGGCATCATCATGTTGACTAATCCGATCATCTGGAAGTTCTGTGTTTTCTTGATGAGCTGTCGGAAATGTGTCATGACTTTGTGGATCTGGTTGGTGCCCATGACTCCTTTGAAGGCCATTGTTAGGTCTGCGATCTCTTCCTCGTTATCTGTATCTGCATGGTTTCTGACGAATCTATCGAACTTGGCCTCTGAAGTATCCAGTACGTGTTCCAGTTTCTGAACCATTCCTGAAGGATCTAGTGTTGTTGGCTGGGACATCTGGAAATTCTTGAGTGAAGTCATCTTTTCCTTGAGACTTGGCTTTGGGCTGGATGTAAGCTTGTCAAGGAACATAGCCTCTGTCGCGTCCTTGTAGCCCTCCAGCTCCATAAGTGTATCTTTCATCCTCCTGTCGACCTGCCAGACCATTAGTTTTGGTCCAAATATTATCAATGCTGGAAGCACAAGGAATGAAAGAATCATCACGATTTGGTATAACTGTGTTAGTAAGTTGTTCCCGCCTGATGCAAGTATTCCTAAAGGCATATCAACGCATTAAGTTACCATCTTTTTAACTCTGAAACCAGCCTACGGAATCAATCAAATATCTTTTTGAGTTCACCGATAAGATGATTGGCCTCGGTTTCCGAAGGATTAGCCCTAAAAATAAGTTTCTCTAAGATATTTGAATCTACTATGCTGGATATATATTCTTTTTTATCCAGATCAAGGCCTTTTTTATCAGCTTCAGCAAAATTGTGCATTGCTATGGCGGTTGCATGGCTTTGATTGATCGAGTCATAGTCTTCGGTCTCGATATGGACAACGGCATCACACATTTCAAGTTCTTCATTTGAGAGGCCCGAACTTTCCCGGCCGATCATGATAGAAGTATTTTTCCGTGGAGTAAATTTTTTTAGGCCTATACCTTTTCCAGGCTTGGTACCGACTATGTACTCCAGGCCTTCCGTTGCTTCCCGTACTGTATCATATATTTTTGCGTTCCTGAGTTTTTCCTGGCCGTTTTTCGCTGTCTTCCGGGCTTTTTCCAGGTTGAACCGGGGTTTAACTATCCTGAGCTGGTAGTTGTAGTTGTGGGCTAGTCGAGCGATTGAGCCGGTGTTCTCTGGTATCTCTGGTTCGACGAGAATTACTGCTTTCACATGGTTTTATATCGTGGCAAGTCTTTACATTTCTTTTATGGAAGCCAGAATTCTAGCCGCAGTATTTGCCTCTATTATGGCCCTTGCAGTAGGGATCAACGGAGGTTCGCTTAATCAGGCAGATGTAGAGGATATAGATCCTCGAGACAAAAACTTGCTTGAAGGAGTATTTCCCGAGTCGGTAGATATTTTCTCGATGCTTTCTGAAAGACCTGAACCTGTCAAAGAAGTCAGCATAAATATGACTGCGGCTGGAGAGGAAGTTCTTGAGCTTTCGGGCGGTTCTTTCTCTGCCGAGAATCTGACTTCTTACGGTTCGGAAAGTTTCTCGGTCAGGTCGGATTCAGAGGTAACCTTGACAGGTTTCAGCGGCGAAATTGTATTTGGCAACATTACTGAGGTCTCTGGGAGAGCGAACGGTTATCTGAGCAGCGGAGTAAACTCTTCCAGAAGCTTCGATTTTGAGCAAAAACTGGATACCGAAAGAGTATCAGTTACAGATGCTGAAAAAGTAGAGATCAGTTTTTCAGAGGTTTCAGGCACAGTATCATCTGATTCCAGCACTTCAACTATCAACAACTCCAACCTGGAAATCGATTCCTTCTCTGGAAATATAACAGCCTATCCAGATCAGAAAAGGTATATATTTGAGGGAAAGATCAACGAGTTGCAGGCCGGAGGCCTAACAGTAAAGGCTTCTGAAGGAGATAATTAATCTTTTTCTTCTTCTCCCTGCATCTTATCAAGTACTACTTCTTTAACTGCTTCTTCATCTTCTTCCCGGGCCTTTTTCTCTTTCCTCTGATCTTTACTATCCATTATTCCGCCGACAATTTTCTTGATCAGCGTGCTCAGGCCTGAGTAAGTCATTTTGATCAGCCTGTATGGCACACTGATTATAGTAGCTGCTATGGTGTATGCTGAGGCCAGTAACGAGTATCCTATGTACAGGGATGCTCCTGCGAATGCGAACAGCAGGATGTCGTTCAAGCCGGGCATCGAGTTATATACCAGGTAAGTGAATGCGGTGTATGTTCCTGCTGATAGTACCGATACCATTATTGTTTCGAATACCATTTCCAGAAGTTTGAAGGCTGCTATGAATGCTGCGAGCAGAAGTATAAGTAGGATTGCCGTGCTGTACTGTTGAGGTAATGCGTTCAGAATCCCTAGTACCATTACTGGTCCTCACCCAGGTATTCGTACAGTGGGTCGCCAGGTTCCGGGATGTAGCTAGTGTAAAAGATGAATCCTGCCAGCAACAGTATAAATACTATTATTATGATTGGAAGGATTCCTGCTCCGCTTCCTTCGGTTTCTGGGCTTGATCCCGTATCACTAGGGCCTCCGGTGTCAGGTTCATCGGGGCTCTGGCCTTCCTGTTCATCTGTGGCGCCCTGTTCATCCGTGTCTCCTGGGCCTCCGGTATTTTCGCTGCTTTCTATCTCGGATTCGATAGACTCTAGGCGAGACAGTGTATCCTGATAGGTATTATACGCCTCTTTATCGTTTCCTTTGCTTAATTCATCTTCTATCAGTGTTGCGTTGTCGCGTGCGCTTTGGATATCTCCTATCACTGAGGCACTGGTCGCCCTGCCATTAAGTTCCTGAGTCCAGGAGGTGATGTTTTCTACAGCGGCCTCAGTCTCCGGCATAAACCATGCAACAACTTCGATACTATCGGTGGATCCTGTTAGATCTTCTTCAGTCTCCGATGGATCCTGACGGTAGGCTGTAAGGGCTACATCTTCCTCCATCATGCCGTAGCTGCTACGTGATATGTTAAGGGTTACAGGGCCTGTAGAGGCAGGGCCTATCGGGTTGTAGTTGGTGACGTTGATGTCGCTGGATTCGATGTAGTTTATGTCTGTAGTCCCGTTGTTCTGTGCCTGAGCCTGGAAACCTGGTTCAAGGGCCTGTATCACTCCAAGGTCTAGCGTGTTACTTACAATGTTCATCTCTACTTCGGGGTCCTCGAAGTCTCCGAGTAGTTTTGTCGGGATTTCAAGGTTTCTTGTCGAGTTGATGAAGATGTTTCCTGTCTCGTTCATCGGCTGTTCGACAGTATAGTTAACCGTGATCTCCATAGAATCCGTCAGGTTGAAGCTTGTGTTGGAGATCGACAGGTGATCGGCTACTGATCCATTTTTCATTATTTCGACTTCTACATCCTCTTGATCTCCCATGTAATAAATTTGGAATGTTCTATTCGAAATTCCCTGTCCAAACCTTGTGACATTGATATCCTCATCCTGATCGACGCATATCGTACCGTTTCTCATTCCGCATGGAGGCCCATCAAGCTCTACGCTCACTGACTCGTTGTAGTCTGAAGACGTATCATGTAGTTCTATTGTTCCTGAGTAATCCTGGACATCATCCACTGTGAAATTTACTGTTACGTTAGTGCTGTTTTGAGGCCCGATTTCGATGTTTTCTCCATTGTTAACCTCGGTGAATTCTTCTATATCTCCATCTAGAACAGCTTCAACTGTTATACTGTTGGAAAGTTCGTTGTCGACCGTGAAGTTTTGACTGTAGTTACCTTGCTTACCGAGATCGATCTCGATACTGTCCTCTGCATCAAAAATCCTTGAGGTCTCAAGTACCTCAAAACCGTATGTGAAGGAGTTGTTCGTACCGTAGAAATTATCTACGTCAGCATCTAGAGTGTAGGTTCCGTTAGGAGTTCCCTGTCCTATGATTAGGCTGCCGGTGGCCAGGCCAGTATCATCACTGTAGCTGAGATTATCCTTTGTTAATGTACGGTAAATCGTGCCATTAGGGTACTGGAACTCAAGGTTTGCAGAAGAAAACTTGCTGCTGTTGTAAGGCTCGTCTGTGTAAGGAGTAGTGATGTTAAACCTGATGTCGTACTCAGACCCTTGGTAGGCCTGACTTTGCATATCCGGCGCCAACTTGAAAGAGGCCTTGGATATATTGTAGTACTCAGTATGCTGACTGTAATTATTTCTTGATACGAACTGAAGTGCAATATGGTCTTCGAAGCCACTGGTATCGAGATCCGGATATGTAACATTTCCCTCCCAGAGGCCTGAAGACTTGTTCTCAGACAGCATCATGCTATCCTCGACGACCAGGCCTCCCTCAACATTATGTTTCATAACATTCAAGGTGACGTTGTCGGCGTAGGCTGCTGTAACGTTAAGACCTATATCAAGTTCTGCGCCTGGTTCACAGCTTTCAGGCATGGTTTCAGAGTCACAGCCAGAGGCCGCAATGACTCTGTCGGCAGAAGTGTTCAGGTAATCCATGGTGTCGATGAACTCTGTGTTCACTGATGTCTCTCCTGCTTCATCTACTATGACATGCATTGCGTACTGTTTTTCGATTACATCCGGAATATTCATGGAGTAAAGCCTGTAGAGGCCGTTATCGATGCTACTTGGAAATGATTGGCCTCCGTCATCGAAGGCTTGAGGCCGTGTCATCCTTACCTGTACGTCAGCGCTTGGGTATACATCTCCGCTTGTAGAGTTAGTTACATTGACCTCTATACGTGCATCCTGTCGGCCAGGGAAGTAGGGCTGAGAGTGATCTGTGACTATGTCTACAGAGACATTGGAGACCGTGATATCCTTCGTGATGTTGGCCTCTTGGTCATAGGGGTTCCCTCTCTCTGCCTCGAAAAGGAACTGGCCTGATAGATTGCTTACTTCCTGTCTTACATACCATATACCGTCATTGAGGTGTGTCAGGTTTCCTTCATCCATAAGTGTGCCTGTCTGATATGTTCCGTTAGAGTAGTATCTCCAGTTTGTACGGCCTTCCCGGCTCTCCAAATACTGCCTGGTGATAGGATCTCCTGTATCTCTATCATTTATGTCAACATACTGTACTGTCCCACCGTATGGAGATATTGTGTCATAGCTATTCGGTGCTCCTAGAGGGTTTATCTCCCATTCGGATGCCGAAGCCCCTAGAGAGACCGCAACTACAAGGGTTATAAGTAGAATAGCTGACTTAACAAGATTTCTGCCTGCAGACATATCAATTCTTTATCAAACGCCGTTAAAAAATCTACTTACCGAGGATGTACAGGGTTTCAAACCAGAGCTTTTTTTCATCCAGAATCGAAATACGAAAGTTCTCCGTTAAAGACCTGAAATCGGCCAGAGAGCTTGCAACTATGAAAAAACGTCCATGGCCTGATAAGTAGGCCTCTACCTCCTTCAGAAATTCTTCAGATAGCTCTACTCCTGTTTCCCCGCCAAGCCATATTTCTTCGGCGCCAACACCGTTATCTCCTGGCAGATAAGGAGGATTAAAGACAACAACATCATAGTCCTCTTTTTCTACATCTTCAAACAGGTCAGATTCCTCTAAATCAATTTCAAGGCCCTTTTGTTCGGCCTTTTCTCCCACCTGTTCTAGAGCCTCAGGGTTTATGTCGGTAGCGGTTACCTCTGCGCCTCTTTCTGCTGCATCAATAGCTATCTCGCCGTTTCCTGTACCTATCTCGAGGAGTTTCTTTCCCTCCAGTTCAATATTATCCTTCAGGAAGTCTCGGAGGAAGTAAGTATCTTCCGATGGCTTGTATACCTTCATTGCGTGGATCTCACGAAGGCCCTGTACAGCGGGTTCGGGTTTTCGAACGTAGAGATAAACTCCGGATGGGCCTGTGTTCCTATGAAAAACCGGTTTTCAGGTAATTCAATGTATTCTGCTAGTTCTCCGTCCTGCATCATCCCTGAGATCTTCAGGCCCTTACTCTCCAGCTTTTGATGGTATTCCGGGTTTAGTTCGTAGCGGTGCCGGTGTCTTTCCGTTGCGGTCTCCTGACCGTATATATTCTTTACCTGGCCGTTGATTTCTGCAGTGTAGCTTCCTAGCCTCATGGTTCCGCCCATTTCTTCGATGTTTTTCTGTTCTGGCATCTCCGCTACAACGTGTTCTTCTCCTTTCTCTCCTGTTGCGAACTCTTCAGAAACTGCTTTCTCTATGCCGAGTACGTTTCTGGCGAACTCTACTGTCATAAGCTGTAAACCGTAGCAAAGGCCCAGGATCGGGATGTTGTTCTCACGACAGTATCTTATGGCTTCAATTTTGCCTTCTACGCCGCGTTTACCGAATCCTCCGGGTATGATTACGCCGTCGTATCCGTCAAGTATGGATTCATTGAACTGTTCAGTCCCGATATAGTCGATCTGGACAGGACCTCCGAGTTCTGCTCCCGCATGTTTCAGGGCTTCTTCTACTGATGCGTATGAGTCATCGATATCAGTGTATTTCCCGCAGATAGCGATGCTAGCGATCGGATCTTTCTGCAGGTTCTCTACCCGTGACCGCCAGTTGTCGATGCCCGAAGTTCTTTCCGGGAGGTTCATCTTCTCAGATACTATCTCATCGACGTTTTGCTCATTGAGTTTTATCGGTAGTTCGTAGATATGCTCGAGATCAGGATCTGAAATCACTTCTTCCTCCTCCACATCGCAGAACAATGCGATCTTCTCTCTTACATCCTCATCCAGAACCTTCTTGCTTCTACCGACTATCATATCTGGTTCAAGGCCTAGACTCTGCAGTTCCTTGACAGAATGCTGTGTAGGCTTGGTCTTTTGCTCACCAACCGTTTCAAGGTAAGGTACAAGCGTCGTATGAATCAGAAAGCTGTCTTCTTCAGGTAGCTCGCTTCTGAACTGTCTGACCGCTTCAAGAAATACCTGGTTCTCGATGTCGCCTACAGTACCCCCAATTTCAACGATATTGATATCCGAATCTTTCTCCTCGCCGGCCTCTCTCATCAGGCCTTTCATATGCTCTGTTACGTGGGGTACCATCTGTACTGTTTTACCCAGATACTCTCCTTCTCTTTCTTTTTCGATTACCTGTTTGAATACTTTGCCCGAGGTCAGGTTCTGTTTGCCAGCCGTACTTACTCCGAGAAACCTTTCGTAGTGGCCAAAGTCCATGTCGACTTCTGTACCGTCTTCCAGGACAAATACTTCGCCGTGTTCATGCGGGTTCATAGTTCCCGGATCGACGTTGAGGTATCCATCACATTTTATCGGTGCGATCTCCAGGTTGCGTTGCTGTAGAAGTTTTGAAACACTTGCCGAGACAAGGCCTTTACCCAGTCCCGATAGAACTCCTCCCGTAACGAAAATCCACTTTGGCATAAATTATTCGCGGAGGCAGGAAATTTATATCTTAAAGAAATGAGGAAATCAGATCTTTGATCATCGAGCCAAGGCCCTGACTCCCCCCGCCGCCAGTAATAGGGTCATTTCCCATGTTATTCTGTTCGCTGGGATCAACCGGTTCCTGCTCCTCCACAGTTGTATCCCTTCCAGGCCTTGTATCAGGTTCATCCGACTGGTTCTGTTGTTGGCCCTGGGTCGCGTTATCCTTATCTTCGCCTCCGAAGTTGAATATGTCGATTTCGATGGTGATAGCCGATGAAAGCCCGATTGAGAGTACTAGAAGTGCTGCAAGCAAGGAGATTTTTCCCTTCATTAAGGCCTTATTGCTGTAGCTGAGTTAAAAAGTTTCCAGCTTTTTCTAGAAGTTTTCAAGATAGAACACTGTTATCTCGTTGATTTCATTGACATTCAACTTGATCACTCTCTTCTCGGAATGAGGTATTTCATCACGTAGTTCCTTCGCTCTATCTTTCTCGATGTCTAGGATGTGACGCACATCGACGAAGGAGTTTCTTATTTTCTTTCTCTTGTGAGTGAAAAGGGCCTTCGCTACCTTGAGGAACTCTTCCTCATTTTCTACTCCGTGTCTATCCTTGTTCGGGTACAGTTTGAGGATTGCTCCATCGACATCAGGCGAGGGATAGAAGTTGCGGGCCGGTACTGTCCGGAGTTTGACAGGTACGTAGAAGTAATTAATTCTGACGGAGAAGAAGCCGTAGTTCTTGTCTCCAGGGTCGGCTACTGCTTTTTCAGCTAGTTCTTTCTGTACAAGCAACGAGGACTGGATCTGTTTCTTTCCAAGTATATTAAGTATCTCTGAGGAAATCTGGAACGGAATGTTTCCTACGCATCGATCGACATCCTCCGGTATCTCGTATTCAAGAATGCTTTCGTTGATTACCTCGACGTTTTCAAGTTCGAGGCCTTTCAGATGTGTGGCCAGTGTAGTATCTGATTCTACTGCATAAACTTTTTCTGCCTTATCAGCCAGTTCTTCAGTGATTGCTCCGATTCCTGCTCCTATCTCAAGGACAACCTTATCTTCTACTTCGCCGGCCTCTACCAGGGCCTCTACCGTGTTTTCTGAGGTTAGAAAGTTCTGGCCTTCTACTGGTCTTACTCCGAGCTTCTGAAGTTCTCTTTGAGTGTTCATCTACCTACGAAAAGGTTTCTCTTGGATTCTCCTTTCAGTTCTTCGGTGATCCTTTTGACGATAGTGTCTTTTGGATCCGGTAGAGATGGTACTCTTTCCTTGACGTCTGCAAGGCTTTCGAACTCTTCCTCTTCTCTTTCGTCAAGAAGTTTCTGCATGTGTTTGCTTCCGATTCCTGGAAGAAGCTCGAATGCATGTCTTCGTGGTGTTACCGGCGTGGCCTCATTAAAGAATTCGACGAAATCGTCTTCCTTCTCCTCGATTAGTTCCTGAAGCACATACTTGAGCTCTGATTTAGCGCTTGCAGTCAGATCGTCGTAGGAAATCTTGTCCTTGATATACTGGACGCGGTCTCTTTCTCCTTCCCCAATGTAAAGTTCCTCTCCTCCTTTAGGCCTTTCTTCATCTCTCATTACTACTTCTAGAAGGTTGTAATGCTCAGTTCCTATTCCCTGAGCTGTAGGTTCATCTTTCTGCCCTGATTTTCCGTGCTCAAGGAAGTCTAGTACTCTAATGTGTTCGTCTTTTCCTGCCATGATTTTTTCGTCCTCCACAAAAAACAGTTATCGAAGGCCGTGGAAAGCCCTCTGGTAAAACAAATAAGAGAGTCAAGAAGTTAAAAGGGTTACCCGGTCCTAGTCCGCGGTCTCGATGCTCTGACAGATCTCGAGGATGTCCTCGATCTGAGAGTCATCCAGCTTGATCCTCTCCTTCGAGAAGAATGATCTGGCCGTTGACTCATGCTGAGGAACCACTTCCAGAAGCTTGTAGATATGCTTCGGCTTCAGATCATCGATTTCGGAGAACTCATCGTAGAGTTCCTTCAAAGTGTCGACATCGTCGATCTTGACGTGTCGGGAAAGGTTCTCAAATGCGATCTTCTGCTCGTGGCTGAGATCTTCTTCGTCCCGATCTTCTAAAGCGTTGAGAACTTCTACAGGGTAGACGTGTTCCTCTTCTTTAATCTCCATTCTGAATCATTCCTCCTCATCTAGTTTCTGCAGATGGACTGGTGCAACGTAAAGAGTCTTATCCTGTCCACCGTCCGTGAACTGAACTTCGTAAGCATCTCCTCTCTCACCGGTAACTTCTACAGTGATGCCATGGAAACGTGCGTGAGGATGGCCTGACTGAACAGAGGAATCGATCTTGATCAAGGCCTGTTCGCCTTCATCAAATTCCTTCAAGTATTCGTTGACCTTGGTTTTAGCTCCCTGTTCCCGCTTGAACTTTTTCCTGGAGCCGTGAAGTGCTCCTCTGGATTTCTCTGCCATAATAATTTTACCTCGTTATAATACAGAATCGGAAGTTAAAACTTTTTAAAGAAGTGGCCGAACACAGGCCTTTTTACTCATTGCCTACTTTCTCAACCCAGGAAACATCCAGGTGAGTACACTCGGCACCAACTCCTAAAAGCCCCGCAACACTCGGCTCAGTACGGCCGTTATCTGATGAGATCATCTCCTTGATATACGTACCTGCCTCAGCCTTCACATCAATCTCGATCCGGCATTCACCGGTCTCCTCGTACTCTATCTCGTAAACTTTTCTCTTCCTGACTTTGTCGGCCCGGCGATGCTTTACTCTTTCAGGAGTTCTCTGCTCAATAGTACCAATTAGCTGATCAAGAACCTCGAGATCTTCCTCATCGACATCCTCTGAAAGCTCAACTACTGCCCTGTAGGCCTTATCTGTTCTTGTCTCCTTGATCTCCTCAATCTTGTCTTTATGTGTCCACTGGGTCTCGAATATCTCGATCTTGTCAGTGCTTTCGTTGATCTCTTCCTGAAGGGCCTCAAGATCCAGATCACGGTTCAAGGGCTCGATCAGCTCGAGTACGAACTCTCTGCGGCCGAAGCATTTCGCGTCTACGTCTTCTCTGCCGTTTCCATGGAACTTGGCCTCGATAGCCTTTGATTCACGCAGAAACGGATCCATGATCTCCTCCTGTACACTTGTAGGATAGTTTTTGCCTGTCCAGTCGCATTCATCGCATCCTGAGCCCCTGCAGTGTCTACAGTGCCATTCTGTCTGCGGGATTTCACGCGAATACTTGTTGTACTGTGAGTAGATCAGCAGAGAGTTGACCTGAAGCTCTACACGCTCCTTGCCATCTCTCATGTCGACTACAGCCATTATATCGGCTCTTTCAAAGTCGACGCTGAGATCCATGCGATCCTCGATCTTCTTTCCGATCAAACGGGAGAGCTCGGTCTTCACAGGTTCCGTCCATTCAACACCGTACTCCTCCCAGAGATCCTCTTCGGCCTCGAAAACGTCTTCTGGAGGCCTGATACCGACTAGGAATGTCTCCAGTTCGTAACGATCAAATGAGTCAATCACCATATCAGCGTAACGATCTACCTCTCCGAAGATATTATTACAGAGACTGCATTCTCCGGATCCTCTACCGAATTCGGCCTCGTCCGGAATGTTTTCGCGGGAGAAAGAGTCTTCTTCAACATCTCCATCGAATTCACGGATGATGGCGCCTCTCTCCCAGTTCTCCAGGCCGTGACCTACTTGTGCGAACTGTCTTCCGAGACAGTGATCGCATAGCTCTTCATTTTCCAGCAGGGCCTTGGCTTTGTCGCTTACAGTTTGTAGATTCATGGAAAGCCTTGAGAACAGGAATCTTTTATGGCCTACCGCATCTAGTATTCAAAAGTCTGCGTGTCTTTCACTTCAAGTTCTTCATCATTCATCTCTAGGATCCTGGCCTTGAGTTCTCCGTTTTCTACCTCGATTTCCATCATTGTCGGGTTGCTGGGCCTTGATGTTCCGCCGCCTACTCCTGTGCAGCTGCCTGGATTGAGAAGTATTACACCGTCTTCTCGGGCCATCTCTTCCTGGTGTGAGTGGCCATGAATCAATACGTCGGCTTCCAGGTCTTCTTCCGCGATCTTCGACAGTGTTTCGTGGTCGCCTCTCGGGGTGATTCCGGTGCCGTGGTATATTCCTAATGTCAGGCCTCCTCTTTCGAATGTTTCGCTGTTAGGTAGGTCGAAGAAGTCGCAGTTTCCTTTTACTGCCACAAGTTCTCCGTATTCGTCGATCGAGTTGTAGACCGGTTTTTCGGCGAAGTCTCCAGCATGCACCGTTAGTTCTGCTTCCTTCATTTTTTCGCGAAATTCCTCCGGTATCTTCTCTGCCCGGGTTGGTACGTGAGAATCGGAGACTATTGCTATCATTACATATACTGTTGGCCCTAGCAATATTTTATATAGCAGGGATTTAGAGGGTTTAACACGGGGGAGTTGCGGGAGGGGCATCTATCGATGATGCCTAATGAAGAACAGAGAACTGAGGAAAAAGGTAAGAAAGAAGATCCTGCTGGCTTCTCTAGGAGTAACTAGAGCTATCTCCAGCATCGACTACAATATTCCTTCTAAATGGCTTTCTATACTCAACAGTGTAACTGTTTCTTCTGAGACAGCTCATGCCAGACTTTCCATGCTTGACGAAGAAGTGCAGAAAGAGTATTTGGAGAAAGAGGAGATGGTTGAGAGAAGATTGGGAAAGAGAAAGTACTACGACGATCACGAGATAGAGGAGATCCGTGAGGAGATCAACAAGAAAGAGTTAAGGCCATAGAATCGATTTAAGGCCTTATTTCAGAAGCCGAGGTTTTTCATCATGTCCTGCATGTTTCCACGTTTCAATGACTTCTTATCGAACTTGTCCATCATGTTCTTCGTCTGACGGTAATGCTTCAACAGGTCGCGTACATCTCTTTCAGTCTTCCCTGCTCCGACAGCTATTCTTTCGATTCTATCACGTTTTATCCTGGAAGGATCTTTCTTCTCCTCTTCAGTCATCGAATCCATGATAACCGAGTAGCTCTGAATCTTGCCCTCGGTCATGTTCGAGATATTGTCCGGGATCTGCGATCCTCCTATCGGAAGCTGCTGGAACATCTCCTCCATCATACCGGTATCTGTAACCTGAGACATCTGATCCTGGAAATCCTCCAGTGTGAAGTCGCCTTCAAGAAGGGCTTCAGGATCAGTATCCATGTCCTCGATCTTCTCTAACAGTGATTCAAGGTCTGGCTGGCCGATCATCTGTGAGACGAAATCCACAGGATCGTATACCTCAAGATCCTGCATCTGCTCTCCTGTACCAACGAACTGTACCTGGGCCCCGGAGTGCTCACAGGCTACAAGCGCTCCACCACCTTTCGCGGAAGAATCCATCTTTGTAACAATTACACCAGTGATACCGACTGCGTCATCGAACTGTTCCGCCTGATCGCGTGCGGACTGGCCGATATCCGCCGGCATAACCAGGTACTTTTCATCCGGTTGCATGGCCTTTTCCATCTCGGAAAGCTCTTGACTTAACTCTGCGTTCAGCGAGTTTCGACCGGCAGAATCGACGATAAGCACATCGACATCTAAGGCCTTTTTCCCGTTTTCCACTACCCTGACAGGATCTTCCGCATCTTTTTCTCCGTAGAACTCTACGTCGACGTCTTCCGCGATCTGTTTCAGCTGATCGTATGCTGCAGGTCTGTCGGTGTCTGCTGCGATGACTCCGACTTTAAGGCCTCTTTTACGGTAGAAGTCTGCTAGCTTTCCTGTAGTGGTTGTCTTTCCTGCTCCATAGAGGCCTGCTAGTAGTATGGTCTGTGGTTCGATTTCTATTTCGGCTTCGTCGCCGAGAAGTTCCTCTAACTTATTGTATACTATTTCCAGTACGTGTTCTTTCCGTGTAAGGCCTGAAGGTACTTCCTCTTCCAGCGCTTTCTCTCTTATTTCATCGCTGATGTCTGATACTAGTGATACGTCGACATCGGCCTGGATCAGGTCTCTTTGAATGTCTTTAACCAGTTCTTCGACTGCTTCCTTGTCCGCTACGTTCTTACGGGAAAATTTCTGTACTGATTCCTTGATCCTGTCGAACATGATCTAGAATTAACCAGGAAAGATTAAATTACTAGGCCTTTTTTATGGTTCTCCTATGTTCCAGTACTTGTATACAAGCATGCCGATTGCTGCGCCGATGAGTGCGGTGCCGAGGCCGTAGTTGAGTGAGATATCGATGAAGTGGCCTCTGTAGATGAAGTATGTGGTACCGACTAAAAGTGCGACGTATGCGGCCATGGTTGGGTTAAGGAAGTATCCTAGGAAGCCCCAGATCTTTTCGTAGCTGGTGAATCTGTACAGTATCCAGGTTGCTGCGAAGATTACGAATACTGCGGAGAGGGCATCGGTTCTCTGGTATGCGAAGTATCCCAGTGCTGCGGCTAGAAATGTGATAACGGTGTAGGCACGTGTTTTGTTGTAAGCCACTGGGAAGGTTTTCTGGTTTAAAGGAATAAAAGTTTTTCAGGTCATACTTGTCTTAAGATGGATTTTCCGATAAGAAGAGTTGGAGAAAGCAATATGCATTTTTTTGAGTCAGATGAGGACTCTTCTGTCCAGCTGGTTTTTCTTCCCAGCGGATTTAATCCGGAACTCTGGAAGCATCAGCTCAGATACTTTTCCAGAAGCTTCAAGACCATCGCTTTCCAGCCGACCACAAGCGAAAGAGATCGGCAAGGCGAGATAGACTGCCTTAAGGAAATACTGGACAAAGACGAGATAAACAATGCAGTAGTGATCTCACACCACCTAGGTAACAGCATCGCACAGGATATAGAATACAACGAAAACGTGGTAGGCCTTGTCACCACCGGCAGTAGAGATAGGTTTACGAAGAAGCCGCCGAAAATGGTTTATGGCCTGATGAAGAAGCTGGCGTGCGGAGAACCAAAGCTGGTGAAAAAACTGCTGTTCTCCGAGTACGCAAAGTACGAAACAGTAAAGAACTTCGTTGAAGATATCAAGGTTCCTGACTACGGCACTTTCAAAGAGTATCTTGCGGGCTACAGCATCGATAAGCCTGTAAAGCACTCCATGGTTGTACATGCGAAAAACGATAGGTTTTCCGATCTTGATTTTATCAGAGGTATGAAGCCAGGGCCGCAAATCAGTATAATACAGGAGGCAGGGACTTTCAGCTTTTACGAGAGGCCTGGAGACTACAACAAGGCCTTAAATGATTTCCTGTTAGGGCTTGAAGACTTTATTGAGGAGAAGGAACTTGCTGAGGCCAAAAGCAGGAACCGTTCGTTAAGAGATTTTGACAGGCCTGAAGGATTAAGGAAGAAGGTGAAGGTGAAAAAATGAATACTAAAGCAGGTACTACAGGTGTTTTCAGATGATAGCAGGTATTGTACTGAAAGATGAACCAAGAGAGGATTGTGGCGTTGCTTTCCTGGACGAAGAACTTGAAACCTACAGTGTAGAGAGCAATGAAGAGATGATAGAGCTTCTAGATGAGCATAAGCCGGAAGTTGTTGCGGTCAACGCAAGCGACAAGACCAGCATCAAGGAGTTCAGCAAGAAGGAGGAAGAGCTCAGAGAGGAAGGCCACATATTCACACCTCTATCGCACGAATCAGAGCTGGTGAAGAGATTCGAGGCCTTGAAGGCGGGCTGCCAGCAGAGTCTAGGCCCTGATATGCCTGAATTCATCCGTTTCGAGCCGAGTATTACCGCCGAGGAACTTGCGATTCACAACGATGACGGCCTGAGTTCTTTCGGCCTTGAAACCGGTGATATTCATTCTTCTGAAGAATTTGACGCAGTTCTTGGAGCAGTAACGGCCCGTTTCTACCAGCAGGATCAGTTCGACAACTTCGGGATTATCGTTCCCAACAATCTCAATCCTGAGGAAAGCGGTGAAGAGGACGAGACTCAAAAAGCTTAAAAGAGTTTTACGAGTATTGAGTAAATACAGGTAATGGTTATGGGCATGGAAAAGTTTTACAGAACGGTGCGCAGGAAGTTTGGCCTCAACAAGGAACAGATGAAAAGCGAGCTTAAAGAAGAAGTAACGCATGAGTTAAGAAACGAGTTCGAAGAGGAGATCTCGTACATTGAGGCAGAGATGAAGGAATACGAACAGCTTGTCGCCGAAGTCAACCACATGCTCTCCGTAATGAGAAAACAGAGGGTAAAGGAAGGATCTTCGGGCAAAAGCCGTCAGATAAAGATGGATGACTTTGGAGACGACATGGCCCCACTGAAATCCAAGCTCCAGGAACTGGAGAAATCAATGGAAGACAGGATGGAACGCCAGAAGGCCCTTCAATAAAAAATAATTTTCCTTACTTTCCTGATATCTGAAATCACTCGAGAACACTTTCGACAAAACTTTCTTTATCGAACTCTTCGATATCTCCGTAGTCCTGGCCTGTGCCAAGGAAAGCTACCGGTTTACCTGATCTCTCGCTGATCGAGATAATCGCGCCGCCGTTTTCATCTACATCCATCTTTGTAACGATAACAGCATCAAACATTCCTTCGTAGGCCTCTGCCTGTTCCAGCACGTCGTTTCCAGCCAGTGCATCGACCACCAGGAAAGTAATATCCGGTTCGTTAACCCGGATCATTTTATCCAGTTCGTTCATCAGGTTCTTGTCAGCATGGGATCTTCCTGCAGTATCAACCAGCGCAACCTTACCTTCATTCTCTGCGTGCTCCACTGTATCATATCCTACAGCTGCTGGATCGGACTCATACTCGTGAGAAATAACTTTTACACCGAGGTTATCGCCGTGTTCCTCCAGCTGCTCGATAGAGGCCGCTCTGAATGTATCACCGGCCCCCATGACAACTCCACGATCTTCAAGTAGTGAAGCCATCTTGGCAACAGTGGTAGTCTTTCCTGAGCCGTTAAATCCTATGAAGAATACTGTGGCAGGATTCTCGGCCTCCTCAACCTCCTTTTCGAAGTCGAAGCTGTCATCAAGTAATTCGAGAAGTACTTCTTCAACGGCCTCGTCGACTGTTTCCTGTACTTTTCCTCTGCCGACTTCCTGGCCAAGAAGTTTCTCTCGTAGTTCTTCCTCTATGGCCTCTGCTGCTTCAAGTGAAACATTGTTCTGCAGGAGCTGAAGTCTGAGATCTTCGAGAAGCGGGTTGAGAGTCTCTTCATCAAGCTCTTTCTCCGCTACCTTGCTCTTTACGCTGGATGAGAAATCCTTGACTGAGTCTTTGAATTTTTCTAGCATAGGCCTTCAGTTAGTTAATAGGAAAGAAATATGTGAGGAAGTTTTTATTCTTCCTGCTGAGCATGTTGCTGCTGTTGCTGAAGCTGCTGCTGGATCTGCTGAAGTTGCTGCTGAACACGTTGCAGGTTCTGCTGAAGCTCTCCCTGAGTCTCTTCCAGGTTGTCCTGTTTCTCTTCAAGAGCTTCGACTGCTCCTTCTCTGGACTTCTCCTGGTGTGTTCCTCCGCCGATGTTGACCATTACTTTCTCGGTATCCTTCAGTTCGGCCTTTACGTATGCGGCCTCTCCGATAGGTGCGAGAATTTCGCTTCCTTCTTCAGCTTCTTCAAGGCCTTCTACTCCTTCAATACTCTGTTTTATCTCTTCTGTTTTCTCTTCTACTTCTTCCATGTAGTCCTGAATCTGCTCCATCTGCTGCTGGAGCTGCTGGTACTTCTGCATCTGTTCCTGTTGATTTGCCATAATAGTATTCACTCTTTTTCTTCTAAGTCTTCGATACTGATTTTTCCGCGTGAAATAGAATGCTCGCTTCCAAGCTCTGCGTAAAGGTTCTCTTTAGCGTGGCTCTCGGACTCTCCCTCGACATCTTTCTCAAAGCCGTGGGTGCTTCGTCCAAGACTGATTTCTCCTGAAAATGTGTAGACTGTCATACAGGTAAAGGAATCGACGAACTTTTTAAACCTAATACCGCAGCGAACTCAGAATCCCTGAATCTTCTCCAGAACTTTGAACTTTCTATGGAAGACATGAAGCTCTTCCCGCGCGATCTCGCCGTGACCCAGGAAACTCTCCACATTACTCAGAGACTTCAGGGCCTCGATGTCGATATCCTCGCTGGAATCCTTCAACTCTGCGAGCTTCTCGTCGAAGTCCTGTCGAACATCTTCATCATCGACGACATCCTTCATCCTGACTAATTCGTTAGCCGCCTGACTCAATCTCTCATCCCATTTCTGTAGTTCGGAGGAGAAATCATTCTGAAGGTTTGAGGCGAACGAGTTCAGGGCCTCAATATTCTCCTCATCAACCTTGACATATATACGGTCCTCTTTTCTCTCTACAGAGACGAGGCCTTCTTTTTCCAGTTCCTGCATCCAGTTCTTCGCTCTCTGCCTATGAACACCGATACTGTCGCAGAGCTCGTCCAGTTCTTCCGGGCTCTGCTCCAGTGTTTTCCGGTAGAAAGTGCTGACCGCGGGATCAGCGAGAAGTTGCTGCTTCTTTTTCACAGTAGTTAATTTTTAACTTCCGGAATTTAAATCAAGTTCATGGTATTCGTATTTCTGTCCCACGCACTGACCTTCTCAATGCTTTTCGTAGCCTCGCTTTTCGACCTTGATACAACCGATGTACCCGACGTCTTCTGCGCGACAGCGGTTATCGGAGGCATAATGCTGCATTTCCTGGCATCAAGGCCTCTACAGCCGGAAATAATACTAAGTTACATCTCGGTCAACGGAGTTACCGCAATGGCCTCGATCCAGGGCCTCGCCACGGTAGCTGCAGGAATCGGAGAACCGCTTTTCTACTCGCTGGTCACCGGCCTTATCTTCTCAGTACTTGGCTGGACGGCCTACTTCAGAGGAATGTGGGGAGGAGCCGACGCATTCGCTCTAAGCGCTCTCGGATTCGGAGCACCGTACGCAGGAACCGCGTCCATCCTCGGCCCTCTCAACCTGTTCGTCAACATTGCGATAGCAGGCTTCATCTACGTCATGGGATTCACTATCTACAAGAGCATCCAGAACCCAGAGGTCTACAGCAAAACACTGGAGACTCTAAAAGAGGAGAAAGAGAGGATAGGCCTTGAACTCGCGGCGCTTGGAGTATTCGCGGTCTTCCTGCATTTCCAGCAGATGCCAGCACTTGTCTTCTCAGGGATCTTCATCTTCATGGTGCTGCTGTCAAGATTCCTTGAAGTGGTACAGGACGAGGCCTTCTACAGGACTGTCAGCAGCGAAAAGCTTGAGGCAGGCGA
>Ga0102939_1000195_pt1 | contig 21315 bp, 19 predicted proteins | sample SalPon2_B_H2O_MG_FD_78214 | JGI IMG/M metagenome (GOLD analysis project Ga0102939, IMG submission 78214) | Salt pond water microbial communities from South San Francisco under conditions of wetland restoration - Salt Pond MetaG R2_B_H2O_MG | ecosystem: Environmental > Aquatic > Non-marine Saline... | reverse complement strand
GGTCTCGTTGGTCTGGAGTTTCTCAGCGTCAACTTTCATCTCGTAACCCACTATTGCTCACGCCTATATTACCCTTACCCACCATTGCCCATTTTATAGTCACCCAGATCACTGACCAATGGCACCAACGGAGGCATCCTGCCGACTCTGCTCAACGAAGTAGATACTTTTTGTATATATTTCAGAACATTCTTTTAGCTTAAATTCACCTGAGTGTAACCAAACTAACTTGTAGAAAGACAGACTCAGAAAATATGTTTTGTTTCGGTGGTTTCAATCTAATGAGGGTGAACCTCACGGTTTTAGCTGTGGAGAATGTCAGTATACGCAACTAATGACTGACTCTCGATCAGAGGCGCCCGGAAGGAATAGCAAAGTTGCACGGATTATAGAGAAGTACGGATTAGACGGATTTGGCATAGAACTTGAACAGCGCTGGAGTGGTGAGGGTGGGGATCGGATGAGCTTGCGCGGGCTTGCCGACCTGACAAACCAGCGCCTGCTTCGGGCAGTCCTGATCGGGGCCGGGGTGACCTCGACAAACCGTGATGTTGTACACCTTTACGAGACACTGAATGGTGACGTGAGCGCCGGCGAACGTGTTCAGAAAGAACGCGAGATGGAGCGAGACGGTATCGACGTAGCCGACCTGAAGTCCGACTTCGTATCCCACCAGGCTATACACACATATCTAACAGAGTACCGAAACGTAGAGTACGAAAGCTCCCAGACGGACCTGATAGCAACGAGTACTGGAACTCTTCAAAAACTTCGTAACAGAACGGTTCTGGTGACAGAAAACACGATATCACAGCTGGCACGCAATGGGCAGATCGCACTCGATGATTTCGATGTGTTCTCCGAGATTCGTGTCAGATGTGGTAAATGTGACAGAGAGTATGATGCTGTAGAACTTATAAATGAGGGTGGGTGCATCTGTCGATGATGATTGTGTGCTTGTGTGCTGTTGAATCGAACTTGTCAACTCACAATCCTACGTTTTAGGTCACTAGTTCGGGTCTTGTTCGTGATACGTGTAAAGACCGAACGATTAATCGATAATCGTGCCAATACAATTACTATGCCAACATCGAATATCGAAGCCTCCGACGCTTTACTCAAAGTTACTGTTCAGAATATCGGCGGTATTGACCAGACCTCGGTCGAACTATCACCCGGGGTAAACGTCCTCACTGGAAGGAACGCGACAAATCGGACCTCGTTCCTACAGGCACTTATCGCGGCAACCGGCAGCAAAAAAGCCTCTCTCAAGGGGGACGCAGAGGAGGGGAGTGTCAAGCTCACGACAGACCGAGATCAGTACACGCGCTTCCTCTCACGGAAGAACCATACAGTACAGTTCAGTGGCGACCCTGTGTTAGACGATTCGTGCCTCGCAGATCTTTTCGCCTTTCTACTGGAAAATAATGATGCTCGACGAGCCGTCACCCAGGCTGACGACTTGCGTCAAATCATCATGCGACCTGTCGATACAAAGCGAATGAACGCTGAAATCGAGCGGCTTGAATCAGCGAAGCGCCACCTCGATCAAGAGATAGACGATATCGAGCGTCGTTCGGACGAACTCCCACCTCTCGAACAGCGGCGGACCGAACTCCAGACCCGGATCGAAGACATAACCGAGGAACTCGAAGAGAAACGGGCAGAGATTGACGACGCAGACATCGCCGTCGGGAAATCACAGAATCAGGAATCGAAGTTCGACGCGGTAGTCACAGAGCTGCAGACGGCGCGCTCGGAGCTCAACGACATCGAATTTCAGCTCGAAACGGAACGTGCGAGCCTCGAAGAACTCACGAGTGAACGCATAGACGTAGAGCGGGAGCTTGCGGAGTACCCAGACGTTGAGAGCGGTGCCCTCGGTGAACTGGAAGCCAAGTTGGACACGCTCCGCGATCACAAGCAGTCACTCGATTCCACTGTCAGCAACCTCCAGCGCATCATCCAGTTCAACGAGGGGATGCTTGGGGGACAAGATACTGACCTACACCGTGTGCTCACGTCGGAGAGCGAAACAAGGTCTGTCTCCGATCAGCTCCTCACCGACACGACGGTCTGCTGGACCTGCGGAAGCGAAGTCGAGACTGATGCGATCGAGGATACGATAGCTCAGTTGCGAACACTCAGGCAGGAGAAAGCGAGCGAGCGCTCCGATGTCAGCGCCGAGATCGACGATATCCGTTCGGAGAAACAGGAGATAGAGAGTGTCCGCCAAGAGCGGACCAACGCTGAACAGCGCTTACAGCACCTCGATTCCGAAATCGACACTCGCAAATCGACTATCGAATCTCTTGAGACGCAGCGTGAGGAACAGGTACATGTCATCAGTGATCTCGATTCTCGGGTGGAAGATTTACAGGGACAGGAGCAAAGTGAGGTGCTCTCGCTGCATAAAGCAATCAACGAACTGGAGTTCGAACGCGAGCGGTTCAGTGACGAACTCGCGAGCATCGAGAGTGACATCGACGAGATCAAAACAGAGGTTGCACAGAAAGAAGAACTCGAAACTGAAATCGAGGAAGTCAGCCAACAGCTGACCGAACTTCGAACGCGCATCGAAACTCTGGAACAGGAGTCGGTCAAGCAGTTCAACGACCACATGGACGCACTCCTCAACGTGCTCCAGTATCGAAATCTGGCTCGTATCTGGATCGAGCGGACCGAAAAAACAGTCAGGGAAGGACGGAAAAAAGTCCAGCGTGGTTCTTTCGACCTCCACGTTGTTCGAACCGCTGAAGATGGCGCGACCTATGAGGATACCATCGACCATCTCAGTGAGAGTGAGCGAGAAGTGACTGGTCTCGTGTTCGCGCTCGCAGGCTATCTCGTGCACGATGTCCACGAGGTTGTCCCGTTCATGCTACTCGATTCGCTCGAAGCGATAGATTCTGAGCGGATTGCTCGCTTGGTCTCCTATTTCGATGGCCACGCGTCGTATTTAGTTGTCGCCCTGCTCAACGAGGATGCGCAGGCTCTCAGTGACGAGTACCGACGGATATCGGAAATATAACATCCTCCCCGGCGTGGCCTGGACTTCCTGTACCGCAGGCAGGATATCTGCCTGTCTACGACCCTGGGAGCTCTTTCGTGTGACACACCTCACGCTCGCTGTCGAACACGTATGCTGAGTCTGTGGGTATGACTCGGCTCGCATTTACATTATCGCTACTATATAGGATATTAATAGACTATTATTAGATAAAAGTAGAGGTTTTTATACATTTGGGATTTACGAGTCTCAATGTCGCAGGGAAATCAAAAAGATAGAACGGTCAAGACTGCCGAGACAGTATTTGACGTGCTAGAAACGATAAAGCGGTCAAATGGGGTCAAACTTCAGGAGATTGCTGACAGTTGCGGGCTAGCGAAAAGTACTGCCTACGCACATCTGCAGACACTTATCTCAAATGAGTACGTCGTTAAACAAGATAGGGAGTATCACCTCGGAAGTAAGTTTCTGGGGTACGGAATCCGCGCGCAACGGCGAAATCCCCTCGTCAAACGAGCTATGCCGATTGTCGACCGACTAGCTCGGGAAACAACCGAACTGGTCTGGCTCGGAGCTGAAGAGTACGGTCGTATGTATTTTATCTACACTGCCGAGGGAGAGCGTGCCCTGCAGACTGCCGGACAGCTCGGCAGTTCGTTGCCGATGCACTCCTGTGCAACGGGCAAGGCAATACTGTCTCGTCTCCCACAGGACAGAGTTGATAACATAATCGAAAAGAAAGGGCTCGAGCCTGTAACGGAAAATACGATCGTAGAGAGAGATGTCCTCTACGATGACCTGGAACAGTCTGCAGAACAAGGATATGCGATTACTGAAGCTGAGCAAGTGGAAGGTGTCAGATGTATCGCTGTACCAGTAGTAGTAAACGGGAGTGTGCTCGGCGCCATCAGTATACCGGGCCCTGAACAGCGGATGCGGGGCGCATATTTACATGAGACACTCGCAGAACGCCTGTTCGAGGCAACAAATGAGCTCGAACTCCTGATTCGCTTCGGTCCCGATAGCTGAACTGGGGCCAGTCTCTGTTGTCTGTCGTCTCGGGACAGTCAATCGCTATTGGTGCGTTCGAAACGATTGTGCGAGTGAGTGGGGTCTATATTATACGATTTTATTGCTGGCGAACGTCGCTGCCACGGCACGGTAATTTATAATCGCAAACCCGATTAGCACGAGGGAGAACCCGGCGACTGTGGTCTGATTGATCGGTTCGCTTAGCACTAACCAGCCGACAATCGCCGCTATGACCGGTGCTGCGTATGAGACCAGGTTCGTTTTGACCGATCCGATCTCTTTCAGCGCTCTGAAGTACGCTGGATAGGCAGCGCCGGTAGCGAGTATGCCGACGTATGCTATCGACAACCAGAGGGACATCGTCCACGTGTCGCTACCGAGTGGGACTTGTTCGCCGATGACGATACTCAATACGTGGAGGGTGATCGCACCGAATGCGAGTCCCCATCCCATCGCCGGAAGCGGTGCCTGCGGTGAATCGATCCGGCGGGTGATGACACTTCCGAACGCCAGCGTCGCTGCTGCGGCGACGAGGAAAAACTGGTTCAATCTCCCTGCCATGAGCTCTGATAGCCGGAAATCGATGATGATTCCGACACCGATAATACCGATAAGCAGCCCCACGATCCCTGCGCGGTTGAGTCGTTCTTCGGGCACAAGCACCCAGGCGAAGAGGCCAGCAAAAATGGGGTTCATGCCGATTAGCACTGCACCGACTGCACTGGTCGCGTACTGCAGCCCAATATAAAGGAACACGTTTGTTATTCCGACGATGAAAACGCCGATAACCAGAATACCAACTATCCCACTGCGTGTCTCGGGGACCAGATCGTACCCGAGTGCCCACGCGAGTGGTAAGACCATCACTGCCGCGATGTCTAACCGGGTCGCGGCAAAGAATATCGGTGGGAGTGAATCGAGTCCGATGTTGATCGCGACGAACGACCCACCCCACGCTAATGCAACGTACAACCACAAGAGGATCACGTACCAACGGCGACCGATCATACTTCAGTTGCCACCACCAATCGTTGCGGGTACCGCACGTTCACGGAAAATAGACGCAGCAGTTCGGCTTTGGGTATAGTTTGAACTAGCTTCACAATGAAAGTGTAACAGCATACGATATTAGTGTTTTTGACGTACTCTGACAGGTATTGCGGTACTAACGAGGAACTTTATGGACAAATATGGTAATCAGGCTTGATTGTCTCCGGTTAGCCCTGCCCAGTCGTGTGCGCCTGCCCGTGCTAGGATCATGGGCCGAACGGTACGGGAGAGAAGCAATTAGCATATCAGATCTCTCGTCGAGACGTACGCTGCACGGAGTGGTTAGTTCGGAATATAGGCTTTGGCTTCGACCTCGACGAGGAGTTCCGGCCAGGCAAGTTCATGTCCCACGACCGTACTACTAGTCACGTCGTCTCCGATAATCTCCCGTCGGATATCCAAGAACTCCTCGGTGTGTTCCATATCTGTGAGATAGCCCCGCATGTGGTACATGTTTTCTAATCCGGAACCGACGTGTTCGAGGCACGTCTCGATGTTCTCGAACACTTGCCGAGTTTGAGACTCAAGATCGTGCGAGACGACATTGTACGATTCGTCAACGCCGATCTGTCCTGCCAGGTACACGAAGTCACCGGCTTTGAGACACTGTGCATACGAGCGCGTGCTTGCGGACTGGTCTTCCTGTTGTGTGGTCGTCGGATCTGGGATCCCGGGGACACTCACAACTTCTTTTTCGACATCTGCGTCGTCGCGGAGCGCGTGTGACTCGACCTCGACTGACAGTTCCGGCTTGGCGAGTTGCGAGCAGCCGAGAAGCGTGCTTGTCGAAAGGTCGCTCCCCATTGCCTCGCCTCTGAGATCAAGGAACTCGTCGCTGTTTCTCATATCTGTGAGCCATGCGGTCTGGTCCAGCATGTTTCCGATGCTTGCCCCACCGGCAGCGAGTGCGGCCGAAATATTATCGTACGTTTGCTTTGTCTGGGAAGTAAACGACGAGTCAACTGCGTCGAATTCAGCATCGACGCCAACCTGGCCAGCGGCGTAAACACGATCGCCAGCTTGCACGCACTGGACGTACGACCGATCGAACCCGTCTGAGGTCGCTGGGTCGGCCAACTCCGGGACCTCGACGACAGTTTTGTTGATATTTCCGTTATTTTTGATTGCGGTGACCTCGACTTCGACGAGCCAGTCGTCACGCGCAAGCCCCAGTGTGCCGATCATCGAGCTGGTCGATCGATCCGCCGGGTCGTCACCGAGAATCTCTGCCCGGAGTTCGAGGAACTCTTCGGCGTACCGCATATCAGTGAGCCACGCGGTCTGGTGGACGATATTCCCAAGACTCGAACCAGCCGCGTCGAGGGCCATCTCGATATTGCTGTACACTTGATGCACTTGCGGCTCGAAATCGGGTGAGACGGTTTCCCACTCTTCGTCGATAGCAACCTGTCCAGCGAGGTGCACCCAGTCACCGACGGTAACACACTGCGTGTATGATCTGTCGAACTCCGCATCCGCGGGGTCTGGGAGGCCAGGCACACTGATAATCGTCTTTTCTATTGGCACTGTAGTATCCTCAGCTCACCTTTGATGTTCCCAACTATAACTCCATCGCATACTGGTTATTTTTGACTTATCTTATATTTTTGACCGTACGTGTGGCTGTAGAGCAAATTAATAAAAACAGCACCTCTTCGGAAGGGGGAGGGCGGTCGTCTGCTGGGTGCATATCGAGGGTGACTGACACCGACTCTGGCTACGGATGCGACGACTCCCGGACAAGTGTGATACTCGCGCCGACGTTAGGACTGTATCACGTCGATTTTGAGCGCTACGGTTCGGTAATACCGAACCGCTACGGGGCCGTTCAGTCCGACGACGATATACATAAAACAGTCAGCGGCAGTCTGACTAACCACACCGACATCCATTACACTACTAGCAGTGTAATGCTGGGACAGTTCGGTGTTACCGAACCGTACGTGTGGATCCAGCCCGATACCGGTGTGAGACGACTCGGCTACTCGTAAGGTGGTGGCTATGTGGGAAGCAACATCTCGATGGGCGTGGGTTCGCCGGACAGTGAAAACCGGAAAGTAGCTCATCCAACTGTGAGACGGGTTCTTCCCACGTCAACCAGTCTCAACCGTACTGTGCCGTGGCGATACCGCGTCGGTGGTACCATATCCGCTCGAAGGCTGTGTGGATACCCCGGCGGTACTGGCACAGGCCGACTGATGTCGCCAAGCAGTGTCGGGAAACTGTGTCGCAATCGACGGTACGGGCAACTTCGTCCGGCTGGGAGCCGGCGAACACGCTGGGCCTGATTGTTCCGTTGATGCAGGCGTCAAATCGACGCACTACCGACCTGATGACACTACGGGCGGCCGTAAGGTAGCTCGTGTCGGTCCGCACTGGTCACAACGGGTAATCCGGTTGGAAAAACCTCACCTGGCGCCACTGACTGGCCGCTACTCCGGAACGTATGCGACCGCGTCCACTAACACGTCGCAGCCTGGAACAAGCAGCGGGTTACCGACTTCCATGGGGATGTTCGCTGGCCGGTTCCCCTCGTCGAACCGGGCGGTGAGTGCTTCCATGGCACCGACGTAATCGGACAGATCGGCATAGAAGCACTTGGTGCTGACGACGTTATCTAGTGACGTTCCTGCCGCTTCACAGATTGCGGCCGTGTTGTCGAGGATTTCGCTCATCTGGGCTTGTGCGCCGGACTCGGACATCGGTTGCCCGGACTCGTCGATTGCCATCTGTCCGGAGATGAACAGCAAGTCACCGGCTCGGACTGCCTGTGGCTGGTGGGTCACCTGTGACGGTGCGTCGTCTGTCGATATGTGTTCAACGTCGATATCCGCTTCTGGGTGAACCAGCTGCAGCGCGATCTCGATGCGGTTCCCCTTGAGGCCTAAACCTTGATGCGGGGCGACGATTCGTGCGGGTGGGTTCTCAGGGAACCACTCCGTCCAGATCTCTTCGAAACCGACGAAGTCTGTCGGGTCCGGGAGGTAAACCTCGGCCTTGACAGTGTTCTCGAGCGGCGTGTCGATTTCCTGAACGATTGCATCGAGTTTTTCCAGGGTGTATTCGGTGTGGTTCCGAATCTCGTCACCGTACCACAGATACGGATTCGTCCGGGCCTCAGGTGCGACCGCCGACAGGTGGGTCGAGTGGGGATCAGGTGATCTATCCGTTTTCAACTCCGATACGCCCCAGTCACCCACGAAGTCCGTTGGTACCTCACCGGCAGTGAACACGAACCCGCCTTTTTCGACGACCTCGGAGTAATCTGCGTCTGGCTGGGGGATATCCGGAACCGTCGAGACGGCACTCTTCTCCGCATCGCCCGTGTGCAACATTCCGTCGACCATCAGGATACGGTCCTCTCCTTTCAGGCCCTTTACCCCCATGCCTGTGCTACCGGGGCTCTTGTCCACAATATAGTCGCCATAGAGTTGTTCCAAGTATCGAGTGATGCTGTGGGACGTCCAGCCGTTGGCGTCGAGCCACGCTTGATCCTCCGCGGGCGCCTCCCACCACTGATATATCCGGACGATGTCATCGATCGACCCACCCGCGTCGGTCGCGATTGCTTCGATCTGGTCGAGTATGTACTTCGATTGGAGGGTGTGTCCACTTTCGTAATAGGGGAACTCAGGAGCGACTCTCGCTTTTTTCGCGATGTCGCCGTCGTCGTCCACAGCCATCTGTCCCGAGAGGAACACCCAGTCACCCGCACCCACTGCCGGCGGGTACTGGTCGGTTTCGTGTGTCACGCCTTCTGGCCAAATCTCGGTCTTACTGGTTGTCATTGTCAACCTACACTCCCAGATAATGCCCACATATATAACTTTATCTGGTATGTTTTGAAAATACACAAAATTAGGGGGCGGCAAGACAAATAGTTACTTTTGACTGCGACCGGAAGATGGCCGATGACACCTCCTGCTATCCAATGAATAGTAACTAGGTGGCACAGTCCAGGATTATCAGGCTTGGCTTTGCCATATGAGCCACATCCTGCTGGTCGGGAATACCGTGTCCCCAGTGCGCCTATCTCCAAAGATCGGACAGTGAGTTCTGTCGAAGGCGACCTCTCTTCGCTCCGACGAGTCGGGGGTGTGTTAATATATTATCTCACTTCCTGAAGTGAGAGGAATATTCTATATTTTTATACAATTGTGGTAGATTTGAGACAGAAAGTATAAATATACTAATGGACAACCTCTCACTGGCGCAATGGAGACAATACCAGACATGCGACTGGGCATGGCCCAGCCACGGAGCTACAAAGATGCGGAAGAGAAAAACGTCGAAATAGCCCTCGAAACGATGGAAGATGCGAGCGAGGACGGTATCGACTTCCTATGCTTTCCGGAGGGGTATCCGGGACCGTACTTTACTGACCCCGAAGGCTACAATCCCGACGAGCGGATCAAAGCGAAAGCCGACGAACTTGACATGCACGTGGCGTACGGACGGCTCGACGGCAGCGACGAGGGGTACTACGTCTCACAGTTCGTAATCGGACCTGATGGCGAAGAACTCGGAGTGTCCCGTCGACGGATGCCCATGGGGCCACCGCTGTATGAGGCCGGTGAGGTGTTCCCATCGGGGTGTGACTTTTCGGAAATCGCTTACGGTAAGGAGATCCCCGTCATCGAAACCGAGCTGGGGTGGAACGTCGGCATAATCATCTGTAGCGAGATGTTCGCTCCCGAGCTCACTCGCGTGGCCGCATTGAAAGGTGCAGATATGATCTTATTCCCTTCTGGCTGGCCTGTCGGCGGGCTCCGCAGACCGTGGCAGCAACTGACCAAGTCACGAGCGATAGAGAACCTCGTGTACACGGCGGTCAATCAGCACCGGTATGCTGAGCGACCGGGAATCGAGCCGTTGATCGGGCTGATCGCAAGCCCCGAAGAGGTTCTCGAACAGTCCGATGAGGCGGCGATTATCTCTGCTGACCTGCAGATGGATCGACTTGAACACCTCCGCAACCGAACTGAAGGCGTTAGCGTCTTCGAATACAAAGCGGTCCCGGGACTGTCAAGCGGGTTGCGATTTTATCAGCACGACGGTGACGATATCTCGCGACAGACCGACCTGTATGAACCGCTCACGATGTCTCCGGACGAACTCGAAGAGATCTCTGCCCGCCCGGAGGTCTATGCCAACGTACAGGATCACCTCGATCAATAACTGCTCAGCGATACTGACCACCGGCTGTCGCATTCGGTCGAACAGTGCCGTCGGTCTATGGTACTGAGCGGCCGACGGTGTCGTACCGACCGCTACCGCTCACAGAGGAAAGTTACGAACCTGAGCACGAAAAATTCGAGCAGGACACCGAAACGGGCGGCAAGAGATTACAGCCAGTGTGTCAGCTTACACCCCTCTGGCGACGACAGTGCGCATACCGGAGTGGCCAGTTCGGAACCAGTATCTCACTCGATAGGGTTCGGGAGCCAATGAGCTGTCGGCCCACTCGAAGGTCGGTCTTCTGGGCTGACGGCAGTACCCCCGTTTTTTTGCTAGTGCTGGAGCCATACCCGGATGCATGACATCACGGTGCCGGTCAGATTCCCAGCCAGTCATTCACGGCAGCAGTCGTTGTCAGAGCTCTCACCGCTCGTGACTGCGGCTATGGTTACTGCACGGCGGCTGCGGATACCGCTCGCTGGAGAGTGACCTGTCGGCACGACTGGCGCACGGTCTGTCCGAGGAAGTTGCCGTTAGAGAAAGTACGGTTAGGTCGGGTTGGTTACTGAACCTGGCCCCGGATAGGCTCGACGAACTCCTCAACCTGGGTCAACAGAAATTCGTCGTTATCGTTCATCGTCCGTTCTTCTCTATCATCGTGGTACCCTTCGTAAATCGTGCCGACGAACGGATCTAGCTCGCCATCGACGATCTGCTGACGTAACTCGTCCGCCGAGTCCTTCGCTTCTGTCGGGACGTTTGGCCCCCACTCGTCGAGATCCATCCATCCGTATTTGAACCCGTTCCAGGTCGTTCCGGGCGACCAGTTGCCGTCTAGAACGCGCCCAATCGAAGCGTCGTACATCGTGTCCCACTGAGGCATGACCGAGGTGATGTACTTATCTTCGGCTTCACCGGCCATCGAATCGTACATCCCCACCGACCACACATCGTTGTCGGACGCGGTTCGGACGATCGTCCCGGAGTTTGTCCCGTTGTACAGTGCGTCGACACCGTCGTCGATGAGGGCTTCTGCCCCTTGCCGTTCCGTTGGTGGATCGTACCACGCACCGATGAAATTGACCTCCATCTCTACGTCTGGATTTGCCTGATACGCACCGTTGGCGAAGGAGTTAATTCGCCGGAGCGTCGGCCCGATCGGAAACGCGGTTACGTACCCCAGCAGAGGGTCCGAAATCCCGTTCTGCTCGAGAGTGAGGGCTGTCGCGTACCCAGCGACAAAGCACCCCTCGTAGAACCGGGCGTAGTTCTGGCCCATGTTCTCACCGGTCTCGGAGCCGGCCACGTGTTCGAAGGCGATATCGGGATACTCGCTCGAAATCGATTTCGTCGCTTCCTGAAAGTCAACAGCCACCGAATAGATCAGGTCGTACCCCTGATCGGCGTACGATCGTAGTGTGCTCTCTGCATCTGACGGCGCGACGTTTGCCTGAAACGTGATCTCGACATCGCCGTACTCCTCGTCTACTCTATCGACAGAGTTCGTATGACCGATGTTCCAGTAATCACTCGTGTCGCCGACGGAGATCGCCGCGACACGGTATCCTGCGTTCTCTCCACCGCCACCACTGCATCCGGCTAACGATCCCAGGAGTACGGTTCCAGTTGCTGCGGCGGCGCTCTGTAGGAAGTTCCTACGGCTTTTGCTTGCCATACCCCCTCTACAGGGTATGTTATATATAAAATTATCTTGCTATCTGCCATAATTACCCAATTTATTAAACCTTTAGACGAGTATATCATAGTATATTACTAGTTTTACTAGTATAGCAAAACGATTGTATGATTAAGAAGAACACCGGCCCAGTGCCACCAGAAACAGATACACGATGACTCAGCAACACTTGATCTGAACAAATATCTTAAAAAATCTCAGAATGGCCACTAGTTCCTCTACGACGGGATGCCGTCCAACGCTATACTTCCAACGATAGGAACTTATATATATTTGTAAATCCTCCCAAACGGTGGTACATACCTATGGTAAAAGAAGAAAAAATTTTAGAAATGAGAAGCATTCGGAAGACATTTCCAGGGAATGTAATTGCAAACGACGATGTCGATCTGGCTATCGCAGAGGGTGAGATACACGGCTTGCTTGGTGAGAACGGAGCCGGCAAGAGTACGCTGATGAAAATTCTTTACGGGCTCTACTCGGCAGATAGCGGCGATATTTGTCTGCATGGAGTACCACAGGACTTCACGTCACCGCGGGATGCAATCGACGCCGGCATCGGGATGGTCCACCAGCATTTCATGCTGATCCCACGTATGTCAGTGCTGCAGAACTGCGTCTTGGGAAGACAGGAAAATCCGCTGGAGTCCCCACGCAGCGGGCGCATTACGGATCGGTTCGAACGTCTTGTACAGAACGAGACCGTTCGCGACATTGCCGGTCTTTTATCTATCGATCTTGCGAACTCGAAAGCGAAACTGAACGCCATCTCAGACGATCTCGGGATGGATATCGACGTGGAAGCGAAAGTCTCGACACTGACAGTCGGTGAGCAACAGCGGATAGAGATACTTAAAGCGCTGTACTGGGATGCCGATATTCTGGTTCTCGACGAGCCAACTGCTGTGCTGTCACCGACCGAAACTGTACAGCTGTTCCGAACACTCGAGCGACTCGTCGACAACGGCCTCAGTATTATTATTATTACGCACAAGCTGAACGAGCTCACCTCGATAACTGACCGCATCAGCGTTCTCCGCGACGGCAAGATGATCGACACGGTCGAAACAGCCGATATCTCCGAGCGTGACCTGGCCGAAATGATGGTTGGTCGGGAAGTGTCGTTCGACGTCGTCAAAGATGAGACAACGTCTGGGCGGCGGGCAATCTCTGCGTCGTCGTTACATGCGAAAGACGATCACGGATTCACCGCGTTGTCCGGCGTTGATATCGTGATCAACGAGGCCGAGATAGTCGGTGTTGCGGGTGTCAGTGGTAACGGCCAGATCGAACTCGCGGAGTGTCTCGCCGGAGTCCGGGAACCACAGTCGGGTGATATCATCGTCCAGGACCACGACATCCTGAAGACCCCGAGTGACTTTATCGAAGCGGGTGTCTCCTACATCCCCGAGGACCGACTGAAGTACGGTTGTGCTCCAGAACTCACGGTGATGGAGAATCTAATAATCAAGGACCGCCAGGAATTCACGAACAGCAGAGGAGTTCTGAACTTCGATGAAGCACGGGCACACACCGAGCAAATGATACAGGAGTATAATATCCGTGTCCCGAACACCGAAGTCAGTGCAGAGAACCTCTCCGGCGGGAATCTCCAGAAACTCATCATCGCTCGAGAGATACATCGGGAACCAACCGCGCTGATCGCGTGTCAACCAACTCGGGGCGTTGACGTCGGCGCGATTGAATACATCCAGGACGTGCTACTGGAACAACGCGAACAGGGCACCGGGATTCTCCTCATCTCCGAGGAACTCGACGAAGTCATCCAGATGAGTGATAGAATCGTCGTGCTGTACAATGGCGAGATTGTGCATCGAACCTCGGCGGACGAAGCCGACCGCGAAAAGATCAGCCGTTTGATGACCTCAGGCACCGCCGAAGAGTCGGACAGCGAATCTGTCGGAGTTGCGTCCTAACAAATGAATCCGATAGAAATCACTCCCCGAACCGAGACTCCGGACTGGCTCGCGTGGTCGTCGCCGATCCTTACGATCGTCGCCGCACTTGTAGCAGGTGCTGCCTTCCTTCTGTTACTCGGGCATAACCCACTCTGGGTCTACCAGATCATGTTCGTACAGCCGTTCACCAGCGTCTCTGGTATCACGAATATCATTCTCGAGACTGTGCCGCTACTGATCATCAGCCTTGCCGTGTACTTCCCGTTGAAAGCGGGTTTGTGGAACATCGGCGGGGACGGACAGTTCTATCTCGGTGCGATTGCCGCGACGTGGATCGGACTCTCCTGGGATGTTCCCGGGCCTGTACTCATCCTCTCGATGATGTCGGCCGGGATGTTTGCAGGCGCTATGTGGGGGTTGATACCGGGCTACCTTCGTGCAAAGTGGGGGGTGAACGAGATCATCGTTACTCTCCTTATGACGCTTATCGGAATCCAGCTTAACCAGTATATGATTCAGGGCCCGCTGCAGGGGACAGGCGGCTATCCCGCCAGTGATACACTGTCGGCCGAGGCCACCTTACAGACGTTCGGAGCCACCCGGTTGCATCTCGGTGTGGTTATCGCCCTGTTGCTCCTCGCGGGAATGTACGTCCTGATCAAGCGAATGACGTTCGGCTTTCAAGTGTCGTTTGTCGGTGCAAATCCCGACGCGGCACAGCAGTCCGGTATCGATACAAAAAAAGTAATCGTCTACACGATGGTACTTGGTGGCGTACTCGCGGGGCTGGCAGGAATGATTCAGCTCGCCGCTGACGCCGGGCGGCTTCAGGCTGGGCTCTCGCCGGATTACGGATTCACGGCCGTTGCGATAGCATTGCTCGGAATGAAAGGCCCACTCCGCGTGTTCCTGGCGAGCCTCTTCTTTGGCTTGCTTACTGCCGGGGCTGTCTCCGTCGCGAGTACTACGCCCGTGGACGTCTCGATAATCAATATCATTCAGGCGTTAGTGATTCTGTTCATCCTCACGACGTCGTTTGTGAAAGCAAACAAAGTAGTGATCAACAAGGAGGTGCTCTGATATGTCGAGCTTCGTCGTCGGACTTCTCAGTGTGACCATCGCATCGACAGCCCCGCTACTGCTCGCTGCACTAGGGGAAGTAATTAGTCAGCGTGGCGGCGTGATTAATTTGGGTATCGAAGGTGTAATGTTGATAGGCGCTCTCAGCGGGTTCGCCGTCGCAGGTATCACTGGAAGCCCGTGGCTCGGTCTGCTTACGGCGGTCATCTGTGGCACACTCTTCTCGGCAATTCACGCGTTTCTGTGCGTCTCGTTGAACGCTGACCAAGTCATCAGTGGTGTCATGCTCTCTATCTTGGGCGTCGGTATGACCACGTATCTCGGCACCAGTTGGGTAGGGAAGTCCGTCACCACTTTCGAGGCCAGCGCGCCGCCACTCGTCGGCGGACTCCTAAGTAGCATCCCGATTATCGGTCCAGCGTTCTTCGTGCACACCCCGACTGCGTATCTGGCGTTCTTGTTGGCACCTGTGGTCTGGCTGTTCCTCTACCGGACGAACCTCGGCCTTGAGATCATGGCCGTCGGCGAGGACCCCGAAACAGCTGACACGGCGGGAATCAACGTGACGAAGCGCCGGTACGCTGCGGTGTTGATAGGTGGAGCTTTCGCGGGTGCTGCCGGTGCACACCTGTCACTCTCGCTCGCACAGCTCTGGGCGACCGAGATGGTCGGTGGCAGAGGATACATCGCTATTGCACTGGTGATATTCGTCCAGTGGTCTCCGATCAGAGCAGTCTTCGGGTCGGTACTCTTCGGTATCATCAGCGCATTTGTCATCCGGTCCCAGTCTGTCGACTTCCCGGGACTTCTGTTTGGTTGGAACGAAGGAGTACAGAACGCCCTTGGTGGAATATTCAATCCGACGGTAATGCCGATGTATCCGTATATCGTGACTATCGTTGTTCTGACCGTCATTTCCATCTATGCGGATAGGGACGACTTGGGTGCCCCGGCAGCACTACTGGAGAGCTACACACGGTCTGAGTGACCCGTATCGCCAATCGTCAGTAGTCGTGTAGCAGCGACTCGGAAACAAGATCTGACCGTTCGAGTTCTACTCGCTCTTATTGGGGTGACCGGATACACTGTAATAAGGACAGTTCAACCCTTCTCTTGCGTGAAACCCCGTACTTATCTATTTTGCTCAATATGACTGTATATGCAGATACAGTCGCTTGAAGACCTCTTTGAGTATGAATCCGCGCTCGTTTTCGGCATTGGGGGGAGTGGAGACATCGCCGGCGCAATTCCGACAGCACGGTTGCTCGAAGCGCACGGGGTTGAGGTCACTCTTGGCGGGGTTACTTGGGAGCCAGTGCCATATGACTCCAAAGTGGGTCCACGGGGGTTTGACGAAATCGAGAATCTCACTGAGGTGAGTCAGACGGTCGGCGTCGCAACTGGGGAGACGACTACCTCCGACGGAATACGGTTCAAGGAAGCCATAGTCGCTGACCAGTACGAGACAGACGTGGTTCTGGTAGATGTGTCCGTTCCCTCGGACGCGATAGTCGAAGGGCTGGAAGCTGCCTGTGAGACACTCGAAATCGATGTTGTCGTCGGTGTAGACGTCGGTAGCGATGTGCTCGCCCATGGAAACGAAGATGGACTTCGGTCGCCCGTTATCGATGGACTCGGACTGGTAGCTTTAGCCGATGTAGACGTCCCGACGTGTCTCGGACTGTTCGGATATGGCAGTGACGGGGAACTCACTCTCTCGGAATTAGAATCACATCTCGGTCTAATCGCTGAGAAGGATGGTTTATTAGGCTCCTGGGGTATTACTTCTCAGGTTCGAACCGAACTCAATGCGCTTTTGGAGAAAATCGAAACGACTGCCAGTCGTCTTCCTGTTGAAGCGGCCTCCGGTAATCTGGGGCAGCGAACAATTCGGGACGGGGAAGTAGAGGTCGATTTGACCCTCACCAGTACGGTTACGTTTTATCTCGATCCTGAGACTGTTGCTGAGACATCTCTTGTCGCCACCTGTATCCGCCAGGCCACGGACTTTTGGGATATCGAAACGACTCTTCACGGGCATGACATAAGCACTGAGTTTGACATCGAACGGTCTCGGTTACGATAGTCGCCCGGTGGTCGATTGTACGTTAAGAAGGTCCGTTAAAACTCTCAGATAGTCAACATATCACTATTTGATGTCCTCGGAACTGCTATACAATACTTGGCAACTCAAGGACTTCGTGCTGAGAACGGGGAACTCCACAACCTCGGAGGATAGATTTGATGCTTGCCTTCTATACGTCTGATTTGATGGAATTTAAACGCCAATGGATATGTTCAAGGCCTCCGTCGGTTAGGGCTGGAGCCTGGACCGTCAAAATGCGGTGTGAGAAACTACCGATATCGCTGTCGGGTTTTAACAGCAACCGCCAGTGTCACAGGCGTCGTCGTACTGGATTCCGGTCTGCTCGCTGATACCCTCGTTACACTCCTGTAGTATCGTCTCAAACTCGGACTCGGTCGCCTTGGACTGCGTTTGCGTCAGTTTCTCCCCCAGTGCTTCGGCCACGTCTAGCACGTCTTCGTCAGTAGTGCTCAACAGCAGCCACCCCCAGTTGACTGAGCGAATTCCCGACCGATTTGCTTGCTTATCACGTCGTTGGTCTCTTGCAAGAGTTTGACGAGCGCTTCTTGGGCTTCGCGGTGTCGCTCGATAGTATTGTTGTCCGCCATCTCCGAGCGGACGCCGCAGGAAGTCTCGACAGGCGAACTCGAATCGTGTGACGTCGTCGCGACCATGGGCTGTTCGACGCTCGAACTTGATGCGGAAACGGTTGATGTCCGCGACTGGGCACACGACGACCCAGATAGACAGGAGATGAACCAAGTTCGGGAGATTAGAGACGACATTGAGCAGCGCGTCGTAGCCCTGTTCAACGAGTTCCATTCCGACGAATAACCGTCCGTATCGGCTATAGACACTTCTCACCGTCCAGAGAGTGGCAGGAAACGTCTGCGGACGCTTCGACGGCATTGCTCTTCGAGGTTGACCGACTGAGCTACCCTCCGAGTGTTCGAATACACCCAACATCGAAACGATGGATCTAGACGAGTTTAGAACGACCATCCCAGCGGCGAACGAAGCAGCGTATTTGAATACGGGTTCGGGTAGCCCGGGTAGCGTCGACGTGGTCGAAGCGATGCAAGCGTTCCTGGAACACCACGGGTACGAGTCGCCGGCTGGGAAGGGAATGTACCAATCGGTCTACCAAGCCTTTGAAGAGACACAGCGAGACGTTGCGGACTTCCTGAACGGTCGCCTGGAAGAGGTCGCCCTCAGACAAGGTACCGGCGACGGAGCTAGCCGAGTTGCAAACGCCATCCAGTGGGACGGCGGTGACACGGTCGTTCGAACCGAACTCGAACATCCCACTGTTGTCGTTCCGCGGAGCTTCCTCGAACGCGGGCACCACTTGAACATGGACGTACTTAAAGAAATACCGCGTACGCCTGTTCTACTTGATTTTTGCGGTATTACTATACAATATTTGATGTCTGGCCGACTTTCTACTGAAGACCGCCGTCAATGGCGAGATGGAATACGCGCTCGTACTGACTGGCGGTGAAGCCGTCAAGTTGGTTTCTTCGGGCCAAATTCCGGTGGATTAGAGCCTTCCCGTGAGATATGTTCCGCTGTCGAAAAGAATGGCTACGCTATCCTGAACTCGCCTTTGTACTCTGACTATCTACATTCGTCCGGTGTCGTCGATGTTTTTGGCGGAATTGGCACATTATTGCGAAGGAATTTAATCGCCATATCGGGTGATTTCGCTGTAGATTTAGGTATCCCCCGAAACTCTGGGAACTTCCACGTTTTCGGGATATAGAAGCGCTACAAACGAATAACGGTCGAATGAGACGGAAATTGAGATGTTCTCACGGAGATGTGATGCATCGGTCGCTGACAGGGGAGAGAAGACGGTCAAGTGAGGAAGAACAACTAGTATCGTGCTCAGACCGCGAGTCCTGCGGCTTGCCGCAGGCGAGCAACAGACGCAGAATCCCCTTCTCACCCGGCTTTTCGGAGGGAGTGGCCGACCGCCCGTACGAACGTCCTGGCGGTCACGACTGGCGGCGACCTGATTTCTCGCTCCATGCCGACTTTCACTAGAAAGTCGGTGAGCCGCCACAGATTGTACAGCAACGCTGCGAACGTGAAATTGAACAACCGCACTCGGTAGTCCGTTGAGGATGTCTTTGGAAGGTACGACTGCACCGACTTGTACTGGTTTTCGATGTCCCAGCGACGGCTGTGGTTGTTCGTCACGTGAGCGACCTCGTCGGGATCGACGTGATCGCGGTTCGTCACGAACACGGCGTACTGGCCTTCAGCGTCGTCACTAGTGGCTGGAACGTACAGATACTCGGCAGTATGGTCGACATCACCGTCGATTCCGACGGGGATGTCGTGGTTGACAGCCGCGTCCACTCCCTCTTTGCTCTTGATGTGCTTGATCGCCCGGTAATCTGACCCGTATTTCGGCACGGGCATCGTGTACAGCAAGTCACGGCCGTCAACCTCAGCACGTACCTCCTTCGCGTAGAACCCACGATCCAGCAGAATTTCGACCAGATCGACGTATTGCTGGGCTCTCGAAAGCAGACGTCACTGGACGTCTGCTTTCGAGTCAGCTGGGGCGTCGACTGGTTCCCAGTCTGAGTGTTCCTTGACGCCCTCAATCCCGAGGATAATCGGAACATCGTTTCCGACGATCGTGATCGTCGCAAACGTGTAGCCGTGTTTCAACTCACCGTCGTCGACGTACCCGCTCACCATGGGCGGGTACGTCGACTTTGGAATCTCTTTGTCCTTGTCGCTCCACGGCCAGACGTGGTAGGGGACATGGGTGAATTCGACGGCCGCCACGATAGTGACTGCCGAAACTTTTGTATTATATCGCTGAGATGGGTCAATAATGCCTGGCCCGTCGAAAGAGGTGAAAAAACGTCTGAATGAATCAGAGCTAGACGCCGCGATCGACGAAGCTCAATCAAACGAAGAAACACGTGTTGTTCGGAGATTATGCCTGATTAAGAACCTCTATGCCGGTGATTCGATCACCGAAGCAGCATCCCGTGTCGGCGTGACTCAACCAACCGCCAGTCGGTGGACTAATCGGTGGAATAAGCGGGGTATTGACGGCTTACGCCCTGATTTTGGTGGTGGCCGGCCACCCAAGTTATCCGAGCGAGAACAGCAGCGACTTACTGAGGTTCTCAAGCACCACCAGCCTCTCACCACTGAACATGTTCATCAGCTCATCGAAGAAGGGTTTGGTGTTTCATATTCACAAAGACATGCTCCAAGACTTCTCAACAAACTAGGAATGAGATACGCTGTTCCACGACCGGGATCGCCAGACCGCCCAGACGACGCCGAAGAGCAACTTCAACAACGACTCGAGGCCGCTCTCGATGAATTAGACGACGACGCCGTGGCCGACGGCGGCGTCGTCGTCGGATTTCTCAACGAAGCCTGGCCTCGCACAACAGACAACAGTCGGCGGTTGTGGTCCTTCGAGAAGCCGACGCTGGAAAAAGAGACGCCAACAGCATCGTTTGACGACGTTGCCTTCCGGTTTTACGCGGTTCTAGGCGAGAGCGTCGTGGAATGCAAAGAAGATCTGAGCAAGGAATCCGTGGCTGATTTTTTCCCACAGCATCCGCCAGAAGAATCCTGATCGACCGATAACCATTGTCTGCGACAACTTTTCATCACATTTTGCTGACTATGTCGATAACGTGGTTGAAACGCTGAATATTATCAGAGTTGCACTGCTGCCGTACTCGCCAGATTTGAACCCGATCGAGCAGATCTGGAAAAGCGTGAAACGTGACCTTTCACCGCGTGATACGCCGGATCTCGACACGTACCGCTCGATGATTTGTGACGTGTTCCACGACTATGCAGGTCGCCTCAGCTTCGCCGAAGCGTGGGTCGAACGCTTCCTATCAATCCAAAACTTATGACTATTACTAAAGCCGAGCGAGCGCTTCACAGCCGAATTGACGGTTTCGGTTATAGAGCGCTGATTGTAGCGTTGTTCGTCGATTCTGGCGTTGTGAGCGTGATCGTAGGGAGCGAAAATGCGGTGCTTGATCAGCGGTCTGATGTCGAGTTCACGCAGTGCTTCGCGGAGTGACTGCTTGTTATAGCCTTTATCGGCAGCTAAAGACCGCAGATCGCCCGCGTTCCGGCGGGCGATCTGCTCAGCGGGGTCTGCGTCACTTCCTTCCCGAGTCGTCGAGCAGTGTACGTCAAGGATCGCTTGGGAGTCTGTATCGACGAGTTTCGTGACTTTCAGCTTCTGAACGCGGTAGTTGATGCG
>Ga0102939_1000192_pt1 | contig 21410 bp, 19 predicted proteins | sample SalPon2_B_H2O_MG_FD_78214 | JGI IMG/M metagenome (GOLD analysis project Ga0102939, IMG submission 78214) | Salt pond water microbial communities from South San Francisco under conditions of wetland restoration - Salt Pond MetaG R2_B_H2O_MG | ecosystem: Environmental > Aquatic > Non-marine Saline... | reverse complement strand
CTGTTGTTCGGCGGCACCAACGTCGGCGTCCAGTTGATCGCGTACCTCCGGAGCTTCGATCTCTCTCACGGCGTGTTCGTCGGCGTCGTCGCGATGGTCTTTCTCGGTCTCAACGGGATCCGGGTCGCCATTGCGGGCGCGTTCGGGCTTTATTCGAGTTCGGCCGTCCTCGCCGCCTCAGTCGGCGCGGCCGTCCCGGCCGTCGTCGGCGTTGCGATCGGCAAACGATTTCGAGCTTCTGTCAGCGAGCGCGCCCGCCGGATCGCAGTGTTGGGTCTCCTGACGGTCATCGGGTTCCGGCTGGTCGCCGGCGGTCTCGGCATCGCCTGAGGGATCACCCCGCAGCTTCTATCCCAGGACGGGACGCCCCTCGGTGTTCCCCCCTCGACAGCGCTAGCTCGGAGAACGCAAATACGACCCCGGTCGGCGATCGGATTTATTTCCGTTCCGCCTCCAGTATTCGTATGATCCGCTCGTATCCCTCGAGATACTGGACGCGGTTCTACTCGGAACTGCGAGCCGCCTTCCGGGAGGAACACACCCCCCACGAGATCGCCGGGAGCTTCTCGATCGGGGTGTTCATCGCCGTCCTTCCGTCGATGGGTCTCGGACTGTTGGTCTTTCTGTACCTCGCGCGGATCTCCAGGCGGATCAGCCGCATCGCGATCTTCTCGTCGGCACTCGTGATCAACCCTCTGGTGAAAGCCCCGATGTACGTCGCAGCGTTCTGGATCGGGGCGTGGATCTTCGGCCCGGTTCCCGGCACGGTTGGTGGGACCCTTGCCGACGCGATCGCGGTCGCCGCTCGGATGATCTCAGGGTTTGTCGTCATCGCCTTCGTGACCGCGGCGATCGGCTATTTGGTGGTGTACGTGCTGGTGACGGAGCACCGAAAGCGGGACGTCGAGATCGTCGAGGAGGTCGTCGACGACGACCTGCTCGCCGAGTAGCGTCCCCGGGGCTCTAGCCGATCGACGGCGTTTAATCGAACGTTCAGAGCGATACGCGCCCGATCTCGTCTTCCGCATCGAACGAGACCCTCGTGTCGAACGTCTCCGAGAGGTCGTCGACGTATTCGACGATTCGGCGCGCCTTCGAACCGGTGGCCCGCGTCGGAACGCCCTTGTAGACCGTTGGCGAGTCGCGAAGGTAGCCCGGATGCAGTTCGATGCTCGAAAGCGCCCCGGAGTTGTCGAACTCACAGACCGGAACGATGTTGCCGATCACCCGACCGGAGAAGTACCCCCCCGGCGGGCTTTCGACCTTGCCGCCGTAGTCGGAGTCCTCGTCGGCGTCCTCGTCTTCGCTGAACATACTCGAAACACCCCGAGCGGCGAAGCCCTCGCCGGGCATGCCCTCGGCCGGATGACGGTCGGGGCCAGCCCCGTACCGGTCGTAGAACCGCGCGGGCAACCGCTCGACCGTATCGCTCATCATGAAGAAGTCGCCGGGATCGTAGAAGATGACCGAGCCTTCGTGGAGTTCGATACCGCGAAGCGGCGCGTGACTCCCCTGACAGATCACGATATCCGCCCCCGATTCGACGCAGTCACGGGCGAACGGCGGGAGGAACGGCGCGGGATCGCTCATGTCGCCGTCGGTGTCCCACTCGTGTGTGTGGACGTGTGCGATCGTGAAATCCGCCTGTCGGTCGGATTCGGCGACGGCCCGGAGGTTGCCCTGCCGGTCGCTTTCGTCCGTGACTCGCACCATCCCGTCGACGTCCTCGTCCTCGACGAACCGGTAGATCGTATTGTGGATCCCCGGCGGATTGAGGAGCCACTCGCCGTCGTCTCCGGGGGTGATCCACAGCCCCGCTGCTTTCGCCACCTCCCTGATCATCTCGATGTATTCCGGGCTCGCCGCGTAGTACGTATCGAGCGTGTTCGTCCCCGGTCGGCCCTGCATGTCGCGGCGCGCCTCGCCGGCCTTGCTCCATCGCGTGAAGGAACTCGTCATCGAGACGAGGCCCACTCGGCCGTTCGACGTCTCACGGTAGGTCGGCGTCCGCGCCTCGGCGAGGTCCCGACCCGTTCCCGCGTGGTCGACCCCGGCCGCATCGAGCGTCTCCCAGGTGGATTCGAGCGCCCCGTAGGCGTAATCGAGCGCGTGGTTCGAGGCGTGCGAGACCATATTGAAGCCGGCCCACTCCAGCTCCTCGACCATCTCCGGCGCGGATCGCATCCACGTCCCGCCCGCCTCGGCCGCAGGGTAGACCTCCGGATCGTCGTAGTCGTGAAACAGCGTTTCGAGGTGGGTAAAGCCGATATCCGCCTCCTGAAACCGCCCCATCAGATACCTGAATCCCGGATCCTCACACGTCGATACTCGTCGGTTGATGATCGCGTCTCCCGATAGTGCGACTGAGAGTCCCATACCCCGGAGCCTCGGGACAGGAGAGTAAAAAGCTATGTCCGCCGTGGTCGAGCGTTCCCCATGCGGTCGCTTCAGGACGCGACTAGTTTCCCGGCCCGCTCCGAGGTTTCGCGTTCGATGTCGTCTTCCCGGACGGCACCAACTTACCGTAGCCTTCCTCGACAGCCAGCGCGTCGTCCTCGTAGGTCACCGTGCCGCGAACCACGGTCATCGTCGGCTTGCCGACGAATTCCTCGCCGTTGAACGGCGTCGTCTTGCTCTTGGAGTGGAGGTCCTCCTTTCTGCCCGTCCACTCGACGTCGGGGTCGACCACGGTGAAGTCGGCGTCGGTGCCGACCTGCAGGGAGCCCTTCCGTGGATACAGCCCCCAGATCTGCGCCGGGCGCGTGCTGTGCATGTAGGCCCACTGCTCGATCGGGAGGCGGCCCTCCGAGACGAACGTCGCCATCGAGCCGACCTCCGACTCCAGGCCGACGAACCCGGAGATGCTCTCCCACGTGTCGGCGAACGGCTCGTCGATGTTCTTCTCCGCGTCGGTGTGCGGGGCGTGATCGGTCGCGATACAGTCGACGCCGCCGCCGTGGATCCCGGTCTCCCAGAGCCGGTCTCGCTCGTCGGCGTCGCGGATCGGCGGCTGGACGCGGGCGACGTTACCCTTTTCGTTCATGACCTCCTCGGTGAACCACAGGTAGTGCGGGCAGGTCTCGGCGGTGACGTTGATACCGTCGGCTTTCCCCTCGACGACGAGTTCCGCGCCGGTGCCCGAGGAGAGATGGAACATGTGGACCGGGGCGTCGGCGTGATCCGCGAGCAGCATGATCCGCGAGACCGCCTCCGCCTCGGCGACGACCGGACGGGAATGTGAGTGGGCGATCGGGTCGTCGTGACCCTCTTTTTTGAACTGTTCCTCGTAGAACGAGAGGATCTCGTCGTTTTCCTCGTGGAAGCCGATCCGCCTGTCGATCGCGGCGGCGTCCTGCATGGCGGCGTATAGCTCGCCGTCGTCCGGCGGCTCGATCTCGCCGAACGTCGTCCCGAGAAAGACCTTGAACCCGGGGACGCCCGCCTCGGCGAGCGGCTTCACCTGATCGTAGTTCTCCGAGGTCAACACCGCGTACGACTGGAAGTCGACGTGGGCGTCCTCGTCGGCGATGTCGTAGACCTGCTGGACCGTCTCCGGGGAATCGATCATCGGGTCGGTGTTCGGCATCGCGAGGATCGTCGTGACGCCGCCCGCGGCGGCGGCGGCCGTTGCGGTCGACCAGTCCTCCTTGTGCTCGTAGCCCGGCGAGCGAACGTGGACGTGACAGTCGATGACACCGGGCAGGAGATACTGACCGTCCAGATCGACGACCCGATCGGCGGCACCGAGCTCGGCGGGGTCACCGACCGCCGCGATGGTGCCGTCCCGCACTCCGATCGCGACGTCGGACTGGACCCCGTCCGGCGTCACGACGCGTCCGTTCTCGAACTTGCTGTCGAAGGCCATACCGACACATCACCGCCGCCGTAGATGTATGTTTGGGGTCGCCTTCGGCGTGTTCGCGCGGTGTTCGAGCCGGATCTACGCGGGGGAACGATCCCCCACCGCGACCCCGCTCGGCCCGCTATCCGTCGACGATCTCGACTCCGGTAATCTCGAATCGGGCTCCGCCCTCCGATCCCGTCGTGATCCGGATCTCCCAGTCGTGTGCCTCGGCGATCTCCTCGACGATACTCAACCCGAAGCCAGTCCCGCTTTCCGAGGTCGTGTGGCCGGCCTCGAAGATCTCATCGCGGTCCGCTTCGGGGATCCCCGCCCCGTCGTCCTCGATATAGAAGCCGTAGGGGAGGTCGCCGACGGTCACGGTCACGCTTTCGCCACCGTGCTCGACCGCGTTGCGAATGAGGTTCTCGAAGAGCTGTTTCAGACGGCTTCGATCGGCGCGGACCGTCCGGTCCGTTCCGGCGACGAGCGTTGCCTCCGCCGTCTCGACGTTCGCCCAACGGCTTTCGATCATCGTTGTGAGATCGACCGGTTCCACCTCGGTCACGGCCTCTCCCTCGCGAGCGAGCGTGAGGAGGTCGTCGATGAGGGCGTCCATTCGATCGTGCGCTCGCTCGACGGCCGCCAGGTGCTCCTCACCGTCGGTTTTCTGTGCCAGTTCGAGCTCTCCCTCGGCCACATTTAGCGGGTTCCGGAGATCGTGAGAGACGATGCCAGTGAACTCCTCGAGACGCTCGTTTGCCCGTCTGACCGCCTCGCGCTCGGTGATGTCGACGAACATCGCCATCGTGCCGACGACCCTTCCATCGGCGTTGTACCGTGGCACTGCGCGCAACAGCGCCTCGACCCGTCGGCCGTCGGCGGTCACCAGTTCCCGGCGCTCTCGGGTGAACTCTCCCTTGAGCGAGCGTCGATAGCCGCCCCTGTCGAGCAGTTCTGTCTTCGATTCTGGTGCGTAAAACGTCGCGAGTTCGCTTCCGATGACCGTCGCCTTCCCGTAGCCGAGCGTCTCGGCGAACTGCTCGTTGCAGTCCTCGACGATCGGCCGCCCCTCTTCGGCCCGCGTGACCACAGCCATGATCGGCGCTCCCTCGAACAGCGTCCGGTACTGCTCTTCGAGTTCGCTCGTCAGCTTCTCCAGCTCTTCGGTCTGACGTTTCAGGCGACGCTCGCGCTCCTTCTGTTCGGTGACGTCGCGGCTGGAGATGAGCAGCGAGACGATCTCACCGGCATCGTCCGTGACGGGCCTGAAGACGCCCTCGACGGTGTAGGGCTCTCCCTCCGCACTCACCCGGTCGGCCTCGAACTCGACGTACTCGCCGCTGGCGGCCCGGTCGATCCAGTCTTTGACTTCCCCTCTGGCGGCCGCCGAGTGCTCGAACCACGGCGTTCGCCAGAATCGTTCCCCCCGGACGTCCTCGAGCGTAACGTCGATGTACTCCATCGCCGTCTGATTGATATCGAGGACGGTCCCGTCGGTATCGATCAGTCCCACGAGGATGTTCGGATCGTTGAAAACCGCTTGATACCGTCGTTCCTTCCGCCGCAGTTCCGCCTCTCGCTCCTTGCGATCGGTGATGTCACGGAACTGGGAGTAGATCGCCACGGTGTCGCCGGTCTCGTCCCTGACGGCGCGGTTGTGCCACTCACAGGTGATCACTTCGCCGTCCTTCCGGACGTTCTCGTTGACGATGTGGTAGCCCCCCTCCTCATTCATCAGTTCTCCCATCCCCGTCGCGACCGCCTCGCGGTCCGATTCTGGGACGAGCGGCTCCCACGACTTCCCGCGCAACTCCGCTTCGGTATACCCCAAGATCTCCTCGGCGGTTTCGTTGAGACGCCTGCATTCGAGATCTTCGTCCCACTCGACGACGCCGAGCGGCGACTGATCGAAGAACAGCGAGAGCCGTTTCCGACTGGCCTCGACCTCACGTTTCGACTGGTACTGCTCGACGGCGTTTCGGATCCGGTTTGCGAGGACTGTGTATTGACTCGTTCCGCTGCCCTTCTGGAGGTAGTCGGTGACGCCGGCCGAAATCGCGTCGCTGGCGATCTCCTCGCTTCCCTTGCCCGTATACAACACGAAGGGGAGATCGGGGTGATCCTCGCGGACCGCCTCGAGGAGTTCGATGCCGTTCTGTTCCGACATCTCGTAGTCGGAGACGACACAGTCGACGTCCTCAGCCAGACGTTTCAGCCCCCCGGCTGCCGTCGTCGCGGTCTCGACGACGAAGCGTTCGTCCTGTCGTTCGAGGAACTCCGCGGTCATCTCCGCGAAGCCGGGCTCGTCGTCGACGTGGAGCACACGAACCGTTTCGGCAGGAGTGATCATGACTCGATGCTCGCTACCAGCGTATTACCGAGGAGCCACTTAATTCGTTCCCGCGTTACACAGTTTCATACTAACGCGACACTAACGACCAGCGGTCGTCACCGGGTGAGGAACTGTCCCTGCCCCGCTTTCCCCATTACGTCCGCGCCCTCGGCGATCTTCGCCCCGCGCTGGTAGGTCGCGACCGGGCGGCCGGTGAGGGTTGTCCCGTCGAAGGGGCTGTACTCGCCGGCCGAGGCGAACGCGTCGGCGTCGACCGTCCACTCGGCGTCGGTATCGACGACCACGAAGTCGGCGTCCGAGCCGACCTGAATCGTCCCTTTGTTCGGATAGAGCCCGTGAATTCGTGCCGGTCGCTCGGCGTACAGTTCGGCGATTTTCGGGATCGACAGCCGGTCCCGCGAGACCGCATCGAGCAGCGACGGCAACGCGGTTTCGAGTTGCGGCATCCCCGGCGCAACCTCCGTCGGCGGCCGCTCTTTCTCTTCGAGTCGGTGCGGCGCGTGGTCGCTCCCGAACAGATCGACGTCGCCGGCCACGACCCGATCCCACAGCGCCTCGCGGTTCGGCTCGTCTCTCACCGGCGGCGTCCCGATCCCGTGTGGACCGATCGATTCGATATCGGAGCGGCTGAACGCCAGATGGTACGGCGTCACTTCGGTCCAGACCGGCCGACCGGCGGCCTGGTCTGCTTGCGTTCGGTCGATGGCTTCCGCGGTCGTCGTGTGGACGATCACCGTCTCCGCGCCGGTATCCCCCACGATATCCAGCACGTCCGACACCGCGGTCGTCTCGGCGATCGGCGGTCGCGCAGCGAAAAAGGCCGCCATCTCCTCACCGTGGGCTTCGATCGCCCGCTCTTCGAACAGTTCGAGATACTCCTGATCCTCGGCGTGGATGTAGATCGGTCGATCGGTCGCCGCGACCTCCTCGAAGGCCCGATAGAGTTCGCCCTTGTCGTCCATCAGCAGGGGACCGAAGCTCGTCGCCATGAACGTCTTAAACGCCGTCGCGCCGGCCTCGGCCATGGCGGCGATGTCGCCGGTTCCGACGTTCTCCTCGGTGATCGCGCCGAACAGCGCGAAGTCGACGTGGGATTTCGAGTCGAACCGGTCGGCCTTCGACTCGAAGCGATCGGCAGTGAGCACCGGCGGTGTGGTGTTCGGCATCTCGACCACCGTCGTCACCCCGCCGGCCGCGGCCGCGGCAGTTCCGGTCTCGATGCCCTCTTTCTCCGTGTAGCCCGGTTCTCTGAAGTGGACGTGACCGTCAACCAGTCCCGGAAGCACGACCTCGCCATCGAGCGCCAGTTCCTCGGCCGCTCCGAGCGCGACGTCGGGGTCGACGATGTGTGAGATGTTTCCGTCGGTCACGCCGAGCGTCGCTCCCCGGAGTTCGCCGTTGAGTAGTACTCGGCCGCCAGTCACGGACAGATCTGGTGTTGGCACGTTCTATCCTGTCTCGGAACGCTCTTAGTTCTCACGTCACGGCCGTGATGAGCCGTCAGGGGCCCCGTTTTCGCCGTCCGGATCACCGGGAGTTTTAACGCTGCGCTCGGTGGGTTCCATAGCGCGATGGAAACGGACCGCGAACTGAAAACGGACGTCGGAATCATCGTTCTGATGGCTCTCTACGGGCTCGTCATCGTCCGATCGTCTCCCATCTCGGCGATCGCCGCCTGGATGATCGGCGGGCTGTTGCTCCTCCGACATACGGTCGAACCGTTCGGGGATTTCGTCGAAGAGCACCAGTTCCTGTTTCTGGTGGCTCTGTTCGCGATTCTGACCGCTGGGGTTTTGCTCTCGCAACTGTAGCCGTTCGGCCTCGGAGGCTCGGCCGTGGTTTTGCTCCGTCCTATGCTCGACGCGTTCCCCTATCTCAATCCTGCGTCCTCGAAGGCGGAATACGGCGGCGTCTCCCCGCGAAGCCCGGCGAGGACGTTTTCGGCAGTCATGACGGCCATCTCGCTGCGCGTCTCGGTCGACGCGCTGCCGATATGCGGGGTGACGGTGAGTTTCTCCGGTGCGTGCTGCATAAGCGGGTGGTCGGGTTCAATCGGTTCCGGATCCGTGACATCCAGCGCGGCGTGGCGGATCCAGTCTTCCTCGAGTGCCCGGACGAGCGCGTCCGTCTCGACGACTTCGCCGCGCGCCGTGTTTACGAGTACGGCGTGTTCGTCCATCCGGCGCAGTTCCGACTCGCCGATGAGATGGTACGTGTCCTCCAGCAGCGGAACGTGTAGTGAGACGAAATCCGCTCGATCGAGAAGCTCTCCGAGCTCGCAGTACTCGGCGCCGATCCCGTACTCGGCGAGATCGGCTTCGGCCTCCCCGTTCGGGCTCGTGTGGCTGTAGAGGACGTCCATATCGAAGCCGGCGGCGCGGCGAGCGAACTCGGTCCCGATACGTCCCAGTCCGACGACGCCCAGCGTCGCCTCGTGGACGTCCCGGCCGAGCAGGACCGTCGGGCCCCACGTTTCCCATTCGCCGTCCCTGACCTGCCCGTGGGCCTCGACGATCCGGCGCGCGCCGGCCATCAACAGCGCCCACCCCAGATCTGCGGTCGTCTCCGCGAGCACGCCCGGCGTGTGCCCGACGGTGATCCCCCGTTCGCGGGCGGCTCTGAGGTCGATGTGGTCGTAGCCGACCGAGATCGTCCCGATCGCCCGGAGGTTTGGCGAGGCGTCCAACACTGCCTCGTCGACGGTGTCGGCGACGTTACAGTAGAGCGCGTCGGCCTCCAGTTCCGCCAGCCGTTCGACGAGGTGGTCGTGGGTCGGTTCGATGGGGTCCGGCCAGACGTAGACCTCACAGTGTTTCTCCAAGAGATCGAGTCCGTCCTGCGGAATCTCCCGTGTCAGGTACACGACAGGGGGTTCGGACATACGCGGGTGATCAGACAGCGATCGCAAGAGTGTTTTGATACGCACAGCGTCACGCCGTCGCGGAGAGGCATCTTTTTGCGGGGGCCTCGATATAGCCACCGTATGACCTACATGCCCGAATCCGTCTGGGAGTTGAACATCACCCCGAACGTCACCAACGGCGTTGGGGCGATCGAGGAACTCGGCGCGATCGGCGGAGAATTCGGTACCGGCTCAGCGCTCGTCGTCACCGATCCGGGACTCGTCGAAGCGGGGATCATAGACGAGGTGACGGCGACCATCGACGCCTTCGAGTACACGGTGTTCGACGGGGTTGAGCCGGATCCGGCAGTTGGGGTCTTCGAGACGGCGATCGAGGAAGCGAACGCGGTCGACCCGGACCTCGTCGTCGGCGTCGGGGGCGGGAGCGCGATGGACGTCGCGAAGACGACGAGCGTGGTCGCCGAACACGGCGGCGACGTCCTCGATTACGTCGCGCCACCGACCGGCGCAGGCGAACCCGTCCCCGGTCCCGGAATCCCGACCGTCGCCGTCCCGACGACGGCCGGCACCGGCGCCGAAACCTCGCCGGTGACGGTCATCTCGCTGCCCGAGGAGGATCTCAAGGTGGGCATTTCCAGTCGGTATCAGCGCCCCGACACCGCCGTCCTCGATCCGGCGCTGTCCGTTTCCCTGCCACCCGGTCCGACTGCCTCCTCGGGGATGGACGCGCTCTCACACGCCATCGAGGCCTACGTGACACGCCCGTACGACGCCAAGCCGGCCCCCGAACACCGGAGTGAGCGGCCCGACTACAACGGCCGATCGCCCGTCACCGACCTCTTTGCGAAGTCGGCGATCGAACGGATCGGCGACAACCTCCGGGCCGCCGTCGACAACGGCCAGAACCTCGATGCGCGGCGCGAAATGTTACTCGGGAGCTTCATGGCCGGTGCCGCCTTCACCAACGCCGGTCTCGGTGCGACCCACGCCATCGCGATGGCTGCGGGCGCGATTCATCACACGCCCCACGGCGTCACGATCGCCCACGCGCTGCCGGCAGTCATGCGATACAACGCGACCAGCGCCTACGACCGCTACGCCGAGATCGCCGAGATCCTCGGCGAGGACACATCCGGTCTGAGCCGGGATGAATCGTCCGAAGCCGCCGCCCGCGCCGTCGAAAAGCTGGCTGCCGACGTCGGTATCGACGGCGGGCTTTCGGCTTTGGGTATCGGGGACTCCGACGTCGCTCACCTGGCCGAACGGGCGAACCAGCTCGAACGGCTTCTCGCCGGGAACCCCCGGCGGATCGATCGGGACGACTTGGAGGCAATCATTCGGGACGCGCTCTGAGGCAGGTTTCGAAGCCTGTTCACGGCGGAGGCGTCGCTTTTTTTAAAGCTACTTGATCGCCAGCGGGTTCACCGGCGAGGCCGTCCCCTCGACGATCTTCAGCGGCGAGCAGACGTACATGAACTCGTATTTGCCGTCTTCTTCGCAGTCCGCCGCCAGCTCCCCCAGCAGGGTAATCTCGGTGAACAGAATGCCCTGATCGCGGATGAAAGTCGCGTGCAACGGCAGCCGGATCCCGCTTTCGGGGTGGGTCCGCTCGTTTGCGAGCGTATCCGTCACGAAGGTGGGTATCTCCATGTCGTGGAACCACGCTGTGAGTTCCTCGGAGTAGGTGATCCCCGGTTCGTCGAAGTCCTCGATCGGCTCGTGTTCGCCCGCGTAGTAGCGCTCCAGCCACCCGGTCCGGATGACGAGAACGTCACGCTCCCGGAGTTCGACGCCCTGCTCGTCGGCACACGCTTTGAGCTCCGAAAGCGACACTGTTGCGTCGTGGGCCAGGTGCTCGACACCGCGGTGGCGGGCGACGTCCAGAAGCACTCCCCGACCGACGACGCCGTGCTCGGCGATCGGTTCGACGCTGCACCGTTCGAGACCGCCCTTGCTCGTCTCCGGGTCGAACCCGTTGTACATCTCGTCGCCGTACCACGAGTGCCCGAGCGCGTCGACGTGCGTCGTCCCGTGGAGCGCGAGCGTCAGCACGTCCTCGGCCCCCTGCCGACCATCCGCCGGCAGTTTGCCGGCCTCGTAGTGGCCCCGATCGCGGACCATGTAATGCTGGCTTTCGGGGCGCGAAGGGGATTTGGGATCGCCCTCCGGACGTCCGATCGGAACACCCAGACTGAACGTCTTTCCGTGTTCGATCGCTCGGGCTCCCGCGAGCACCTGCGGTTCGGTCAGGTAGTTCACCGCGCCGAGTTCGTCGTTGCGCCCCCACTTGCCCCAGTTTGTCGGCGCGTCCGCGAAAGCTTCCTCGAGCCGTTCGTCGCTCATAATCCGGCGTCTCAGTTCGAATACAAAAACCTTCGGCGGTCGCCGGCCCCGCCGTTCCGAGCGCGATCCGCGCAATTCTCGACCGCGCTTCCGTTCAGGGAACCACGCTGAGGAGCCAAAGCGTCGCCATACCGACCCCGATAGTCGCCAGCATGTTTTCCGTCCGCCACGCGACGACCGTCGCGAGTCCGCCGGCAACCAGTCGTTCGCTGCTCGGCGAGAGAACGAGCGAGCCGTCCAGATACACGAAGGCCGGGAAGGCGAGCGCAGCGAGTACTGCGGCCGGGACGAAACGGAGGGCTGCCCGAAGCCGGGACGGAAGTTCACCGGTCCGTCCGAAGAGCAAGATTAGCGACGATCGGAGGACAAACGTCCCGATCGCGACCACAACGATGGCCAGCCACAGGGCCGTCCGTCCGGGATCAGCCACAGTCATGCCACCCCTTCGGTAACCAATCCGGCGACGACGCCCGCACTCGCGGCGACGATCAGTCCCGAATTGAACGGCAGTCCTGCCCCCGCGATGGCAACGAGCGCGGCGACGGCCGCTGCGACCCTGGTCGCTCGCCCCTCGATCGCGGTAAACATGAGCGAGACGAACACCAGCGGCAGGACGAACTGAAGCTGGAGCGACTCGGGAATCTGAGAGCCGACCACGGCCCCGACGACGTGTGAGCCGACCCACGAGGCTACCATCGGGAGCCCGATCCCGAGATAGTACCACCACTTGTCCGTGTCGGTGTCACGGCTGAACTCGGTGACAGCGAGCGCATACACCTGATCGATGAGCATCGTTGCCATCACCGACCGCCGGGCCGAGGAGAGCTTTCGGAGATGTGGCGCGAGCGAACCGCTGTACATCACGTATCGGAGGTTGACGACGAGCGCGGTGAAGACGATCACGCCGATCGACGTATTCTGCCCCGCCACGTCGACCATCGCGGCCTGGGCCGCACCGCCGAAGATGATGGCGCTCATGACGACGGCCTGAAGCGGCGAGAACCCGGTGCTGACGGCCGTGGCAGCGAGGATCATACCGAAGGGCACGACGCTTACCGCCAGTGGCAAACAGTCCCGAACGCCGGAGACGAAATCCGTGTTCGCCGGCAGGGCCCACCCGTGCCAGATTCGTTCGGTCATTTTGTCGTGGATTTTTCGACAGCTGCTATTTAAAACGTCCTACCCGCCGCGACGAGTCACTTCACGGCTGGCTCGATCGGACAACCGGCAAGAACCTGTTTAGACGTCCTCGACGTCGAGATCGTCACCGACCTGGACCAGATACTCGAGATCGTAGCCGGCCTCACTGACGTTCTCCTCACCGCCCTCGTTTCGATCGACGACGACGATGAGGTGTTTCGGGATCCCGCCGACCTCCTCGACCAGTTCCGCCGTTTCGAGAATGGTGTTACCGGTGGTTGTCACGTCCTCGACGATCGCGACCCGCTGACCTTTCTCAATACTGCCCTCGATGCGGGCCTGCGTCCCGTAGTGTTTCTGTCCCTTTCGGATGTAGGCACACGGGATTCCGGTCCGGAGCGAGACCGCAGTGACAAGCGGTACCGCGCCGAGCTCCGGTCCGGCGATCACGTCGACCTCGTCGGGGTCGATGCGGGACGCGATCTCGTCGGCGACCCGGTTTAAGACATCCGGCTGGGTCTCGAAGACGTATTTGTCGACGTAGTAATCGGTAAGCGAACCGTTCGAGAGTTTGAATTTCCCCTTCTTTATCGCGCCGGCCTCCTTGATTCGGTCTGCGATCTCGGACATTGTCAGTCCCACCCGCCGGATCCAAAAAAAGATTCTGATCGGCGGTTCGCGCCCGTAAGCAAGCGCGTTTCACACCGGTGATCCGGTCGCCGTGAGCGAATTACTTTTATTCATCGGGCCCGATCGTGCATATCTCCACTTCAACGGACTGTGATATCTACTAATGATGCTCTCCGAGATCGACCTCGAACGGGTACAGCGGCGTCTTGACGCGCTCTGGGGGATCGGCAAGACCGACGACGGCGGTGTTACCCGACTCGCTTACAGCGACGAGGAGACGGACGCGATCGAATATATCTGTAGCGAACTCGACGACGGCTTCGAGATCCGGACCGACCACCTCGGCAACGTCTTCGCAACCCGTGATCCCGACGCCGACCGGTCGCTGTTTCTCGGCAGCCACCTCGATTCGGTCTACAACGGCGGCCGACTCGACGGCGCTCTCGGGGTCGTGGTCGCACTCGAGGCGATCGAGACGGCCTACGCCGAGGGGGATCCGCAGATTCCGCCGACGCTCGTGATCTTCCGCGGCGAGGAGTCCTCCCGGTTCGGCCAGTGGGCGGTCGGGAGCCGCGGCGCGCTCGGCCAACTCACTGTCGAGGACCTCTCGGCGACCGACCAGAGCAACGTCCCGCTATGGCAGGCGATGCAGTCGCAGGGACTCACGCCGGAGAACTTCTCGGAGCCGACCATCGACATGGATCGGATCGCGGGCTTTCTGGAAACCCACATCGAACAGGGGCGGGTGCTCGACGAGGCGGACGAGCGATTAGGGATCGTCAGCAGCATTCGCGGCCCGGTTCGACACCGGGTGTCCGTCGAGGGCGACTACGACCACTCCGGAGCGACGCCGATGGGTCTGCGTCGGGACGCCATCGCCGGCGGCGCGGAGATGGTCACCGCGATCGAGTCGACCGCGACCGCCGCCGCCGAGGACGGCGACCTCGTCGCGACTGTGGGAGAATTTGCGCCCGACGGCGGCGCAATCAACAAGGTCTGTGGCGAGGTCACGTTCTCGGTCGACATCCGGAGCAACGACGAGTCCTACCGCGACGAGATCGAGGATCGGCTCCTCGACCGCGTCCGGACGATCGCCGACGAGCGCGGGCTCGACGCCTCGACGACACCCGTCGATCGATCGCCGCCGGTCGAACTCGACCCGGGAATGCGAGAGCGACTGATCGATGTCGTCGCCCCGATGGACGTCCCGTTCAGGGAAATGCCGAGCGGCGGCGGCCACGACGCGATGAACGTCCAACACGCCGGCATCCCGACCGGAATGGTCTTCGTTCCGAGCGTCGACGGCATCAGCCACAGTCCGAAAGAAGAGACGTCCGCCGAAGCGATCCGCGAGGTCACGGCGGTATTCACGCGGACGATCCTCGACGGGCCGCCCGAGTGAGCGGCCCAAAGACAAAGCGGTTGCTCACCGGCGCGCCGAGCGGACGAGCACAGCGGCGCCGACGATCAGTCCGCTACTGAGGACAGCGAACGCAGTTTCGAACCCGGCGAAGTCGGCGATGACGCCGACGGCTCCCGGACCGACGGCGTTCGCGCCGAGAAACACCGCCCGGGCCGCGCCGAGATCGCTGCCGATGTTTCCCTCCGGCGCGGCCTCCATCACCAGCGCGTCGACGATCGGCAACTGGGCCTTGTATCCGACCGCCGTCAGGACGGTGCCGAGTGCGACTATCGTGAGCGTCGGCGCGACGAGGACCGACGCGATTCCCGCCGTGGTGACGGCCAGTCCGCCGACAGCGACGCCGAGACGCGAAAACCGGTCGCTTATATTTCCGGCCGCCGGCTTCATCACGAGTCCAGCGACGAAGAGCAGCGCGAAACTGCCGCCCGCAGCGGCCTCCGAGAACCCCCGAGCGACGAGCAGTGTCGGGAAGAAGTTCGTCAGTCCGCCGGTAAAAAAGTAGAACAGCGAAAACGCCAGCAGTATCTCGCGCTGTTCCCGGGAGGCGACGATCCGGCCGATCGTCCGGCCCGGACTGAGCCGAACGCGACGGAAATCGTACGCTTCAGCGTTCCAGAAAACGAACAGGACCGTCACCGCAGCGAGGACACAGACGACCGGAACGAACGCCATTTGCCATCCGGTCGTGGCGAGAACGACGACCGCAAGTCCCGACGCCACGAGTCCGCCGAGGTCCGTCCCGGCGGTAAAAATGCCCAACGCGGCGCCCCGCTGGGCGTCGAATCGGTCGTCGAGTAGCGCCCGCGCCGGGCTCGCGTACAGCCCCTTTCCGGTGCCGATCGCTACGACGCCGACGACGAACACCGAGGCAGTGACCGACAACCCGACGAGGACGAACCCGAACAGGATGACCACGAACCCGGGCAGGATGAGCGTGGCCCGGGTGAGCATGTCCGAATAGCTCCCGCTGGGATACTGGACGATCGCGTAGATCAACCCGAAGGCGGTCAGCGTCAATCCGATCTCGCTCGGGCTGAATTCGAGTGTTTCGGAGATCCGGGGCAGCAACGCCGGGAGCAGGAACCGTCCCGACTGAAGCGTCGCCCATCCGAGCGCGAGAACCAGAAGCATCCGTGTCCCGTCGGTGGGGGCCGATCGGAACCGCGGGACGCGTTTCACGCCAGATAGCTTCCGGGCAGACTGATTTGTCTCTTTGGAAATCCGTATCGGCGGCGGCAGTCCGGTCCAACCGACCGATCGCCCGTCTCAGCCCTCGTCGGGCGGCACTGCCAACACCGGAACCGTCGCGCCCCGGAGGACGCGCTCGGTCGTACTGCCTGCGTGTTTGAGTCGGTTGATGCCGTTTCGGCCGTGGGTTCCCATGACGATCAGTTCGATGTCTGTCTCGTCGACGAACGCGAGGATCTCGTCGGCAGGGTGCCCTCGGCGCAGGTGCTTTTCGACGTCGACTCCGGCGGCTGCGCTCCGCGATTCGGCGTTCTCGAGGGCGGTTTCCCCCGCCGTTTCCTGTCGTTCGACGACGATGTCCCAATCGCCCGGGCGGTGGCTCTGGTTGACAACGTACAGCGTGTGAACAGTCGCATCGAGTTGCCCCGCCAGATCGATCGCGCGGTCGACCCCCCGTTCCGAAGGGGGACTCCCGTCCGTCGGAGCGACGATCCGATCGCATTCCATGGCTCCCGTCGCGTGCCCGGCTATATAATTTCCCGTGGCCGTTTTCGTCGGTCCCGTCGAATGCGGCAGCGCTCGAACGTCCCTGCCGAATCGATTCAACAACCCGTCTCAGTCGTCGCTCGCGACCGGAGCGTCCCGGGACGACGGTGCCGGGTGCCCGTGCCCGTTGGTCGCCGGTGCCCCGACGGCCGGAACGGCGAGCACGGGCAGCGAAACCGATCCCTGAAGCGATTCGGTGACGCTCTTCGGGGCGAGAAACCCACGGAGCCCGCTTCTGTCCGGTTTGCCCGCAACGACGAGATCGATCCCGTTGTGTTCGGCGTAGCGGCCGATCTCCTCGGCCGGGTCGCCGTACCGGAGTTGTTTCGTCACCGAAACGGTTCCCGCGATCTCGGTGACCCCATCGAGTGCCGCCTCCGCGGCGGCTTCCCGCCGCTCGACGACGACGTCCCAGTGATCGACGGAGGCGTTCATCGGCACGATCGACAGGGCGTGTATCGACGCGTCGAACGCGTTGGCGATTGAGACGGCGGTCTCGGTCACGGCCGGATCGGTTTCGTCATCGACGGCCAACAGGACGCGGTCGAACGAGGGCTCGCCGTCGATGGCGACCCCGGCGCCCCTGTCCTCGGGAGCGTCCCATGCTAGGAGCGAATCGAGTATCATCAAGTACTATTATTCGTCGACTGGACTTATATTTATCCAGTAAATTTCTCAAAAGGCAAGAGTTTTTCAATCTTTATCGGATTATTTCTGCATGAATTTTGTTCACGGCGTGAATATCTCCTGGGGACCTCAAAGCCTATTGTCCGCGCCCGAGTTATCGATCGTATGACGGATCCGCTCGAGGAAATCGAGTTCCTCGCTCGTTCGCCGAATCGGATCCGGGTCCTCGAGACGCTCTCGAATGAGCCACACACTCGACAGGAGCTACAGGAGTCGGTGGGGGCTTCACAGCCGACGCTTGCCCGTATCCTGAACGATTTCGACGACCGAAACTGGATCGAACGCGAAGGCGGAACCTACGAGACGACACACCTCGGCTCGTTCGTCGCTTCGGGGTTTCGCTCGCTGCTGTCGGTTATGGAGACCGAATCCCAGCTCCGGGACGTCGTCGACCTGTTACCGATGGCTCGGTTCGACTTCGGGCTCGAACGACTGGCGGACGCCCGGATCACCACGCCGACACAGGCCGATCCGGGCCGACCGCTCAACCGTGCCATCGAGCTGGCAGCCGAGGCGGAAACGCACCGCATCGTCAGCTACGTGCTCAACCACGAGATGCTCGAAACGGTCGACCAGGCGACGACCGACGGGAGACAGTCCTTCGAGGGCGCTGTGACCGCCGATACCATCGACGTCCTCCGGTCGGAGTACGATTCTTGGCGTCGGCTACGGAGCCTCGCCGGCTCTGAGGCTGCCTCGCTCCGGCTCACCGACCGCGAGGTCCCCTTCGCCGTCGGCATCGCCGATGGGACGGTGTATCTCTTTCTCCGGGACGAGGACGGACTGTTGCGGGCGCTTCTGGAGTCAGCCGATCCGGCCGTTCGATCGTGGGCCGTCGACACCGTCGAGCAGTATCGAGCCGCCGGCGAGGAACTGGATCAATCGGTGCTGGGAGAGCCGCCGTGACGGGGGGTCGCTCGATCGGGCTGCCCTCCGCTCCAGTGTCGGCCTGAGCGACGCGTCGGTTCCGAAGACTAATTGATCCGGCCGGCTGGTAGCTGTATACGATGGCTTTCATCGAGAACCTCGTGTTGGTTTTCGTTGCCGGATTCGTTACGGCGCTTGCGACGGGGCTCGGGGCGCTTCCGTTCTTCTTTTTCGACGCCGTCACTAACCGACAGAACATCGTCCTCTGGGGGTTCTCTTCGGGCATCATGGTGACCGCGTCGTTTTTCGGTCTCATCGAGGAGGGGTTGGCCGACGGGACGCTTTCGCAGGTGGCGGTGGGGATGGGTGTCGGTGTCGTCCTCGTCGTCGTTGCCCACGATCTCCTCATCGACGCCGAGATCGATCCTCGCGAATACGAGGAGGCGGATTTCAAAAAGCTCGTGCTGATCCTCGGTATTCTGACCGTCCACAGCTTTCCGGAAGGGATCGCTGTCGGGGTGTCGTTCGCCGATCTGGGGCTCGCGGGCGGCACGCAGTTTCTCGGCTTTACGATCCCGCTTCTCGCGGTGTTCATGACCGTCGCGATCTCGATCCACAACATCCCCGAGGGGACCGCGATATCGATCCCGCTTCGTGCGATGGATGTCTCTGAGTGGAAGATGGTCTGGTGGGCGGTTTTCTCGAGTCTCCCGCAGCCGATCGGCGCCGTCATCGCCTTCGCGTTCGTCCGGACCGCCCGGGAGTTTCTCCCCTATGGGTTCGGGTTCGCCGCGGGCGCAATGATCTATCTCGTCCTCACCGAGTTCATCCCGGAGGCGCTCGATCTCGGCTCGGAGTTACCGCGGGGCGGCAAGCCGGAACTCCTCTCGGGGATCGCACTCGGCGTGCTGTTGATGCTCCCGCTGGCGTCCATTTGACCTCTCGATCGGTTTACACTATCCCGGCCCCGACAAAACACAGATAACAGACCACGACGAGCACCGACGAGTGCAGTAGCGCCGCGTACCGTCCCCGAGAAGCGACACCCGAAAACCAGCCGCAGGCCAGCACCGTCGTCTGGGTGAGAAGATAGAATTGGCGACCGTTCCGGCCGGGATCGGCGGTTTGGGTCGCCATATCCGACCCCGATGCGAGCCAGCTGAGGACGTAGCTGTCGACGGCGATGACAGTGACGATCACGAAAAGCGCCGTCGCCCAGCCGACGGCGACGTAGACGAACATCGCCGACTGTAGACGCTTGCGCTGATGGTACAGTGACCCGACCTCCGTCTGAAGCGTCTCGAACGTCGTTTCGGCGTCGCTGCCGGCGGCCAGTGCCCCCGTGACGAGCCCGACGGTCTGTTCGGCCAGCGGGGTTCCGACGCGGGTGACGAACCGACCGAGCGCCTCACGGCGCGTATCAACGTCGGCGCTGCCCGTTGTCAGACCGAGTCTGAACGCGAGGTCGTCGACGTCGCTCTGTAAGGGACCGAAGCTCACCTCATCGGCGACCGTTTCGACGGCGGCCTCGAACGGCTGCCCGAGGCTCACGTGCCCCGCGATGGCGTGGACGAAATCGCGTATCTCTCTGTCTTTCGCGTCGTCGATGCGGGCACGACTCACGGCGACGGTACCGACGGGCAGTCCGTAGGCTGCATAGCCGAGCAGGACAGCGTTGACCGGCGGTTCGCCGGCTATCCACAGCCCCCACGCGACCAACACAGCGGGAAACGCGAAGACGAAGGCGGCGCTCGCCGGGTTCGAAAGCGCCGTCACCACGGTCGCGTACCCGGTCGGTCGCTCGTAGCTCCGGACGTGTCGCGACGGCCGGAGTCGAGCGACCAGCAGTGCCGTACACGCGCCGACGACCAAGACAAACGACGAACTCGCAAAAACGAGCAGCGTCCGGATCGTCGGCTCGCCGGGGAGCCCGACCGGCTTCGCGAGCCCCGGTATGAGGGCGCTTCCGACCGTCACGGCGATGACGAGCAGTGCCGGGACTATCAAAAAGAGAATGAAAAGCTCCGCGAGAACTTCGAGGTAGTCACCGGCGCGCTGTCGCGCGCGCGACTGCTGATGAGAGAGCATCCGCGACTCCATCCGGAGGTATCCCCGTAACGAATCCGTCCCCTGGCTGGCGTGTTCGCGAAATTTCAACAGGAACGGCGCCAGAAGCTCCCGCGACGGCGTATCCCGGGCGACGTTCCGCAGTCCGGTGTCGAGGCTCCCGGTGAGTGTAGCCGTCTCAAGGACACGCCCGAACGCCTCGCTCGTCCCGCCGTAGGCGTCCCGTTCGGCGACCTTTCGAAGCATTGCTTTCCGGCTTTCGCTCCCGTCGGCAAGCACCCGGAGATATCTGACTGCCCCGGGTAACGACCGTTCTATCGCCGCCCGACGGGCGCGCACCCGCCATCGTAGATATGCCATGCTTAGCCCGACTGTCAGGCGTTTTGTCGACGCACCGATGAGCAATCCGCTGGCACCGGTGATCATAGAGTCCGATACCGGGGGAAGCGCGGCTTCGCCTGGAACCGCAGCCGAGACGAACCACCGGAACGCATCCGGAACAGTCGGCGTGAGAACGACGCCGAGCGCGATGACAGCGGCCCCGACCCCGATCCCGACGAGCCACGAAACGCCGTAGGCCCGGGCCAGATAGGTCCCGAAACTGACCGTCAGCGCAGCGCCCCGGTAGCGGTCGCGGTCCCGCTCGTGTCCCGGGCGGTCGGCATGCCGCGAAAAGAGGGCGTAGACGGCTCGATCGAGACGGCTCGCGGCGGCCCGCAGGCGGCTACGCATCGTCTCCCCGTCGTCGCTGGATCCGCTCTATCGTCGCGGCCTCGTTCGTTCGTAGATCGCTCAGGAATCCGAAGAGGCGATCGATATCAGAGATCCCCTCGCGGACCAGATACTCGACGTATCCGTGCTTGCGGTGGAATTCGGCCTCAACCGCTTCCGGATCGCGGTCAGTTCGCTCGGCGAGCCGATCGAGGGCCATCAGTTCCCGCGACGCGGTCGGATCACCGAACTCGGGGTGGCGGTAGGCGAACTCCCACTCGTTCGCCGGCGTTCGTTCGAGGAGCCGGTTGTAGTGGATCGTCGTTCCGTCCTTTTCGATCGTCTCAGTCCGGTAGTCGGCCTCTTGGGCTTCCCGATCGGACAGTAGCTCGATAGCCGAACCGACGTGCCGGTCGCCGTCGACGTACCGCGGAAAGACGACCAGATCGATTTCCAACAGGAGATACGGCGGCAGCCCCTTCTCGATTACCCGGTTGACCAGCTTCTCGATGCCGTCAGCGTGTGTTGTTCCGAGAACGCCGTGGCCGGTCTGAAGCACCTCGCTGAACGTCTCGAACGACTCGGCCGTGTTGATCTCGCCGATGACTTCCGTGTCGGGGTTGAGATAGTTCGTTTCGGTCATCAGATCGGCCATCGAGACGTTCTTGAACTGATCGCGGTGCGCTCGGGTCGTCAACGAAACGCCGGTTTCGTGCGGTAACAGCACCTCCCTCGCGCCCTCGTCGAT
>Ga0102939_1000190_pt1 | contig 21483 bp, 19 predicted proteins | sample SalPon2_B_H2O_MG_FD_78214 | JGI IMG/M metagenome (GOLD analysis project Ga0102939, IMG submission 78214) | Salt pond water microbial communities from South San Francisco under conditions of wetland restoration - Salt Pond MetaG R2_B_H2O_MG | ecosystem: Environmental > Aquatic > Non-marine Saline... | reverse complement strand
GTGTCGCCGCCGAACCCCGGCACCGGAGCGGGCGGCTCCTCGGCCGGCTCTCTCGCCGACAGCACGAGCGTCGAGAAGTCGGTCTCGGTGAGGTTCCCGCGGTCCAGCGCCCGGAGCCACCCGCCCCGGACGAGCCACTTCCCGTGGAAGCCGCCCTCGGTGTCGAACACCCAGAACTGACAGTCCTCGGGCTCCCAGCCGTCGTCCTGTGCGTCTCTGAGCTCCGTGCTGACGTGGCCGAGATCCGCCTGCGTCAGCCCGGCGTCGGCGGTCTCGTACTCGACGTGGAGTGTCCCCGACTCGCGGGCGTGTCGCTCGACGTAGATCCCGAGGCTCATCAGGTTCAACTCGAGCCGGGCGACGATCTCCGAGGCGTCCATACCGAACGGTCGGGGAGCGATCAAAAAGAAACTGCCGCCATGCCGTCGGCCGATCCCGGTCCTACGCCCCCTCCGGCGGCACGTCCTGATAGTCGAAAATCGCCTCCCGGAGCTCCGCTGGGACCTCGGTCGGTGTGCCGGACTCGTCGACGACGACGTGGACGACCGATCCCTCGACGAGGCGTTCGTCGTCGGCGTCGCGGCACTCGTACTCGAACTCGATGCTGGAGCTCTTGATCCGGCTCACCCGCATCGCGTTGTAGAGCCGATCGCGGAACTCCGCGGGGCTGTAGTAGTCCAGTTCCATGTTGACGACGTGGACGTCCCAGCCGAGGTCGCGCATCTCGTCGTAGGGATAGCCGATCGCCGCCATGTACTCGGTGAACGTCTCGTCCTGATACGTCGCGTAGTTGCCGTAGAAGACGATCCCCTGGGCGTCCGTCTCCTCGAACCGGACGGTGTTCTCGTAGACCGTGTGCATACCCCACGACCGGACCGCGGGAAAATAAGACTGTAGGTCGATGCCGTATCGGCGCGCGATATCGCTCGGGTGATTATATAATCCCGATCCGTTATCCCCGACAAGTACGCACCCCCATGACCCGAACTGTGCTCGTCGTCGACGATTCCTCGCTACAGCGGACGATCATTACCGGTGCGCTCGGCGACCACTTCGAGGTCGTCGGCGAAGCCGAAAACGGTCGTGAGGCCGTCGAACTGTTCGAATCGACCCGTCCCGATCTCGTGACGATGGACATCATGATGCCCGAGATGGACGGCGTCGAGGCGACCGGCCAGATCAAATCATTGACCGACGAGACGAAGGTAATGATGTGTACGAGCGTCGAGCAAGCCGAAAAAATGAAAGAGGCCGTCCGTGCCGGTGCCGACGAGTACGTGACCAAGCCGTTCGACGAGGACGACCTCCTCGATACGGCGACGATGCTTCTGAACTGATACGGTCGATACGCCGGTCTGTAACGGACGATCTGACCGGTGGGATGTCGGTGGGCAGAATATAACAGCCACCGCTCCGTGCGTGAACGCATGCCCACACGCGATGACGAACTCGATCCACAGGCCGCCGCGCTGCTCGAAGAGCTCGAATCGGGAATCGCGCCGCCGTCTTCGACGCTTTCGGTCGCGACCGGCCGCCAACTCCTGGAGGAACTCTTCGCCGTCGAGGATCCCGAACCGGTCGGCGAACGGACCGATATCGAGATCCAGGGCCCCAACGGCCCGATCCCCCTCCGACTCTACGCGCCGGCCGGCGAAGGGCCGTTTCCAGTCCTCGTCTTCTTCCACGGCGGCGGCTGGGTCCGCGGTTCGATCGAGGCCTACGACGGCCTCTGTCGCCGACTGACCAACGGTGGCGACTGTCTCGTCGTCTCCGTCGAGTACCGACGCGCCCCCGAGCACCCCTTCCCGGCGGGCTTCGAGGACTGCTACGCCGCGACCGAGTGGGCACAGCGCCACGCGGCCGACCTCAACGGGGACCCCGATCGAGTAGCGGTCGGCGGCGACAGCGCCGGTGGGAACCTCGCTGCCGCGGTCACCCTCGCTGCCCGCGACCGCGGTGGCCCGGCTCTCGCCCACCAACTACTCGTCTATCCCTCGGTCGGCCACCCCGAACTGCAGTGGTACGACTCCTACGACGAGAACGGCACGGGCTACTTCCTCGAGATCGACAGCATCGAGTGGTACCACGAGCAGTACACCGATCCCGCCGACCGCGGCAATCAGTACGCCTTCCCGATCCGGGCGCGGGACCTTTCCGGGCTGCCGTCGGCCACCGTTCTGACGGCGGGGTTCGATCCCCTCGTCGACGAGGGCAACGCCTACGCCGACCGCCTCGAATCGGCCGGCGTCGAAACGACTCGGCTGCACTACGAGTCACAGATCCACGCCTTCCTCAACCTCTATGAGCACCTCGACGGGGCCGATCGAGCGATCGACGACGTCGCCGCCGAACTCCGGACGGCGCTCGGCGTCGATCAGTCGTAGGTGTCGGCCATCGTCCGATCCAGGAGGCCGTCGGGTTCGAGGACGATGTAGACGACGACGAACGCCTCGTCGGGATCGAGCACCCACACCGAAAACGGCGGATTGGCGTTCTCGGCGGCCCGGTCGACGAGCGGTTCGAGCGGTTTCGTGCCGTCTTCGAACTCCGAAAAGAGGTCCCGTCCGCCGGGCTGGGCTGCGAACGTGTAGACGATTCCGTTCGGGTTTCCGTCGGTGTCGTACGTCACCCGCGAGTTCATCGGATCACCCGACGCCCGGGCGGTCTCGAAGCAGGAACTCGCGGCCTCGAAGATCGGCTCGTTCGTCCGACGGAACCGGAACTGGGTCGCCGATTCGACGCGTACGTCCGCGAGCGTCGGTTCCGAACCCGTCCATTCGAGTTCGCCGTCGATTCGGTTCCCGACCGAGACATCGGGAAGCGACGCCCCGGGCACGGAGACCGGATCGGCCGACGCGACGTCGAGCAAGAGCCGTTCGTCGTCGTTCCGCCCGGGCAACACTCGAAACGGGCCGTCGAGGTGGTCGGTCACCGTCGCCCTCCGTACTCGACTCGGATCATTGCCGCGACACCATCGCGCGGAGCTGTTCGATCGAAAATAGCGACGTCGGCCGGTCCATGTGGACACCGATCTCCCCCGAGAGAGCGCGCATACCGGCGCGCTGGATCGGCTCCGGGAGCGAGTATCCCGCCCGTATCGCCGCCCCGATCGTCTGGTCGCGGCCCAGTTCCGACCGCCAGGCGTGTTCGTACTCTTGGACCGTCGCAGGGTGATCGGGATCGACCGTCTCGGCGGCGACGTCGGCCGCGCGCATCCCATAGAGGATGCCGCCCCCGGTGAACGGCTTCGTCTGGCCGGCGGCGTCGCCGACGAGGAAGCTCCGCGTTCCGACCGTCCGGTCGGGCGGCCCGATCGGGATCGCCCCCGAGCACCGCCGATCGATGTTCGCGCCGTAATCGTCGACGAGCTCGTCGAACCGTCCGGCCGCGTCCTCGCCGGGTTCGACCGCCAGCCCGTACTCGACGCCAGCCTCGCCGCGGGGGATCCGCCAGGCGAAAAAGCGCGGGACGGTCAGGTGAACGTCGACGAAGTCGTCGTGGTCCGGTTCCGGATCGAACCCCAACACGCCGTGCAGCAGTTCGGTCGGCTCCGGCAGCCCGAGTTGGCTCCGGACCTTCGATCGGGGGCCGTCGGCCCCGCAGAGGATCCGCGCCTCGAACCGCTCCTGGCCGTCCGGTCCGTTCGCCACCACCTCGACGTGATCCGATCGCTCCTCGACGCCAGTGACGGTGTGGCCGGTCCGGACGGTCGCACCGGCCTCGCGGGCGCACTCGGCGAGTGTTCGGTCGAGTTCGACCCGATCGATCGCGTTCGAGACGACCGCCTGTTTATAAAATGGGTACGCCCGACTGTCGGCGCTGCCGAGATGAAACCGCGCCCCGTAGATCTCGTTTTGTTGGAGTTCCTCGCGGACCGGATCCGGGACGAAATCCCAGACGTCGAGGCTGACGTGGCCCGAACAGGCCAGCGGTCGGCCGATATCGCCCTTCTCGACGACGAGCACGTCGTGGCCGCATTCGGCAGCCGACCGGGCGAACCGAGACCCGGAGGGGCCTGCCCCCACGACGACGAAGTCGTACATACACGATATGGGGCGGCCAGCGGGCAAATATCCACCGCAACAGGCCGCCCACGACCGAACCGGTCAAACGAGCGAAACGCGATCGACCCGACTGGCCGGCCCAGAAAACGTGACCGACCCGATCAACCGCCGTGCTTGTCAGTGTAGTCGGTCGGACGCCTGACGTATGTGTACTCGATCGATCGCGATTCGATCTCGGAGGCGACGTTCCGCTTGATCGCGTCGAGTACCGACTCTGCCCGCGCCCTGGCTTCGGGACCGACGTCGGGGTTTCGGCTCATCGACCGCAGTTCCGTTTCGAGGGCTTCACCTTCGAGCCGTCGAAGGTATGCCGCCGCGATCCCGGCGACGGTCTCGTCGGTGCTTTCGAGCGGTTCGACGAGTTGACGATGGACCTCGTCCCGGTTCGTGCGATCGGCAGCCTCGCCGAGCAGCCAGACCGCCTGCTGTCGAACCTTTAGTGGCTCTCCGCCTGCTTTGTTTTCATTTTCGGTCGCGACATCGGCCAGTAGATCCGACAGTTCGACGAGCGCGCCCGCTTTCGAGTCCTCGAGTAGTCGGTCTCGGACCGCCGCCGGACGCACTGACGTGCCCGCGGTGGAAAGCCGGATGAGCGAGCCGAGCGCCTTCCGCTGGACGGTTCGCGATCGATCTCGAACCGCTGCCGTGAGGACATCCGCAGTTCGCGGTCGATCGAGTCGATAGAGCTCTTCGGCGGCGATCCGTCGCAGCCGGTCGTCGTTCGCGTCGGCGGCTGCCAAGAGCGATTCGAGCGCCGTTTCGGTTCCGATCTCCGCCAGCGCCTCGGCGGCGGCGCGGCGGACCATCGGGTCGTCACTCCGGAGAGGGCCTTCGAGCGGTTTGGCGTCCACCGCGCCGTCGAGTTGGGTGTACGACTCGATCGCAGCCGATTGTATCCGACGGTCCACGTCAGTGAACGCGCTCTTGAGATCCGAGGCCACCTCCCCGTTGCCGATCGTTCCCAGCGCGATGGCGGCGACCAGCCGAAATCCCGGCTGATCCGCAGCGAGCCACCGGCGGAAAAACGCTATCGCGTCGGCGTTGCCGTTCCGTTCGATTGCTGTCCGCATTGTCCCTACCAGTTGCTCGACCTCCGCAGGATCGTGGCGATACAGTGCGTCGATGGCTTCCGCCCGCACGTCGGGGTCGTCGTCCGCGAGGATCGCCCTGGTCAGTCCGTCGATGAGACGGGTGGAGTATTCCGTCGCCGTATCGGCCAGGCTGCCGAGCGCCTCCGCTGCGCTCTGTCTGATCGCCGGTTGCTCGCCGCCGTGCAGGAGACGGCACAACTCGGGAACGTCGCTTCCGTTGATCGGCGGCCTGAGCACGCCGCCGTCGATCCCATCGTCGTTCTCCGAGAACTCCGCGTCCTCTAGCCGATCCAGCCAACTCCCGGATCCCTCGCTGTTCTCGGGACTCATACTGTGTGTTCCATCGCCACATATCCGGCGTCTTTCGCTCCGCTGTTCGCCGGTCCTTCTTCGACACCCCCGTCCGTACCGCGGCGCGTACCGGTCACGGTGTTTCTTTTGCTGTCGCGTATTTTAATCTACGGACAGTATCGGTCGTTCCCATGGTCTCAGGCAGTCGGATCGCTCGCCGATCACCATAGAACCCCACGACGGCACGGGGGATCGGCAAGCGATACCGTCCAACCGATTAAATAGCACCGATCCGATCCATCGAACAAGAGCGGCCTGGGTAGATATGGTTCACAAATGGCGATGCCGACACTGTGGGTTTTCCGCCTGGTCGGACAGGCACGAACAGCTAAAGCGGACAGTCGGCTCACACCTGTTCGATCACCATTCCGGGCGCGTGACAAAAGCGGACTTCCGGCTGCAGTGGGCGTGTCCGTACTGTAGCGCGACCGGGAAGGCACACGGCGAGGGAGAAATCGTCGAGGAGTTCAAAGAGCACCTCGGGGACCACGGCACGAACGCGATCGAGCGAAACGCCCATATCGCGTCGGAGATCGATCGGAGCGGAAACGTGCTCGTGAAAGCGCCGACCGAAAGCGACGTCGCGAACAACGCCCGGGTGCATTTCCTTTCGGGAAGCGATCTGGCGATCGTCGTGACGAAACGGCCGAAAGAGCGGCTGCGACTCCTCGACCGGCGGCTGGAGCGATGGCCCGGACGAACCGTTGTCATGACGACGAAACGGCGCCCGCTCGAGGGATCCTTCGAACTTGATCTCTCTTCGGTTTCGATAGAACTCGTCGAACTCGACCGACGGCTCGGCCCGAGCGAACTGGGAGAAACGATCTCCCGCGTCATCGATGTCCACCATACGTCCGACGATACGGTATCAGTCGAGTTCGACATCCTCTCTGATATCGTCAGGTCGTTCGATCTCCAGACGACGTACGATTTCGTCAGCATGCTTTCCCGGCGGCTCGGCGAGGTCGGCGCGATCGCCCACCTCTACGTCGCGGCGCGACCCCAGCTTTCCAGCGCGCTCAACGTCCTCGATGACAAGATCGACCTCGAACTGGACACCGAATCGCGGGTTTTCACCGCCGAACCCTGACACCCCTGGTCACGCTTCGTCGCTGTCCCCGAGTACCCGCCCGATCCCCGGCAGTAGTGTCGCGAAGCGGGCGACCCACCCGAGCTTGAACAGCCCGATCTGTGAGAGCACGCCGAGAACGAACAGGATCCCGAAAAGCGGCAGCTCGACGCCGACGATCGGCGTCGTGGCGAGCGGATCGAAGAGGATCGGATCGAGCGCGAAGGCGTCCCTGACGGCGGTAAAATCCGACAGCGTGACAGCGCCGGACGCGAGCGCCGATCCGATAAACGCGGTGATGAACATCAGTGCGAACTTCGTGAGCGTAAAGCCGAGCAGCGCGCCGACAACCCCGCCGAGAATCATCACGAGATACCGGACAAGCCCGCCTTCGGTGAAAAGCGGTGTGACGACGTACAGCCCGATGTAGGCTCCGACGACGAACGCGGGGATCGACGTCGCAAACGAGAGCGCGACGTACGCCAGCGCGGCTCCGAGACCACCGCCGACGATGACGGCGACGGCGAGTCCGACTGGCCCGCTGGCACCGAGCGTACCCAGCAGCTGCGGTGCGATGACGTAGCCCCCGAAGCCGCCGATGAGAAAGCCCAGGAGTGCGGTCGCATACACGGATAGCGCCGCGCCGAAGAACACGAGCGCAAGCCCCGCGAGGATCAGTCCGATACTGACGAGTTCCATACCGGCCCCTCACGGTCCAGCGGAATAAGTTTGCAGGCTCTCTCGTCGACCATTTGTGGTCAACTGTCCGGAGTCCCTCAGCAATTTCGAGGTGGAGCCCCCGGCCTCAAGTAGCGACGTGCGTGTACATGGTGGGATGTTGAACGGTGACGGCTATCGGCCAACCGCCGAGAGTTGATCGCCGGGAGTCCACATCAAAGCCCCTCCCTCAACGAGCGAACCGCGTCTGCGGTGAGCGAAGCAGGGTGGGGTCGTTTACACGAAGACGAACGTCGCGGTTCCGACGACGAACAGCACGGCGGCGGCGGCCGCGGTCGGCCGGTCCCCGAGCGAGCGGCCAAACTGCGTCTCGACGGCGGTTCGTACCGGCGGCAACACGACCAACCCGGCGAGAATAAAAAAGACGCCAGCGCCGGCGGTCAGCGTCGTCAGTCCGGCGACGATCGCCACGTATCCGAGGGCGTACTGGAGCCGATGCCGGAGATCACCGGCTCCGTAGCCGCCCCCCATCGATCGGGCCCGCTTGTCGATATACTCGTTGAGCCGTCGGCTCGCTTCGTCGTTCTGCGGCGTCGCACACGTGGGACAGAAGTTGTGACTGTCCCTGACTTCGGTGCCACAGTTCCGACACGACGGCATGGTTGTTCGGATCTACTTCGCCGGTATAAATCAAGTTTCGCTCCGACTCAGTATCGAAAACTGAACCGCGACGACAGTTGATAACCGGACGCGAAGAAAGTCACCATAGACAGCCGTATGTCGACGCCACCCTTCGGTCCCCGCCTCGTCGGACGATGTGGTCCCGACTCTACCGAGCAGTCCGGTCGGACAGCATCACCCGCCATCCCGCGGAGCGTCCGCTTCGGACTCGCGTTGCTCGTGGCTCTCGCGCTCTTCGTCGGCACCGTCTCGGTCTTCGCCGGACCGGCAGCCGCGCAATCGACGGTCGATTCGGACAGCTTGAACGGCTCAAGCACCAACGTGGCGTCCAAAAATGTCACGTACAGTACGAATAAGGAACGGATCGCCTCCGATTCGAGGGTTATCGTCGACCAGCGCGGGCTAGAAATCAAAGCCTCGAACCTCGAAGCCGGAACTGAGTATAAACTCTACAAGATCGATTCCAACGGCAACCTCAATCAAGTTCCGTTCGCCGCGGTGCGCAAGGACGGGACAACGGCGACGATTGAAACGAGCGGATGGGCGGAATCGGGCGAGTACATCGTCTCCGACAGCGATGATGTCGCCCCCACCGCTGAGAATAGCTTTGAGCTATCAATCGACGAGCTGACGGCGACACAGGCCATCGGGACGGTCGACAGCGGCGGTCCCGGTGCAGAGACGAGCGTGAGTTTCAGGCCGAGATCCTATGATGACCGTCAGAGTGTCGACGTGTACGTCTCCGCGGAGACGCTAAATGCCGGTGAATTATACGATGTCTTCGAAGGCGAAGAGAATCGTGACGTCGAACACGTCTACCGGAGCGACTCGAAGATCGTGATCCGCGGCGTCGAACGCGGCGAATCGGTCCCGATGACCCTCGATCCCGTTTCCGAGGGCACGTACAACTTCGAGTACGAGACAGTGAAAACAGCCGCAAGCGATACGACGTCGGTAAGCGTCGAAGAGTCAGAGGTCGACGCCGAGTTCAGCCAAGACACTTACGAGACAGAAGCGGGAAACATCGTCGAAGTCGACCTCTCGCTTGAGAACACGAACGAGGCGTACATCATGATCGGCGGCGATCGGTTCGGCGAGGACCGCGCCCCGACGAACTACTTCGACATCCTCCACGTCGAGGGCGACACGACGATCCGAATCAACACGCGGTTGCTCGGCACGAACGTCCGCTCGGAGGAGGCCTATGCGGCAGAAAGCGGTCAGGTGACGAGCTACCTCCAGAATCCGGGTCACGAGGGCTTCGACGACGTCACCTTCGAGGGCGGCGTCAGCGACCTCCAGGGGTTCCGGTGGGTGAACGGTGTCAGCCCGCTGTCGCGGCCGCTCCAGCCCGAACGGTTCCGGCTCGTTGCCGGTGCCTGGGGCTCGGTTGTCGTCCGCGACGACGGGGTCCCGGACTTCGAGCGCCCGCTCGACCGATCGAACCTTCGTATCACCGAAACGGACGGCTTCGGCAACGTCACGACGTACGTCGCTCCGGAAGGGCGGGCCAGCGAGTACGAAGGCGAGTCCGAACTCGGCGAACTAGAGAGTTCGCTGACCCAGCGCCGGACCGTCGCGAAGGGCGATCGGCTCGTTTTCGAGATCGAGGCCGACGGGCTGACTGGCCTGATTTCGTGGCTCGACAAGCGACTCGGTGACGAAGAGGACATCGAGATCGACCACGAGACGCTGGAGACGCTGCTCGAGTTCCCCGACGGATTCATGCTTGAGGCCGAACAGACGAATCCGAACCCGAATACGGGCGAGCGCGCCGCGAAGTTCGATCTCGACGGAGCCACCGACGGTGACCTATACATGGTCCACGAGCCGATGGCCCAGAACGGCAGCCAGTTCGTTATCGATCGGTACTATCTCGTCATCGACACGCGTGATTCGGGGCCGTTCGACCGGGACATCCGACCCGGCGACGAGTACCGGTTCCGGTTCGGCTACGCAGCGACCGGCGAGACGGACTGGTTCGAGACCGTTGATCACGCCGGCGTCGACGCTAACGACGCCGCGCCGCACTTCCCGTACTACGACGCCGATAGAGAAACGCGCCCCGAAACCCGCCTGGTCACGGTCGAGGAACGATCGGTCAAATACAATCAGACCGACAGCCGCGGTAGACCGGTTATCCGCGTCACGGCGGACGGAACGCTCTCGGGCCGGACGAACCTCGCACCGGGCACGGAGATCTCGATCCAGTTGGTCGCGGACAACCGAACGGAGCCGATCCGGGCGATGATCAACGAAGTGGAACTCGACGAAGACGGGCGGTTCAGCGTGGCGGGCGATTTCTCCGAGTTCGGTCGGGACGACGAGATCGACGTGGAGTTCTACGTCGACGAACAGCTCCTCGACAAGCGCCCGGCCGTCCCCGTCGCCCCCGACACGGAGCTCGTCGACTATCGGATCGTCGAACACACCGAGGCGGCGACAGTCACACGAGGCGTGACGCCGGCGAACGTCTCAGCGACTGTCGAAAACGCCGGATACGTCCCCGACAGCCAGACCGTCACGCTCTCCGTGGACGGGCAGACCGTCGACGATCGAACGCTCGAACTCGACGAGGGCGAGTCGGCGACCGTCGAATTCGACGAATCGATCGATCTCGAACCTGGTGAATACACCTACACGATCGCGACCGACGACGACGAGGTGACCGGCCAGCTAACGGTCGAAGGTGACGGAAACGAAACCGACACCGGTGGCGACGGCAATTCGACGGCCGGAACGAACTCGGACGACGACGGCGATGACGAGGGGTCTCCCCTTGGAAATCTCCTCGGCCCACTCGGCTCTCTCGCGGGAGCTGTCGGCACTCGACACGCGATCGGCGGCGCGGTCGTCGTCGGGGGCGCACACGTTCTCGGATACTGGAGCTGAGATCGGCGGCTACGGTATATCGAGCGTTCACGCTCCGAGAACGTCGTAACCGACAGGAAAACATCAGGTTGACTCCCGATCTCCCGCGTCAGTCGTCGCCGGCGATCTGGCGGCCACCACTTCGGGGGCCTTCCAGATCGATCGCTGGGAGGTGATCGCGGAGATACCGTCCCGTGTGCGAAGCGTCCGTCTGGGCGACCGCTTCGGGCGTCCCCTCGGCGACGAGTTCGCCACCGCCCTCGCCGCCTTCGGGCCCGAGATCGATGATGTGGTCGGCGTTCTTGACCAGATCGAGTTCGTGTTCCACGACGACGACAGTGTTGCCGTCCTCGGTCAGCCGGTGGAGGACGTCGATCAGTTTGCGCTCGTCCTCGCTGTGGAGGCCGGTCGTCGGTTCATCGAGCAGATACAGCGTCTCGCCGCTGTCGCGTTTGCCGAGTTCCTCGGCGAGTTTGACTCGCTGGGCTTCTCCCCCCGACAGCGTCGTCGAGGGCTGGCCGAGCCGCATGTATCCCAGACCAACGTCCTTCAGCAGTTCGAGCCGGCGACGGATGCCGCTGTGGCTCTCGAAGAAGTCGTATGCTTCGTCGACCTCCATATCGAGGACGTCAGAGATCGTCGCGCCCTTGTAGGTGACCTCCAGCGTCTCGTCGTTGTAGCGGGCTCCCTCGCACTCCTCGCAGGGAACGTACACGTCCGAGAGAAAGTTCATGTCGATCTTGACAGTCCCCTGTCCACCACAGGCCTCACACCGGCCGCCCTTGACGTTGAACGAAAATCGCCCCTTCGCGTAGCCCCGCTGTTTCGAGAGCTTCGTCTCGGCGAAGAGTTCGCGGATGTGATCGAAGACGCCGGTGTACGTCGCCGGGTTCGACCGCGGCGTCCGACCGATCGGGGACTGATCGATCAGCCGGACGGTTTCGATCTCGTCGATTCCCTCGATGTCGTCGTGTTCGCCGGGGAAGACGTCGGTGTCGTTCATCCGACGGACGAGCCCCTTGTACAGAAGTTCGTGCAACAGCGTCGACTTGCCCGACCCGGAGACGCCGGTAATGGCAGTAAAACAGCCGAGCGGGAAATCGACGTCGAGATCCTTCAGGTTGTGCTGGCGGGCCCCCCGGACCGTCAGATAGCCGTCGGGGTCGCGCCGCTCGTCCGGGACGGGAATCACCCGGCGGTCGGCGAGGTAGTCGCCAGTGATCGATCGGTCGGTGTCCATCACGTCCTCGACGTCGCCGTTGACGACGACTTCGCCGCCGCGCTTGCCGGGGCCGGGGCCCATGTCGATGACGTTGTCGGCCCGCCACATCGTCTCCTCATCGTGTTCGACGACGACGAGCGTGTTGCCCAGGTCACGCAGTCCTTCGAGAGTGTCGAGCAGTTTGTCGTTGTCACGCTGGTGCAGCCCGATCGAGGGTTCGTCGAGAACGTAGAGGACGCCGACCAGCCCGCTACCGACCTGGGTTGCCAGCCGAATCCGCTGGCTCTCGCCGCCCGACAGCGTCGAGGCCTCCCGGTCGAGCGTCAGATACTCCAGGCCGACTTCCTCCATGAATCCGAGGCGGGCGCGGATCTCTTTTAAGATCTCCTCGGCGATCGTCCGCTCGCGCTCGTCGAGGTCGGCGTCGAGGTCCTCGAAGTGCCCCAGGGCGTCCCCGATCGACAGGCGGTTGACTTCGGTGATCGAGGTCCCGGCGACGAGCACGGCGCGGGATTCGGGTTTCAGCCGCGTTCCCTCGCAGGCCGGGCAGGTCGTCGTCGCCATGTAGTCCTCGATGTGCTCGCGGGTGCTCTCGGAGTCGGTCTCGATGTAGCGGCGATCCAGGTTCGGGATCACGCCCTCGAAGCGCTTCTCCTTGCGTCTCGTGCCGTTCTTGGTCCGGCGCTCGAAGACGACCTCCCCGTCGGTTCCATAAAGGAACTGCTCTTGAACGTCCTCGTCGAGCTCCTCGAAGGGCGTCTCGACGCTCACGCCGAAATGTGCCGCGACGCTGTCCAGCCGGGTCCGGTAGTACGATCGGTTGTAGCTCCAGGGCTCGAAGACGTCCTTGATCGGCTTCGAAGGGTCGGCGACGACGAGTTCCTCGTCGACCTCCTTCGTCTCGCCGATGCCGTCACACTCCGGGCAGGCTCCGTGTGGGGAATTGAACGAGAACGACCGCGTCTCGATCTCGGGGAGATCGATCCCGCAGTGGGTGCAGGCGAGCTCCTCGGAGAACTCGATGACGAGCCTCTCGTCGTCCTCGCCGGCCAAGTCGCCCGTATTCCTGGCCTCCGAGCCGAGATCGGCGTCCGCCGGCGGGTCGGGGAAGACGACCTTTAGAACGCCGCCGGCCTCTTCGAGCGCCGTTTCGACTGAATCCGTGATCCGCGAGCGGCTGTCTTCGGAGAGTTTCACGCGGTCGACGACGACGTCGATCGTGTGGTCGTAGTTCTCGTCGAGGTCGGGTGTCTCGACGGAGAGATCGTACTCTTCGCCGTCGACCTCGATCCGGGTGTACCCCTCGCCTATCAGTTCCTCGAAGCGGTCTTCGAAGGCACCCTTCTGGTCTCTGACGACGGGTGCACAGAGCTTTGCTCGGGTTCCGTCTGGAAGTTCGAGCAGCCGTCGGACCATCTGCTGGGCGCTCTGTTCGCCCACTTCCCGCCCGCACTCCGGACAGTGCGGCGTCCCGACACGAGCGTACAACAGTCGGAGATAATCGTGGAGTTCGGTGACGGTCCCGACGGTCGAACGGGGGTTGTTCGCGGCACTCTTCTGATCGATAGAGATGGCCGGCGACAGCCCCTCGACGTTCTCGACCTGCGGTTTGTCCATCTGCCCGAGGAAATTGCGGGCGTAGGCGCTGAGCGATTCGATGTAGCGGCGCTGTCCCTCGGCATAGACCGTCTCGAAGGCGAGCGAGGACTTGCCTGACCCCGATAGCCCGGTGACGACAGTGAACTCCTCGCGTGGGATGGACACGTCGATGTCCTTTAAATTGTGCTCGGAAGCACCGCGGACGACGATGTCGTCAGTCATTATCGAGGGGAAGGGTCCACGGGGGGAAATCCTGTCGGTTGCGGCCGCCCGATCGGGGATTCGGGATCGCGTGCGGTCTGTCCACTACCAAACAACAAGAGTTAATCGGCTTCCACACCCGTCTCCGAACGAGCATGACCAAGGTTAGTATCATCGGTGCCGCCGGAACCGTCGGCGCTGCTGCAGGTTACAACCTCGCGCTGCGCGATATCGTCGATGAACTGGTCTTCGTGGACATCCCCGAGCAGCGGGAGACGACGATCGGCCAGGCCGCCGACACGAACCACGGGATCGCCTACGATTCGAACACGACAGTCGTCCAGGGTGAATACGAGGACACCGCCGGCTCCGACGTCGTCGTCATCACCGCCGGAATCCCGCGCAAAGAGGGCCAGACCCGGATCGATCTCGCCGGCGACAACGCGCCGATCATGGCGGACATCGGCGCCTCGCTGGACGAGCACAACGACGACTACGTTTCGATCACCACCTCGAACCCGGTCGATCTGTTGAATCGTCATCTCTACGAGTCGGGCGATCGCGACCGCCACTCGGTCATCGGGTTCGGCGGTCGACTCGATTCCGCACGGTTCCGGTACGTCCTCTCGGAGCGGTTCGACGTGCCGGTCCAGAACGTCGATGCGACGATCCTCGGCGAGCACGGCGACGCGCAGGTCCCCGCCTTCTCGAAGGTTCGCGTTGACGGAACCGATCCGACGTTCGACGCCGACGAGAAAGAAGAGATCCTCGGCGACCTCCAGGAATCCGCGATGGACGTCATCTCGCGGAAGGGTGCCACCCAGTGGGGTCCCGCAACCGGCGTCGCCCACATGGTCGAAGCGGTGCTTGAGGACACCGGTGCGGTCCTTCCCGGGTCGATCGTACTGGACGGCGAATACGGTTACGAGGACACAGCCTTCGGCGTACCGGTCAAGCTCGGCGCCAACGGCGTCGAGGAGGTCGTCGAGTGGGAACTCGACGACTACGAGGCCGACCTGATGGACGACGCTGCCGAGAAACTCTCCGAGCAGTACGAAAAGATCAGGTGAACAGCCGACGACAGTTCATCCGCGGTCGGCGTTCGGCGCTGCCGGTTCGTACTCTTCCGGAAGTCGATCGCCCGTCAGCGATGCCCATTCACTAAGTCGTCTGGTTTCGGAGTCGTTTGTCCCGGACATCGTGTGATCCCCTCACATGAGTGCTTACGGCGGAGCGTGATAATCGTTACGCCGACAGGCAGTGGTTAGACGATCTGTTCGCCGTCCTCGTCGTAGATCTCGATCGCGTCGACCGGACAAGCGCGAGCAGCGAACTTCGCGTCGAGTTCGGCGTCGCCCGGCACTTCACACTCGAAGACGTCCGGCTCGACCTCCTCACTGTTTTCGAGGTCGGCCTTGCCTTCGTCTTCGTTCCGCTTGAACGCGTCCCACTCGGCGGCACACTGGAACATTCCGATGCACGTCTCACGATCGAATCGAACTCGCATACCTTCCCTTCGATCGAGGTGACCAAAGGCGTGACGGGCCGGCGGCGTTCGTCACCGTCCCGACGTCAGTTGAGCAACCGGACGCCTGATATCTCGAAACGCGCGCCGCCCGGAGCGCTCTCCGTCACGTCGATCGCCCAGCCGTGTGCCTCGACGATCTCCTTGACAATCGCGAGTCCGAAGCCGGTTCCGTCCTCGGCGGTCGTGTGACTCGGCTCGAAGATGGTTTCTCGTTTGGCTTCAGGGATCCCCGGGCCATCGTCCGCGACGTAGAACCCCCCTTCGGTCGTCCCAAGACGAATCTTCGTTCCCGAGCCGTCGGCGCCCGCGCCGGCCTCCGTCCGGGCGCTCGATGAGCCGTGCTCGACAGCGTTCACGAAAAGGTTCTGTAACAGTGTCCGGAGCCTGTCTTCGTCGGCGCAGAGCTCCACGTCGGCCTCGATTTCTAGTGTCGCCTCGCCGGTCTCCGACGTTCGCCAGGACTGCTCGGCTACCGATTCGAGCGAGACCGCTTCCAGTTCGCCGACGGTGTCGCCCTGTCGTGCCAGCGTAAGCGTGTCTTCGACGATCGTTTCCATGTGCTCGAGCGCGTCCAAGGTGGCGTCGAGATGCTCGTCCCCGCCGTCGGCCTGGCTTTTTGCGAGTTCGATTCGACCGGTCGCGACGCTTATCGGCGACCGAAGGTCGTGGGAGACGATGCTCGCGAACTGTTCGAGCCGATCGTTCTGTCGTTCGAGTTCCTGTTCACGCTGTTTGTAATCGGTGATATCCTGCTGGAACCCGATCCAGCGATCGACGTCGCCCGACTCGTCGCGGACCGGGCTGAGCGTGATTCGATTCCAAAAGGGCTCGCCGTCTTTCCGGTAGTTCCGGAGTTCGACGGTCGTCGATTCGCCGGCGCTGATGGCTCGCCGGAGTTCCGCGACCGCCTCGGGTCGCGTTTCGGGGCCCTGCAGGAACCGACAGTTCCGACCGACAGCCTCCTCGCGGTCGTAGCCGGTTACCTCGACGAACCGATCGTTGACGTACGTCATCGGATTGTCCTCGCGTGAGGGATCCGTCATCACGATCCCGATCGGGGCCTCGTCGATCGTCCGCGTCATCCGCTCGAGTTCGATTTCGCGACGCCGCTGGCTACAGACGTTCCGGAGGATGCCGACGCTACCGCGGAACTCCTCGCCTTCGTAGGGTAACACGGCCATGTGATCGCGACACGGGACCCGATCGCCGTCCTTCGCGATGATCTCGACCGGGAACTGGACGGTTTCTGGACCCTCATCGGAGAGGATCGTACCGAGCCGGTCTTCGGCCTCCGCGACGGCAGCCTCGTCTTTGATGATGTCGGTCTTGCTGCCGATGATCTCCGCTCGATCGTAGCCGGCCATCTCAAGGAATGCGTCATTGACGTAGGAGAACCGTCCCGTCTCGTCAACGACGTAGATCGGATAATCGAGCGCCCGCAACACAGTCGAGTATCGGTCGGCCTCGATCTTGGTCTGGTACTCGCCGGCCGCCTGCTCGACACGGTTCGCCAGCCGGCGCTGCTGATCCGGGCCGCCCTTCTGAAAGTAACCAGTGACGCCGGCGTTGACTGCCTGACTCGCGATTTCCTCGCTCCCCTTGCCGGTGTAGAGCACGAACGGGAGAATCGGGTGTTCCTCTCGGATCGCCTCGAAGAGCTCGAGCCCGTCCATGCCCGGCATATCGTAGTCGCTGATAACGCAGTTGAACTGTCCGGCATCGAGGTGATCGAGGGCTTCCTCGGGGCTTGTCACCGTCGTGACAGAAACCGTCTCGAGCTCGCTGTCGAGGAATGCCGACGTCAGATCCAGCACGGACCGGTCGTCGTCGACGTGGAGGACGTGAATTTCCCTCGCACTTGTCGGCGCCTCGTGCAGGTCCAAACTCATTGGTTGATTTTCGGCTTGCTATTGAAAAACCGTTCGGGGAATTCAGCTGCCGATGTAGTGGTGTTCGCCCGCGATACGATCATTTACATTCGGTGACGCACAACCGAGACGCAATGGACGTTGCCGATGTGTCCGGCGTCCCCGCGTGGTTCGCCGAGCACCTCCGCGAGGAGGAAATCGAGTCGCTGTACCCGCCACAGGCCGAGGCGGTCGACGCCGGCGTCGCCGAGGGAAAAAGCCTCGTCGCCGCCGTCCCGACAGCGAGCGGAAAGACGCTCATCGCCCAGCTCGCGATGCTGTCGGCTGTCGACCGGGGCGGAACGGCGCTCTATATCGTTCCGCTGCGGGCCTTGGCCAGCGAGAAGCGCGAGGAGTTCTCGTCGTTCGAGGCCGACGGCGTTTCGATTGGCGTCGCGACCGGCAACTACGAGGACACCGGAGAGTGGCTCGCCGACAAGGACATCATCGTCGCCACGAGCGAAAAAGTCGATTCGCTCGTCAGAAACGGTGCACCATGGATCGACGACCTCGACTGTGTGGTCGCCGACGAGGTCCATCTCGTCGACGACCCGAACCGGGGGCCGACGCTGGAGGTGACGCTTGCGAAACTGCGCCGGATCAACCCGAACCTCCAAGTCGTCGCGCTGTCCGCGACCGTCGGTAATGCCGATACGCTTGCCGAATGGCTCGACGCCGAACTCGTCGATTCGACCTGGCGCCCCATCGAACTCAGAAAGGGCGTCCACTACGGGCAGGCGCTGCACTTCGGCGACGGCTCTCAGCGCGAACTTCGCGTGGAATCCAGCGAGAAGCCGACCGAAGCGATCGTCAGGAAGACGCTCTCCGAAGGCGGATCCACGCTCGTCTTCGTCAACTCCAGGCGGAACGCCGAGGGATCGGCCAAGCGGCTCGCGAACACCACGACCGACGGCATCGACGACGACCGCGAACAACTCGCGGAACTGGCCGAGGAGATCCGGGGCGTCTCGGACACCGAGACGAGCGAGGACCTGGCCGCCTGCGTCGAGAAGGGGGCCGCTTTCCATCACGCCGGCTGTTCGAGCGAACACCGCTCGCTCGTTGAGGACGCTTTCCGGGATCGACTCGTCAAGGTCGTATGTGCGACGCCGACGCTCGCTGCCGGGGTGAACACACCCTCGAGACGCGTGGTCGTTCGCGACTGGCGGCGCTACTCGGGCGACGCGGGCGGCATGAAACCGCTCTCGGTGCTCGAAGTGCACCAGATGATGGGCCGGGCGGGCCGTCCGGGGCGAGATCCCTACGGCGAGGCGCTGCTGTTGGCCAACAGTCATGACGAACTCGACGAGCTCCTCGATCGGTACGTCTGGGCCGATCCCGAGCCCCTCGAATCGAAACTCGCCCGCGAGCCCTCGATGCGGACACACCTGCTTGCCACGATCGCCTCCGGCTTTGCCGACTCACGGGCGGCCCTTCTGGAGTTCCTCGATCGGACGCTCTATGCGACCCAGTATCGCGATGGGGACGACGGCAGCGACAATCTCGAACGCATCGTCGATTCGACGCTCGAGTATCTCGATCGCAACGGCTTCATCGACCGGGACGGCGAGCTCGCGGCGACAAACCTCGGCCACACTGTTTCGCGGCTGTATCTCGATCCGATGAGCGCTGCCGAGATCGTCGACGGCATAGAGAACGGGACTGACCCGACCGTGCTTGGGCTGTATCACTTGGTCTCGCGGACGCCCGACATGTACGAACTCTATCTCCGCTCCGGCGACCGCGAGGAGTACACCATGCTGGCCTACGAACGCGAATCGGAGTTCCTCGGCGGGATGCCCAGCGAGTTCGAAGAGGAGCGCTTCGAGGACTGGCTGGCGGCGCTGAAGACGGCGCGAATGCTCGAAGACTGGGCGAGCGAACTTGACGAGGAAACGATCGCCGAGCGGTACGGGGTCGGCCCCGGTGACATCCGGGGGAAAGTCGACACGGCGGAGTGGCTGCTTGGAGCCGCCGAGTCGCTGGCCGGCGAACTGAGCCTCGAAAGCGTGGGCGCGATCCGGGAAGCCAGAAAACGCGTCGAACACGGCGTCGGCGAGGAACTCATCGACCTCGCCGGTGTCCGTGGCGTCGGTCGCAAACGAGCGAGGCGGCTCTACGACGCCGGCATCGAGACACGTGCCGACCTCAGAAACGCCGAGAAATCGGTCGTCCTCGGCGCACTCCGCGGCCGCGAGAAGACGGCCGAGAACGTCCTTGAGGCCGCCGGACACCGTGCCCCCGAAATGAACGGGGTGACCCCCGACGCCTCCGCCACGCCCGAACAGTCGGCCGACGCCGAGTCGACCGCAGACGGCGAGGATCAATCCAGTCTCGGTGACTTCTGATGGCAGGTGATCGGCTGTGAACATCGTCGAAGGCGTCGTCGAGATCGGTAGCGACCGGTTTGCGGACGTCGGCTCGTTCGTCGATCGACTCGATTCGATCGGCGAGACACACGACGTGACGGTCCAGGCGTTCGATGCCCGCTACGTGGTCTCGCGTCGGCACCTCGAACGGGCACTCGAATTGGCCGATCGCGAGCGCGAGCGCGGCGCGGGTATCGTTCGCGATCGCGGTGTCGAGATGCTCCTCTATGCGGCCGGCCGCCGACAGATCGACCGGGCGCTGGAAATGGGTGTTGCCGACGGAAAGACGCCACTCGCCGTCGCCGTCGCCGGGTCGGGCGACGAGCGGGCGGCCGGGGACGCGGTCGACGGGCTCCTCGATAGCGAGGACACTCTCGGCGATTTCGACGAGCAACGCGTCAGATCGTTTTACGATCTCGGCGCGGCGGAACTCGACGCGACCGACGCCGGACTCGAGGCGCTCGTCTTGGAACGCGTGGCGCTGCTCGTCGTCAAACGATAGCGGCCGTGTCGGCTATAGCAAGAACACGTCCGCGGAGTCGAACTCACGGTCACAGTCACGACATCGGTAGTTCATCCCGCCGTCCACGGACTGCAACTGACCGCCACACTCCGGGCACGTCGAGCCCGCGCGTCCAGACATACCCGGATGTGGGTGACTCTCAGTGATAGCTCTTTCGCGCCGACTGGCCGCTGAGGCCCGCTACTCTGGTGACCACTCGCATGCGTCGCCGGTGGTCAGTTCGTTGGCTTCGATGTGAGTCGACAGACACGCGTAGTTACAAAAGTACGTCGGCGACCCGCAGCCATCGGTACAGTCACGAACGCAGATCGGATCGTGCTCGAAGATCAGCGAGCCACAGTACGCACAGGACTCGTCCTCGGCGGGTGTTTCGATCGTCGCTGACATACGCTGGCGTACAGTCATCTCAACTGAAAGCCTTTCGCCCGCGTGCGTCGCTGTCGCTTTCCGGACCGGGCACGCCGACGAGCCCGAAACGAGGACAAAACACTCATCGGTATCGAACTCCCCTATCACGATATGAACTCCCCGAACACGATCCGACCGGTCAGTCGGCTCTCCGAAGTGACGGTGATCGTCTGATGGTCGACGACTTCGAACGCCCCCCACAGGGCGAGTTCGAACGCGAGATCAAGACGTTCCCGGAGTTCTTCGACCGGCTCGCGGTCGACGGCGCGCTTGACTTCTGGGATGCGGTCACTTCCGAGACGGAAATCGAAGGGCTCGTCTATCACCACCGTGGCGTCCAGGTCCCGAGCTACGACGGGCGGTTTATCGACGAACCGGTCGCAGACACCGACCGGGAGACGCCGGCGTTCAGCGTCGAATTCGGGACCGCCGGTCCTCGGAGCGTCTGGGCCGTCTTCGATCGGAGCTACTCGTGGGATGTCTACCTCGTGCTCTTTGAGGAGGGCGCCGTCGTCGCTTGGATGAGCGATGCCGAGTTCGAAGCCGAGGAGGCCGATCGCTTCCCATCGAAGGCACAGGCGGTCAAAGCCGGGCAGTTCTCGTTCGGCGTCCTCTTTCGGTTCGGCCCCGACTGGGTCGAGCGCGAGGAGTGGGCGCTGGATTCGACCGCACCCGCCCTCATCCAGCTCGGCGACGGTCGGCTGTTGACCCCGGAGACCGAATCGGAGTTCTACGAGAACGCCTACGCGATCCCCGACGAGTTTCGACCGGCGGCCGATACGGGTGCTCCACCCTTTTATGGACTCCTGGAGGCTGGCCTCTCGGTCGATGCCGGACCGACCACCGACGGCGCTCGGTAACGGCGCTTCGCGGAGCCGCTTCTATCCGCCGAACGGTTCGTAACCGATCCCTTCGACGAGG
>Ga0102939_1000189_pt1 | contig 21515 bp, 22 predicted proteins | sample SalPon2_B_H2O_MG_FD_78214 | JGI IMG/M metagenome (GOLD analysis project Ga0102939, IMG submission 78214) | Salt pond water microbial communities from South San Francisco under conditions of wetland restoration - Salt Pond MetaG R2_B_H2O_MG | ecosystem: Environmental > Aquatic > Non-marine Saline... | reverse complement strand
TCTAAACAATAGTTTAAGAAAATACACGTCCAACAACAAAAACACAAAGGCCCCATTGGCTCAGCGGTAGAGCGCGTCCTTGGTAAGGACGAGATCCCGGGTTCAAATCTCGGATGGGGCTTCTTTATCTGTTCTTAAGTTTATGCTACTAACTTAATGTATGGAAAGTGAAGCATTGAGTAGAGACGACGATATCGAAGCATGGATGGAAGAACAAGTTGAAGTTGCTGAGGAAGTTGCTGAGAACTGTCAAACATCATATGAAGAGATTTTTGATGAAAATATAGATAAAGAGGAGTTAGAGGCCGCAGTTAAGACTTATACAGAGGCCTTGATTCATGTTGACGATATGCATGACTTGATGCATGATAGAGGCCTTTATGATCTGGCTGAGAGGATGACTGATAGTTTTGAAAGTCTTCTAGGAGTTCAGTCAGAGTATAAGACAGAGGCGGAAGAAATACTTGGATACTCTCCGGGTAAATTGTTCGCTGAGTATCACAGGGAATAGATTTAATTAAAGCCGGATAATTTATACAGAACTGTTCAGTTTCTTTATTTTCTGTTTTTAGAAAGATACAAGGCCAATAACAATAGAGAAGTAATCAAAGTAATGGTAAAACTTGAGGATTAAATCCTCAACCATTTCTCTTTTATTCTAAACACAGAACTCTGATTTCGCTTTTTCGTAGGCCTTTTTGTAGTTGTCGGGCCAGTCAGTAGGATCTGTGATGTACAGTTCCTGTACGCTTCCTCCGAAATCCTCCAGTTTCTTTTTCTTGTCGCCTGGAGAGCAGTTTGATTCTACTTCGATGACTGTGTCCGTGCTTGCATCGTATATGTCGGCCTCTCTCCCGTTGTCGAACTCTTTTTCCGTTAAGTAGTAATGGCCAGCATCGTCTAGCGCTTTACAGATCATTGATTTAACGAAGCCGTGTTTTACTCCGCCTTTGAACTTTACGGCTTTGACTTCTTTGTTGTGGAAGTCAAAATCTTTCTGCTTCATGCGGAACATGCATTTCCTGTAATCTGTAGTTGTCTCAGTGAATGTTTCGACTTCTGAATGGATTCTGCGGGACATGAACTAACTGTCAATTTTCAGAGATAAAAAGCAGTAGGCCTATATTCCTGTCTGTCTTAAATATATTTTTCTATATCAGTATCTAAGTTTCTTGGATTGACGGTATCTGGAAGCAGTTTGTTTATTTTCTGTACTTCTATATCCTTGTTTCTGTCCATAATGATCTCTGTGTTAGTTTCGGCTAGTTCGGCGAATTCTGCGATAAATTGAAGGCAGTTTCCGCAGGGCCTTATGTTTTCTGATTTTTCTGCTGTCACGTATACTGCTTCAAAGCTGTATTCGCCATTGCTTACCGCGTTACTTATTGCGTTCTGTTCTGCGCATGTTCCGTTTCCGTTTACCATGCCATCTACAACACAACCTTTGTAGATATTTCCTGAAGAAGTAAGCACCGAAGCTCCTACAGGGAATCCGTAGACGACTGTGTAAGAGTTCTCCATTGCTTCTTGAGCTGCTCTTTTCAGTTTTTCAAGATCTTTTTGATCTGTTTTCATGCTTTAATCTACCTGGACTACATAACTTGCTTCTTTCGGCACTTCGGACTTGAATTCCTCGAATCTTTTTTCGGCCTCTGGCTCTATTTCCGTCAATCTATTACCTGTTCCGTGTATCTTGGGATCCACTATCCTGTGTTTTCTCGTGACTTTAAGGCCTTCTCCGCCATTTTCTTCTACAGTGACTCCGTTTTTTATTCCCTGGATTTTCTGTCTTAATTCTCTATGCTCGCCGAGTTTGTCCATGACTTCTTGATCTGTCTTGAAGAGATCTTCTTCACTAATTACTCCTTCTTCGAGGCCTCTAGAAAGAATATCTTTCATCAACATCTTCACTCCTTCACTCTCTTTGTCGAAGAAAACTTCCTTGTTGAGTGTAAAAAATAGATCCATAACTTCTGAAGCAGTACTCTCGTTTTTAGCAACTATCAGTCCGTCTTCAATTGTGAGGCCTTTAAGCACTCTATCAACTGTCTCTTTATTTATCAGGCCTGCCTTGAAGAGATCTCTCAACGTGTAGTCAAGTCTGTCAGCACAGATATCAGGCCTATCTCTCTCCAGTATCCCAAAATTATCCTCATCAAATATGTAATCCGGATCGTAGCCATGTTCTTGAACTAGAGTGTCTAATCCGAAGTCTTTGACGAATCTTTCGTGATGGTCTTCGTGGTAAGTTTGATCACGTCTCTCGAATACTTGATCAGCTAAATGACTGAACGCTGTATGACTTATATCGTGTACTAGAGCTGCTATCACTTCGTCTTCATCTGCTCCGAATTTTTTACATAAGATTGCGACGCCAAGACTGTGCTCGAAACGGCTTGTATCCATCTCCGGCTTAACTAGAAAGTCGGCTCCGTTTTGATGGACTTTCTTCAGTCTCTGCATTCCAGGATTTTCTATAATCTTTTTTTCAAGTTCAGTAAATTCTACTTCACCGTAAATCGGATCTTCGTATTTCATTATTGTTCTAACACCTCATAAGCAAAATCTCTAACTGTTTCGTAGGCCTCCTCAAAATCTCCATCATTCTCCACTTCAATGTATTCTATTCCGTGCTTTTCGTATATCTGGAAGTGATTATCTCTCACTTCATCGTAGAAATTTATCACTTCATCATCCCCTTCTTCGAAATGAGGGCTTCTCTCCCAGATCTTCTCTAAAGGCATATTCAGGAAGACTGCATAAATATCCACGTCACTGTGTTCATCAAAAATTTCCAGGTACTCTTCCTGTTCATCCACTAGATCCTGTTCTGCGTTCTCCATACTATGTGCAAGGCATCCAGGATGCCATGTTTCAATCACTGCGTGATCAATGTTATCTGTTAATAATTCTCTATCCCTGGCTGCTTCATTGATATGAATCGTTTCTTGAAATTCGTGGCTTCCTTCTTCGCCCCAGTCGCTTCCTTCTTCATTGATTAGTCTCTGTGCTATCTCAGGAAAGTAGTTGAGGCCTTCTCGGGCCTCAAGCATCTCTCCCAGACTTGACTTTCCTGCTGTGTGAACTCCGTTTAAAGCAAGTATAGTCTCTACCATCTACTCTAGTCCTCGTCTTTGAGATCCATTGGCTGGTCTTGATTTGAACCGTTCCTGTAAACCGTCATGCCGTTCAGTCCAGCGTCGTAGGCCTTCAGGTATACTTCTTTGACTGCTTCAGGATCAACATCTGAAGGCAAGTTAATCGTCTTTGAAACACTTTCATCGACAAATGACTGGGCCTCAACTAACACGTTAAAGTGTTCTCTGTGGCCTATCTCTATCGCAGTTCTGAAAACATCCTTGATGTCATCAGGGATGTCTAAGTCTTGACAGCTACCGTTTTCCTTGACTTTTTCCAGGATACTTTCAGCGTCAACTTCACTGTGACTGTTTAAGGCCTCTTCAAACTCTTCATTCACATCTCCGTATCTGTCAATTAGGCTGAAGATAGGCTCTATCTGCTGGCTCGTGTCGAATGTCATCGCAGATCTTCCTGTAGGAGGAAGTATCACTGTTGTGCTGTTCCGGAGGCCTCTATGTTCTATCATCTTGTCTAGGCCTCTCCAGTCTGCCTCTGTTATCTTCCTGCTTTCCTTATCTCCGAACTTGTCCTTTAAGAAGTTCCTGCCTTCCTCAGCGTATTTGGAGCTTTCCCATCCTGCGAAGTTACCTCTATCATTCGCGAGTTCAACTGAATACTTCTTGCTGTGGAAATTGATAAACGAAAGAGTGTCTTTAAGCAGTTGATTCCCTTCTTCGCTGTCGTACTCAAGACCGTGCTTTGCCAGTAACTTGCTGTATCCACAGTATCCGATTCCGATTTTCCTGCTCTTACGCATAGCCTCAACTGATTCTTCATGGCTGTAATGATTCAAACTGTACTCCAGTACATCATCCAAGAACCTTGTGATTAACTTAGAGGCCTCTTCAAGTCCTTCCCAGTCAATACTTTTCCCGTCACTGAATTCCGCGATATTTATAGATGCGAACTGACAGGTCTCTCCCTCTGCAAGCCCTACTTCTCCACAGGGAGCGACTGAAACATAGTTAAGTTCTTCGTTAAAAGGCCTCCTTCTGTTCATGTTATCAAGGAAGATAAGCCCTGGATCAGCACAGTCCCATGCACATTTCACTATAAGATCCATCAACTCCCCAGAATCAACTTTCTCTCCATCCCTGAGTTCGAACATCTCTCCTTTCCTGTAGGCCTCTATGAAGTCATCACTCATGTTGACTGAAAGATTGAACTTCCAGTCGATTTCAGGATTCTCGTGTTTTACCTTGATGAATTCTTTGATCGCAGGATTATCTGCCTTCATGATCCCCATGTTCCCTACAGGCCTGTGCTGTTCATCTCTTTCAAGGCCTTTCCTGGCTATCTCCTGAAGATCCATCAAAACACTCATCGGATCATCGGCTTTATCCAGTGCGAATCCTGTCCCCATTCCTTCCTCATGGTAGTTATCTACTTTCTCTTTTATCTCACTGTAATCATTGTTCAGATTTACCGGAGGAACGGAGCAAGCACTTAGAGGCCTCTCATCGAATCTTCCGGCATTAGTCATTATAGGAGTAGAAGGCACTATCTTTCTATCGATGAACAAGTTGAGCATCTGCTCTGCGAACTCCAAGGCCTCCTCTCTGCTTGTTCCAAACTCTTTCTCTATATCTATAGTGACTGATGCCACTCTTTCCAGCATCTCTGTTGCTGATTCGTTTTCGGCGAGTATGTCGCCGTCTCTCATGATTTTTTCTGCTTTTTTTGAGGGATTGAACTCCCCTGAAGCTGAAATCTGTTCTTTTTCTTTGATTGTTTTTTGTTCTGTCATATTGTATCCTCCTAGAAACGTGTAGACGTCACTCGTTCAGTGTTTCCGCAGTCCGCACATTCATACATCAAGAAATTGTCTTCATCTCCTCTTGCAGCAGGGAACTCGTGCTGTATCGCTTTTCCGTGTTCACAGTCGCTGAACTCGTAGTCCTTCAAAGCATCTTCATCGTAATTATCCAGTATCTCAGTTATCCCGTCTTCCTCCTGTCCTGACTCTAATGTCCATTCACTTCCAAGCTCCACGTCCGCGAATTCGTCACATTCTCTGCAGTAACCTATAGAGGCCTCTCTCCCGTCATCTGTCTCTACAGTATCTCTTTCAAGAAGCGATCCACAAGTTTCATGGAAAAGACTCAAACAATATCCGCCTCATTAAGCAAACGATCAACGACATTTTGAACTCCATCAACAGCTTCGATCCGAGTCATATCAAAGGCCTCTACAGCCTTTTCGTATTCTTCCTCTGCTCTCTGAGGGCCTAGAACATCGGCATCCTTTCCTGTTGAGCCTTCTTGATTTCTTCCTGTCTTCCGCTCTATCCTTGTCTCTCTATCTGTGTGAAGGTAAAACATCTGATCTGGCTCTGTGAAATCAAACTCGTCAATAAGTTCATACCATCTCCCTGGTTCTTCATTTTCATCTATCTCGTTGTACACCACAGTCGTTGGATAATATCGATCCAGTACAACATCTTCTCCGTTTGATAGGTGCGAATTAACTTGATCACTAACAGCTGAATTAGAGGCAGTGTACATCAAGAACTGTGTCTGTTTACTGTGTTCGTCTCTATCGACATACTCCCGTATTTTCGATATTCCGGGGCCTGGATTTTCCAGATACACAGCATTTATCTCATCTGCAAAGGCCTCTGCAACTGTTGATTTGCCTACGCCATCAAGGCCTTCGAAGACGAAAAAGTTTGAATCATCAGACTCCATATCAAGTCAAGTCGACTTGATCTTTATATATTTAAGTCAAGTGGAGTTGACTAAAACTGTTTTCTGAAATAAGTTACTTTATTCAAAATCGAGAGATTCTAACATGAATTCTCCGTTTTCGTTTTCTAATATTGTCCATTCGCCAAAGAAACGGGAATCCCTCTCTTTTGCTTTTTTGATTATTTGATCGAGGCCCGGAATCAGACTGAGATTATCAATTTCCTCTAACTTATAGAAGTCTTCGTTAAATTCTTTTTCTGTTTTTATGACTGTGAAAAAAGCCATGTAATGTTGTGAAAATCCTTCTGAAAAGTTGATATTATTTCTCATTACTCCTCTGATTTCTGCTTCCTGTGACTCTGTTCCAAACTCTTTTTCGAACGCTTCTTCAGCTGATCTCTTTATTGATTCCTTTTTTTCAGTTCTGAGTACGGGGCCTCGAAAGGCTCCTGGGAAAGGGTCAAGAGGATCTTCCCTTTTCTTCAGATAAATCTTGTTATTACTGTAAATAAGAACATGATTTATGATAAGCGGCTGTCTTATTTGTTGGTGTTCAATATAAGCTAGATAATTCTTTCCTTTAGATGTGGTGGAGTACTTCTGATCATTCTTCCTGATCAGTCCTTTATCACGTAACTTGTTTAGATGAAACGAAATCTTGTTACTGCTTTCATTTCCTTGAAGCTCTGAAAACCTTAATTTATTCCTGTAACCGAGTTTCTCCAGTATCAATCTCTGTATTCCATGCAGATCAATATTATCCATCATTCCACCTCTTGTACATTATTATTTACTGCATCAAAAAGAGCTTTACTGTTTTCTTCTGATTCAACTTTTTTCATATCTTCAGCAACCCTATCGGAAGGCGTCTTATTGCTTTTGACTCTACTCTCAAGCAACTCTAAATAACTTTTTTGTTTTATGTTGTTAGCTTCCAGTCCTTTTCTGGCTTTCTCTATCTCATCCAACAATAACTCGGAGGCCTCTAACTTAACTCCTTCAGGACTATAAAGTTTTGAATCAAGCCCGTCTCTAAGTGCTGCTTCTCTATTTTCATTCACTTTTTCAATGTTAAGGAGCTGTTCATTTCGGTCCTGTGCGTATAGTACTCTTCCAATACAAAAGGCATGAACGGCTACATCTTCAACTACAGAAGGCTGTGTAGACGCTATACGCGACTCTACAACAAGATCATCCTCCAGAAACTTTATGCGTGAATCCTTCCAGTAACGGGAAATACTGTCTGAAATCACTTTTTCAGGCCTTTCCAGGATAAAAGGCCATGAGCCAACTCTATCCAAGTAATCGTTCATATCTGAATAATAACTTTCAAGACGCCCTATCTGTTTGTCTCCCATACTATGCGACTTACTCCACAGTATCATCCTTAAATCTGAGAGGCCTGTATCCTTTCCTTCTAAAAAACGGGCGTTTCCAGAAAGAGCAGAAATATAGGGACTTATCATGTAAATGTAGTTTGCTTTACTAATTGCATCTTCAAAACTAGAGGCTTCGATATTTGTGTGGATGGCTGATATCAAGCTTACAGATTTAGCATCGCCAACATCTACTTTTTCTACTTCTCCAATCGTTTCTGTTCCTTTTTTGTTGTAGTAGTTGTTTATCTGTTGGAAAAATTTCTTTTCACTTAATTTAAGATTTTCAAGAGATCTGAAAGGATTTGTCCCGGATCTAATTACTTCGAGGCCTTTTTCCTCTGCTTTTGAAGTTAATTCATCTTCTCTGGATCGGATAGATTCTTCTAATTTTTTCAGGTCCTCAAGATAGATAGGAACAGTAGCTATCTCAACAGAATCGATCCCAAGTTCTTTTTTTACTCCTTCGACATCTTTTATTATTTGATTTCGTTTACTTGGGCTCTCCAAAGGCTCTAAGCTATCTTCGATCAGGAAATATTCGGTCTCAACTCCAGACTTTACTTTTCTGCCGTTTTTCTTAAAATCAGATTTATTTGAGAGTATTTCTCTCTTCTTTTTTTCGAAAACAGATTCTATGCTCTCTTCTATTTCTGCCTTGTTTTCTTGAAAATTCACTCTTAGTCAATCCTACTTGATATTTAAATATCTAATTTTTGTTGTCTATCTTTCCTACTTATTTATTTGAGTTTGTACAAATATTTTGCTGTAATCTCTATGGATGATACACGGACTGAATTGATTGAACTGAAAAACTTTGATGACAGAAATTTCAACTACTTGACACAGAACTTCTACATAATGAGAGGAGCTTTACGTTACTACTCTGAACGACTTGGAACATCCTTTACTTCTTCAGATCTTGCCGAAGACTTCCCTGTAACTGTACCTGTAGCTGCTTCATGCCTCAACGCTCTAAAACAGATGGATATAGTAGAGGCCCGTACAGAATCCAGCTCCCCTGACAGATACATGCCGGAAACAGTCGATATGGATAAACTAGAAGAGATAGGGGATGTGCTCAGAGAAAACATGGAGATAAAAGAATTCTAAAAGAATTCGCCAGATTTTTATCAACTAATCTATCTCCAGTAAGTTATGAGCCATAAACACCACGAAAAGATGTTCAAGAAAAAATTCTTCATATCGACAGTACTATCTATACCTGTAATTTACTTCTCTACGTTTGTTTCAGGCCTCTTAGGATATAATACTATAGAGTTCACAGGATCAAATTTAATTGTTCCAGTATTTTCTATTGTAATCTTCATTTACGGAGGCCTGCCGTTCCTCAAGATGGCGAAGAATGAGTTAGAGGATAGAAAGCCAGGGATGATGGCGTTGATCTCACTCGCCATAATCGTAGCTTTCACGTACAGTATGGCTTCCCTGTTTATCCCTGGAACTTCAACGTTTTTCTGGGAACTAGTTACTCTGATCGATATCATGCTACTGGGCCACTGGATCGAGATGAGAAGTGTCCGACAGGCCTCATCCGCTCTCGATGAACTGAAGGATCTAGTTCCGAACACGGCAGAAAAAATAGTAGAGGGAGATGCTGAATCTCCAGAGGAATCAGCAGGGAGCGAAACAGAAGAAGTGGAAATCTCGAAATTAGAGAAAGATGACGTAGTTCTTGTCAGGCCTGGAAGCTCTATTCCAGCGGATGGAGAAGTAGTTAAAGGAGATTCCTCAGTCGATGAATCGATGATCACAGGAGAGTCCGAGCCAGTCAGTAAATCAGTAGGCGACGAAGTAATCGGAGGAACAGTCAATCAAGAAGGAGCATTAAGAGTAAGAATAACAGCCACAGGAGACGATACAGCTCTTTCCGGAATAATGAAATTAGTGGATGAGGCTCAGGAAGACAAGACAGAGACACAACTATTAGCTGATAAAGCAGCAGGATGGCTTTTCTACATCGCACTTGGATCAGCATTCATCACCGGGATAGCATGGACACTTGCGACAGGCCTCGGATTGACTACTCTGGAAAGAGTAGTTACAGTACTTGTAATAGCGTGTCCACATGCACTGGGCCTTGCTATTCCGCTCGTAGTATCGATCAGCACAGCTTTATCCGCAAAGAACGGAGTCGTAGTCCGCAATCGAACAGCGATGGAACAGGCCCGGGAAATCGATACAGTAGCATTCGACAAGACAGGAACTTTGACTGAAGGCGAGCAGAAAGTCGAGAATACTGAAATTGAAGATGAAGATCTCAAGAAACTGGCCTCAATCGAGAAGAACTCAGAGCATGTAATTGGAAGAGCTATTGTAGAAGAAGCAGAAGATAGAGGCCTAAATCTGTATAATACTGAAAGCTTTGAAGCTATCAAAGGCAAAGGAGTAAAAGCAGATATCGATGGAGAGACTTTCTATGCTGGAGGCCCGAAGATGCTCGAAAAATTGGATGTAAAAAATACTTTTGAGGCCTTTACAGAGGAGGAAGGCGCGAAAGGACGGACTGTTGTTTATCTCGTCAAAGAAGAAGTTCTTGGAGCTGTATCGTTGGGCGATCATATCAGGGAGGAGAGCTTTGAAGCAGTTGAGGCCTTGCATGATAGAGGAGTCGATGTTGCGATGATAACAGGTGATTCTGAAGAAGTAGCGTCCGCAGTAGCTGACGAACTCAATATAGACGACTGGTTTGCGGAAGTTCTGCCTGATGAGAAATACGAAAAAATACAGGAGCTTCAGAAAGATGGAAAAATCATGATGGTCGGTGATGGAGTAAATGATGCAGTGGCATTGACACGGGCTGATATCGGAGTAGCTATCGGATCAGGAACAGATGTCGCTGTCGAATCCGCAGATATCGTACTGGTAAATGATAGTCCTCTCGGCGTCGTGAAGATCATGAAGATCAGCGAGGCGACTTACAGCAAGATGGTGCAGAATCTTTTCTGGGCTACTGGATACAACGCTTTTGCGATTCCTTTAGCTGCCGGTGTTTTGGCGCCGATCGGATTCACTTTACAGCCAGCTGTTGGAGCGTTGATAATGTCGTTGAGTACGATTATAGTCGCTTTCAATGCCCAGTTACTCAGGAAGACTTTCCTGTAACTTTTTATTCGATGTCAGTCGAACATCTGAGGAATTTTTAAAGGCCTTTAACTGTCTTTGTTTTTCTATGAATCTACGTGAGAAGCTTGCAGTAGGCTTCGGTGTTTTGATTTTAGTCTCTCTAAGTGTTTCCGTGGGCTTACTGTTTTCTTTTGTCTCGGCTTTCGATACAGAGCCTCAAGATTTTTCCCATCAAATAGAGTATTCAGTTGAGCTAAGGACGAACGGAACTTTAAATGATACTGAGATTTTGGTGCCTTATCCCGAGGATGAAACGTTTCGGGAAGTCATAGACAACGGTTCAAGAACAAATGTCACGTTTTCCAATGATTTTAATGCATCCACGTCTGTAACTGATGACGGATATCTTAGACTGAATCTAGGAGATTTCAGGCCTGAAACTCGAGATGAGAGATTTGGTGATATCGAGATGCCGGATTCGTTTAATGAGTCAGGAAATGTCAGGAAGACCAATGTTTCAGGTATCAGAGAGTACAGCTCCTATGACTTTTACATCCGGATAGATTACAATAGATCGATCAATACTACAAACGGGCTTACAGAGGAGCCACATCTAGTCTCAAACAGCACGGAATGTCAGGAAGCACGGGAATCTGGCTGTGCTACTACAAAGGCATTTATGAGTTACGAAGTCGATAATGACACTTATTTAGAGTTTGATATTGGTTTAGAAGGTAGGAACAGGTGGAGAGAGGGATTCCATGGCTCATCGAACAGTTACAGACAGGATTTCTACAACAGTTACTATGAAGAAGGTTATCTTGTGGGTAGTCAGGATGAGTGGATTAAGCTTTCAGGACGAGAAGTTGAAGGCGATGGAGTGTACAGAGAAGAGTGATTCGATGTTATCTCCTTAAATCTGGCGAGTCAATACTGTTATGTTATGAGTCTGAAAGATAGAGTCCTTGAATTTTTTTCGAATGAAGAAGATGTAGAGGCCTCTCTCAACGATGCGGATGAAGTTTTCAAGTCGCGGAAGAAGAGGAAGATCGAAAAGGCTCAGAGAAAAGCCGATGATCTCATAGATGAGACGGATCAAATTTTAGATGAACTCAAAAGTAGTCTTGAAGAACTTAAAGAGTACGAGGATTCAGATGATATCCAGGCAGTCGAAGACGTGGCTGAGAATTTTTACAGATCAAGAAAGAATTTGATCGAAGATTTTGAATCATCTGAAGATATTGAAGAACATTTTGAAACTCTTGATACGTTTGTCGAAGAGTTTAACGATGTTTCTAGGAAGGAAGGAGTAGTGATGCAACGTGTGGAGCAGAGTTCCGGAGTCCTCTCTGAAAGGATCAATGAAATCGTTGAACATCGTGACAGGATTGATGATTTACTGGAGCAAGAGTACGGCCATGTGACACAGCTTGAGATAGTAAGAAACAGTCTAGATAAAATAGAAAATCTTGAGGAAGAAAAAGATGGATTAAAAAACAGTATAGAGTCTACAGAGGATAAAATCGACAGTCTTGAAGATAAAATAAAAAGTAAAGAACAGAAAATAGATGATCTGAAGTCTGGAGAGGCCTGGGAGCGAAGGGAGAATCTTCTGGGAAAACTGGATTATCTGAAGTCGAAAAGAGATGATCAAAGAAAGAAGATTTCCAGTAATGTTTCTGAGCTTGAGAGAGGCCTGAAAAAACTTCTTTACAAAGTCGATAACTCCGATACAGTATTTGAAGGAGATTTAGATAAACTTAGAGAGTTGAAAGAAGGCGAGTTTGCCTCAGTTAGTGATCCTTTTGATGAGCTGGAGGAAGCTCTCTCATTGATACTCGAGGAAGATCTCCTGGATGATAGACAGCTTGGAAAGTTTGAAGACGCTGTTGAGAAGTTCGATACTTTTGAAGAGGATAGAAGAGAGCTTGAAGAATACGAAAAAGAGATTGAAAACAAGAAAGAAGAGTTCAAAGACTTTGAAATAGGCGAAGAAAAGAAAGACTTGGAGAATGAGATTGAAAACAGGAAAAAAGAGCTTGAAAAGAGAAAAGATGATTTACAGGATATGAAGGAAAGAAATAAGGAAAAAGAGGAAGAGATAGTAAATGAGATAAAGGAGTTAGAGTCCTTTATGGAGAAGGCTCTGAATGTGGACGTCTCACTTGAAAGAGAGGCCTGAAAAAGTATGCTGGGGAATGTTTAACTTATGAGTCTTGATCTATCAAAGAAACAGAAACAGTTCCTTGGAGCCTCTGGCATCTCACTGATTGTTTTATCATGGGCTTTTGTCATACTTGCTCCAAGATTCGGTTACTCAAGTATAGATGTTGGCTTCAGGTTGACGCTTTTCTACGTACTTGTCTGGCTTTCAATTAAGATGTTCAGAAGATACAATAAGAAAAAGAAAGAAACTGAATGAAGTTCAGTTGAACATTTCCTCTGCCTTTTCTACTTGTTCTCTGTAATGCCTGATAGCTTTTTCCACGGCTTCTGGCTCGTTCATGTCAACTCCGGCGACTTTAAGTGCTTCAATCGGATACTTTGAGGAGCCTGTCTTCAGGAATTCTAGATAATCTTCAGGGCCTTCTTCTTTGATTTTTTCGACAAGTGTCTCCGCAGCTGAAATGCCTGTAGAGTACTGGAAAACGTAGAAGTTGTAGTAGAAATGCGGGATACGCATCCACTCCTTGACTATCTTTTCATCGATCTCCACAGGCTCGTAGTAATCTTCTTTCAAACTTCTGTACATTTTATTTAGTTTCTTTGAATTAAGGGCCTCTCCGTTCTCAACTTCGTCATGCACTTCCTGTTCAAAGTGAGCGAACAATGTCTGCCTGAACAATGTGTTCCTGAAGTTCTCCAGATAATGACTCAAAGCGTGTTTTCTGACTTCTTCAGAAGCGTTTTCCAACAAGTAACGCGTCAGAAGAGCCTCGTTTACTGTACTTGCTACTTCCGCAACGAAGATCTTGTAGCCTCCATAGACGTAGGGCTGATTCTCCGTCGAGAAATGTGAATGCATGGAATGGCCGAGCTCGTGGGCCAGTGTATACATAGAGTTAACATCGTCCTGATAGTTCATCAGTATGTAAGGCATCGAATCATATGTTCCGCCGGAGTAAGCTCCTGAGCGTTTCCCGCGATTCTCGTAGACATCAACCCAGCCACTTTCCAGGCCTTCACGCATCACCTCTTGGTACTCCTCGCCCAACGGCTCAACTGCCTCCAAGACATACTCTTTTGCTTTTTCGAAATCTATCTCCGGCTCTTCGGATGTTGCTACAGGCATATACACGTCGTGGATCTCCATCTGATCGACTTCAAGCACTGATTTCTTCAATTCAAGATGTTTATGTAGTACATCAAGATTAGCTTCTACAGTCTCCACAAGATTATCGTAGACGCTGACAGAGATATTCGAATTAAACAGAGAGGCCTCTCGAGCCGAGTCATAATCTCTTATCTCCGCCAACTTGACGTTCTTCTTCACGTTTTTCTCGAACGTAGAAGTCACTGTGTTTGTGACAGTACTTATCTTGTCGTAGAACTTCTCGTAAACTTCTTTCCTGAACTCTCTGTTTTTATTTTTCAAAAGCACTGACATGTTGCCCTGTGTTATCTCAATTTTTTCTCCTTCCGGAGTCTCTACTTCAGGGAAATCCATATCAGCGTTCATCAGCATCTTAAAGGCCTCGTCAGGAGCATCAAGAACATCTCCCAACGATGAGACAAGTTTCTCCTCTTCTTTGGAAAGAGTATGAGGCCTGAAACGCAGAACATCGTCAAAGTAATGTCTGTAAACTTCCAGTTCCTCTTTTTCTTCTATCAATTCATTGATGCGTTCCTCTCCGGCATCTTGTATCTCCGGCTCGATGAAGCTTACAGCTGATGAGAACTCGGATGAAAGAGTCGAAGATTTCGATTTCATGGCTTGATAATCCTGATCCCTAGTGTCTTGATCGGAACGCATCTGAGTGAAAGAAGCCAGATCCTTTATCTTCCTCTTCACGTTTTCACGCAACTTGAGCACTTCAAATAAAGTTTCTCCGGACTCTGTTACTTTTCCCTGAAACTCTTCGAATTCATTTATTTTTTCCGACAATTCTTCAAAATCTGTCTCCCATTCATCTTTACTCTGGAACATTTCCTCCAGATTCCATTTGTATTTCTCGTCTATCTCGCTTCTTTCCTGTACCATGAAATAATTTTTAGAGGCCTACAGATAAAAAATACTGTCTCCGGTAACTCTTGGGAAATCTCAAGGCTTGTAAAAATTCCAGAATCACTCACATTTAGAGGCGACAAATTATGACTGATATACCGAAGCTTGGACTTGGAACATGGCAAAACACAGATCCTGAAGAATGCACAAACTCTGTCAAAACAGCTCTTGAAATGGGATATGAACACATTGACACAGCCCAAATATATGAAAACGAGGAAGAAGTAGGAGAAGGCCTCTCAAAAGCAGAAGCAGATAGAGAAGATTACTTTCTGGCATCCAAGGTCTGGATCGATCAACTAAGCCCTGAAAACGTGAAAAGCTCCACGAAAGAATCTCTGGAAAAACTTGGAGTCGATCACGTTGACTTGATGTACATCCACTGGCCTTCAGGTGACTACAGTCCGCAGGAAACTTTGAAAGCCTTCAAGGAACTGATCCACAGCGGAGAGATAAAGAACATCGGTGTCAGCAACTTCACTCCTGAACAGCTTGACAGAGCTATGGAAATAGCTCCGAAACACATCGTAGCGAATCAAGTGGAGATGCATCCACTGCTTCAGCAGGAGGAACTACTGGAAAAATGCCGTGAACACGACATCACTTTAGTTGCATACAGTCCGCTTGCTAGAGGCGAAGTCTTTAACGTAGAGGAACTGAACGAGATCGCGGAGAAACACGACGTTTCAGAGGCCCAAGTCAGTCTTGCATGGCTTATGGAGAAGGACAATGTTGTAGCGATTCCGAAGGCCACAAGTGAGGAGCACATCAAGGATAACTTTGAATCTCTCGATCTTGAGCTTGACGAGGAAGACATCCAGAAGATTGATTCTATAGAAAGAGAGGGACGCATGGTCAATCCAGACTTCGCTCCCTGGTAAATAAATTTTCAATACATTTTTTCTCTTCCTTTTTTATTTGATTAGTCCAAATTTACTGCCAGATGAAGGCCGCGATCTTCGATATCGATGATACGCTTGTAGGATCAGAAGATGAAGAAGATGATTTCATAGAGTCGGCGCGTAAGCTTCTCAAGAAGATGGACGAGAAAGAGGACACTTTAACTGTATTACTTACTGCAAGAGCTGAAGAGGTACGTCAACAGACCGTTAAGACGTTAGAGGCCTCTGATATTGATTTTGACAGACTGATAATGAGGCCTGAAGACAGTTTTGGATTAAGGGACGAACAGTTCAAGGAAAACGTGTTGGAAAAATTACGTGAAGAGGGACTTGAAGTAAGTTTTGCTGTTGATGATAAGAATTTTGTCGCAGAGATGTGGCGGGAAAACAATGTTACATGTATAAAGATGCCTGAGAGACATGTTGTCCGACACAGGTTCTACAGGAAGTTCAGGAAAGTTTATCCGTTGTTGCCGGGTTCTCTACAGAACGTGTTCAGACGTTACTATCGTTATAGGTATAAGAAAAGAATCAAATAAATCTTTCAGATCTAGTTAGATCTCTAAGGTACTCTAATTTTTTAGTTTTTCAACTCTGTGAAATTCTATCCATCCATCGTCTTCGATCTCTGAATCATCACTATACCTGTAGTAAAGCCTGTAGATATTGTTTCTGTAGTCAAGGAACTGTACTGATTGATGGATTTCTCCGTCTCTTTCAATTTCAAGTGTTTCATCAGCTGATCCATCTCTGTTTTTGTCCAGATAAAAAGTAGAGTTAAATCCGTCTTCAACGAAGATATCGATTGATTCGTTGTAGAACTCTACAGTCTTAATTGATTCAGATGAATTGGCCTCTATATTCAATTCTGTCGACTCTATCTCATCTGAGCCCAGTTCAGAGTATATAAATCCTGATGTAAGCCCTATCAGAAAGACGGCTAGAACAGCTATAACAGCATTCTTATTTGCTTTATTCAGTTTATCAGCCAGAACATCCATAATCTTACTCTCTTTGATTTAGTTTTAATAGTTTGTTCAGAGTTATGAAGGGCTTAGTTAAAGTGGATTTACTTTTTAATCCGGGAATAATATACTATTGTTATCGAATGGGATGGAATTCTTTAAGTGAAGAAGATGTTTTTTCCAAGTTAGGAACTAATGATGAAGGTTTAAGTTCTGAAAAGGCTAATGAAAGGCTAGAAGAACAAGGGGAAAACAGAATAGAGGATCAGGATTCGGATTCTGCATTGAAGATTTTACTTAGCCAGTTTAACGATAATCTGATCTACTTATTGATGATAGCAGGTATTCTTTCTCTAGCTATAGGGTTCCTTCCGGATCATGCACCTGAATACCGTGAAGCGACTATAATATTCGTCATACTTTTCGCAAATGCATTGTTCGGTTTCAGACAGGATTACAAGGCAGAGAAATCTATTCAAGCCCTGAAAGAGATGTCGACACCTGAGTCTACAGTAATGAGAGACGGGAAAAAGATGGAAGTAGATTCGACGGAAATCGTTCCCGGCGATATAATTTATTTGGAACAGGGAGATGCCGTTCCTGCTGATGCACGACTTTTAGAGGAGGAATCACTTGCTACTGATGAATCAGCACTTACTGGTGAGAGTCAGAAAGTATCGAAGAGTGTAGGAGCCACTGAAGAAGATTCTGCCGTGGCCGAACAGTCAAACATGGTTTTCATGAACACTCATATCGTTAAAGGTCGTGGAAAGGCTGTAGTAGTTGATACAGGTATGGATACAAAGGTAGGGGATATCGCAGAAGAACTTGAGGAAGCAGATAGCGGCCAGACACCTTTCCAGGAGGAAGTCGATGTTCTGGGTAAAAAAATAGGCTATCTTGTTGTCGGCATAGTTACTCTTACAGCGTTAATACAGGCACAACTAACAGGAGCAGGACCTTTGACTGTTATAATAATAGCTATAGGCCTTTCAGTTGCAGCCATACCCGAATCCCTTCCTGCGATAGTCACTTTAACTTTAGCTCTAGGCTCAAGGAAATTGATAGATAAAAATGCTCTCGTTAGACGGCTTCCTGTAGTTGAGGCTCTTGGATCAGTCAATTACATCGTGACTGACAAGACAGGGACTTTGACTGAAGGAATAATGACAGTAGAGAAACTTCACTATCAGGGAAAGGACTATAGTGTTACAGGCACTGGAGAATCAACTCAGGGCCTGTTCAAGAAAAAAGGTGAAGAAGTTGATCCAGAAGTCCTCAAGCCTATACTTGAATGCGGAGTTTACTGTAATAATGCAGAGAAAAGGGAACAAGGATTCAAGGGAGAACCAACTGAAAGAGCTTTATTAGTTTCAGGCCTCAAGGCAGGCATAGAAAACGATAAAAAACGTATAAGAAGTGTACCTTTCTCATCTGACAGGAAAAGGATGACAGTAGTCACTGAAGACTCTCAGGCATACATGAAAGGAGCGCCGGAAGTGGTCCTAGACAGATGCGATAAGATACTGTTGGAGGGGGAAGAAAAACAGCTTACAGAGGAAAGAAAACAAGAAATACTAGAAAAGAACCATGAATACGCTGGAAAAGCGTTAAGAGTACTAGGATTTGCTAGAAAAGAAGTAAAAGATCCAGAGGCCTCTGAAGAAGAGATTGAAAGCGAAATGATATTTTTAGGCCTACAGAGCATGATAGATCCTGCTAGAGGAGAAGTAGAGGAAGCTGTAGATGACTGTAGAACAGCCGGTATCGGAGTTATAATGGCTACAGGGGATAATGTTGAAACGGCAAAGGCTATAGGAAAAGAGCTTGGATTCGATCCTGAAGGAGCTATCACTGGCCAAGAAATCGAGGAAATGAGTGATGAAGAATTAGAGGAGGCAGTCAAAGAAACAGAGATATTTGCAAGAGTTTCGCCAGAACATAAAGTTAGGATTTCACAAGCATTACAGGATCAGGGATACAACGTTGCGATGACAGGAGACGGTGTAAACGATGCTCCTGCCTTGAAGAACTCAGATGTAGGTGTAGCGATGGGGCAGAGAGGAACAGACGTCGCCAAGAAAAGCTCTGACATGGTTCTTCAAGATGATAACTTTGTAACTATAAGAGACGCGATTTCAGAAGGTAGAGCAGTATTCGATAATATCCGTAAAGTAACGAATCAATTACTTTCAACTAACTCAGGAGAAGTCATGTTTGTTTTCTTGGGGACTGTTATAGCAGGCCTTTTCTTCAGTGGGCCAGGTCAAGCTTTTGCTTCGGCTGAGGCCTCTGTACTTACAGCAGTAATGATCTTATGGGTTAACTTCGCCAGTGACGGTCCTCCAGCAATCGCCTTGGGAGAAGATCCAAAGGTTGAAGGTATAATGGAGAGAGATCCAAGAGATCCCGACGAATCAATCATAGATAAGAAGATACTTGCAATGATTGCGTTTACTGGGCCTCTTGCCGCAGTTACAATGCTTCCACTGTTCTTTATGCAGGAGCAGTTGTTTGGGCTAAGTCTAAATCAGAACTTTGCAACAGCACAGACGATGCTCTTTATGGGGCTGGCTTTCTTTGAGATAATAATGTTCCAGGTAATCAGGAGAGACTACGGTCTTAAGTTGAGAGACAATAAATGGCTGATCGCCATGATAGGCCTCGCATCTTTAAGCCATCTATTAGTCGTATATACTCCTCTTTCAAGCTTCTTCGGCGTAGTTCCGCTAAGCCTTGTGGAATGGGGATACATAGCAGTAGCACTCACAGTCTTTACAGCTATAGAAGTCACATTCAGAAGAATGTTGTCCAGAAGATACGGCGATAGGATGAACGAATTCGACAAATTCAGCGGATAGATCAATTTTTTAGTCAGAAAATACGCAGTTATCAAAAATCAAGATTTTCTTGAACAAGAATATTTTCTATGGAGAAATGCGGTGTCCGGGATTTGAACCCGGGTCGCGTGCATGGCAAGCACGAGTCGTAGCCACTGGACCAACACCGCTCTATGTAAATTTATGGTGTATGTTACTGTTTTAAATCGCACGCCAGCACATTTTCAGATGCTTTCTAAGATTAATTCTTTATATTCTGAGATATCAAATTTAAGGTGCCTTAACTGATGGAACCTTCAAGTTGTCAATATTAAACGTTTGTTTCAAATGAAATATCTATGAGCCCTGAAACACGAATGTCGAAATGTGTTTTCTGCGGAGAAAATGCAACTAAAAAGAATTCTGACGGACAGCCAGTATGCAGTGAACACAAGGATGAGGAGCCTAGAGACGTCACATGTCCGGAATGCAGTATGCCTATGAAGATCAAGGAAGGCCGATACGGATTTTTCTGGGGATGTGAAGGATATCCTCAATGTCAGAAAACTTTCCAGATAGAGGCACTCATAGAAGACGATGACGAATCCTGACTAGTTAAACTGTAGACAGTTCCTTTCCCTGATTTCGCCATCCCGTAACTCCTTGTTTCAGGCTGTATGCCTCAAAATCATCTCTCTGCAGTAGTGCAGCGAACCTCTTGGATTTCCGGCCTCCTGGGCAGACCAGCAGTATTTTCTGGTTCTGGGAGAATGGTTTTCCTGTTTCTATCAGTTCCTTGAGTTTTTCTTCAGGTATGTTGATTGATTCTGGTATGTGTGCCATCTGGTAGGCGGGGTTGGAGCGTGAATCTATGACAGCAGGATTTTCTTGTTTTATCCATTCTTCTGCGTTTTCTACCGCTATTTCTGGGACTTGTTCGAGTTCTTCTTCTGTCAGTGTTTCTGTGCCTTCTCTCTGTTCCCCACCGAAGATTTCTGGTTTTCTTTCTTTGATGTAAGAGCGGTAATGTTCGAATCGGTCACAAGCGAAGAACACTGCTGTTCGTTGTTCTTCCAGTTCTTGATCGATTTCAGAAAGCTTTCGTTTCAAAGCAACATAGTTTGCTCCTGTTGTCGGACCAGCTAATACGCCACAGTTTCTGATTAGCGTCAGCACTCCTTCAAGAGCGTCTTTTGAGTCGATTACTGCTCTGTCGCTGTAGAGTTCTTTTTCGTATAGTCCTACTTCCCACATTTCGTTGGCTGTTCTGATTCCTGGTATGAAGTCGTCCTGAGATGATACTATACCTGTTACTTCCAATTCAGGGTTTTGTTCTTTGAGTTTCTGTGCTGTTCCTTTGGTTGAGCCTGTTGTTCCAAGTCCTCCGAAGAGGTAATCTACTTTTCCAAGGTCGTCAATTATTTCCTGACCTGTCTGTTCTCTGTGAACCTGAGTGTTTTTCTCGTTGGTATACTGTCCTGTGCGGAAGTATTTGTCGCCTTCTCTCGCCATCAATCGGTCGAGATGTGTAAGCGGGTCGTCTGGGTCGTTCGGGTCAGGGCATTCGCTTTTACCTGGAAGTTCTTCTATTTCTGTTCCCATCGTGATGAGAATATCTTTAACCTCATCCACTTTGATGCGGTTGGTGATGGTTTTGAAGTCGAGTCCGTTTGCTCCTGCGATTCCCTGTATTGCTTTGGCAGTATTTCCGCTTGAAGACTCAAGAAGTGTCTGGTCTTTTTCCTTGATTTCATCTATGTCCTCTCGGATTAGTTCCCAGGCTACACGGTCTTTGATTGAGCCGAAAGGACTGTGATATTCGAGTTTGACATAGACATCGATGTTTTCAAGTCCTGTGACTTCTTTATCGATTTTGAGTAGCGGTGTGTCTCTGATGATTTCTGTAATTGAGTCGTATTTCATTTGAACGCACCCTCTTGAGTTTCGCGTGCTTGAACAGCTTTCTGATCTGAAAGCTGTGTTTCTTCACCTGTGTATAGGCTGTCTTTTTTCCAGTTGTTGTCGCCGTAAACTGCTATTTTGTTGGCAGGGTCGTGTTGAATCGTCCTTGATTCTCCGAAGTCCATATGGTAGGCTGCGGTGTTCACGAAGACTACAAGGTCTCCTTCTTCTGGTTTCTTGTCGAGAAAGGTCTTGTGTTTGTAGATGAAGTCCGATTCCAAGCAGAGGTTGCCAACGAAGAATACTCCGTCTTCAAGTTTTTCTCTGTCTTTGTCTCTGTGGATGATGTATGGGTCTACCATTAGTTCCCAGTTCTGTGGGTTGATGTTTGATTTATTCATATCGAGTCCG
>Ga0102939_1000188_pt1 | contig 21537 bp, 17 predicted proteins | sample SalPon2_B_H2O_MG_FD_78214 | JGI IMG/M metagenome (GOLD analysis project Ga0102939, IMG submission 78214) | Salt pond water microbial communities from South San Francisco under conditions of wetland restoration - Salt Pond MetaG R2_B_H2O_MG | ecosystem: Environmental > Aquatic > Non-marine Saline... | reverse complement strand
CAGGAGGAAACGGATTGGCAGTAGGCAGAAACATCTTCCAAAGAGAAAATCCAGAAGGACTTTTAGACAAACTTGAAAAAGTAGTTTTTAACGCCAAAGATGTCGATGAAGTGATGTAAGAATGTCCGAAGACGTAGTCGACGAAATAGTCCATAAAGTAGCCGAAGCCACACCACATATCTCCTCAGGACTGATGCACAGGAGAGAATATGTCGGAGAAGAGAACCCTAGTGATGAAGAAGTAATGGAGGCAGATGTCTGGGCTAATGAGTTTCTCAAAGAGAAAATAACTAGTATCGACAGCGTAGGACAGTACGCATCGGAAGAAGAACACGAAATTACAGAATGTGGAGAAGGACTTAGCGTAGCAGTTGACCCGCTCGATGGATCATCAAATATACCTACAAATAACCTCGTCGGCACCATAGTAGGGATTTACGACGAAGAACTTCCTTGCAAGGGAGAAAACCTGGTAGCGGCATTCTACATACTTTATGGTCCACTTACCACGTTGACGGTAGCAAGGGACAACCAAGTCGATGAATACATTATAGAAGAAACCAAGGGAGATGGAATAGACTTGGAGAAAGCAAGCGAAGATATAGAAATTACAGGTAAGAAAATCTACGGTTTTGGTGGAAATAAAGAGTGGTTTGAAGAATTTAGAGAGAAAGAAAATCAACTATCAAAGGAATACAAGCTCCGTTACGGTGGTGCGCTCGTAGGAGACTTTAATCAGATGCTTCATCATGGAGGAGTGTTTGGATATCCATCAAAAAGAGGTTATGAAGACGGAAAGTACCGTATTCTATTCGAGGGAAGTCCGATGGCATATATAGCAGAAACGGCAGGAGGAAGTTCAAGTAATGGAGAACAATCGATTCTAAATGTGGAGGTGGAGGATATTCATCAAAGAGTGCCGTTCTTCGTTGGGCATGAAGATTTGGTGGGCGATGTAGTTCAAGAATTGTAACGACCTGCAGAATGAGTGAGAGGTAGTTAAAGTGTCAGCTAGGAAGAAGTTATAATATGATCTAGGTTAATAGTTACTGTATGGTGTGCTCTAACAAATGTATTCTTGTGTTGGGGTGTGTTGTCTTACTTCCTCTGCTTACTATATTTTGGCTAGATGTTTGGTCAAATGACGTTAAATCATGCTCGCCAACTAATCAGTGTGAATTTTCTACAGCAGGAGAGCAATTGGGCGTTAATGGATTTGAAACGACTAATTTTGGGAATAAAAAGCAAGTGGCGTGTGTAAGTGAAAAAAACGTTGTCGAAAAGGCTTTTGCACCAGAATTAGACTGTAAGTGCGTTAAATCTAGCTGTAAGGTTGTGCCACGAGGTGCCCCAAATCAGAATTAATTCGAAAAAACTGTTTGGGTTGCTTGGCTCGTTTATACTAGTTTTGGGATTTTCTTTTGCAGTCCCTGCTGTTGAAAAAACGTACAATTTAGTGCAGCCTGGTGGAGAAGAGTTTAAGGCAACTCAGTGGGGTAATGAAGAGAGCCATGGGTGGGAGAAAATAACAGGATATACTATAAAGAAAGATTCTGATGGTGTATGGGAGTATGCTGAGAAAACCCAGTTTGGTCTAAAGGCTGGGGGAACACCTGCTCATAGAGATCCGCCGAAAGGTATCAAGAAACATATTAGGCCTTCTAAATCTTCACACCAAAAAATATCAACTTCTTCAGATTCTGGGATAAAAAGTGTTTCCACCATCTCTGATCCATCATCGAAGTTCAATATTCCTGTAATCATGATTAATTATGCAGATACATCAACTGATTATACTTCCAATCAGTTTCAAAATCTGCTTTTCGGAGATGATCCCTCAATTGCGACTGGACCTGGCAGCATGCAAGATTTCTATGAAGAAAATAGTTATGGCAAATTTAACGTCACTGCTCAACCATCAGGAGTTTTGGGCTGGTATCAAGCAGACGAAAATCATGATTACTATGGTTCTGGAGATATAAGCAGTGAAGCTGCTGAATTGGCAAGGGAGGCTGTTGTGGCTGCAGATTCGGAGATAGATTACTCAAAGTATGACAATAATAATGATGGAGAAGTTGAAGGGGTTATAGTTATACATGAGGGTGGTGGTGAAGAAGCTACAGGAGACTCAAGCGATATATGGTCTCACAGATGGGCTTTTTCTGATTATACTACGGACGACGGCGTTTATATTGATGATTATAGCCTTCAGCCTGAACTTTACAATTCTCAAATGAGCACTATGGGAGTATATGCACATGAGTTTGGGCATTTGGTAGGTTTACCAGATTTGTATGATACGGATTATTCTTCTTCAGGACTTGGAGATTGGGCCTTGATGGCTGGGGGGAGCTGGAATTCTGTAAACAGGCAGGGAGATAGTCCGGCACATCTCACGGTTTGGTCTAAGAAAAAGTTAGGTTGGCTTGAACCTGACAATATAAATGGAAGAAAAGGTTATATCAATCTTTCAGCAATTCAGAATGAGCCTGACGCAGTTCAATGGAACTATACTCATGAAGAATACTTTATGTCCGCCAATAGACAGCAGAATGGTTTTGATGTCGCTTTACCAGGATCAGGACTAATTATGTATCATGTTGATGATACTCAGAATGATAACACAGATGAAAATAATTATTGGGTTGATATCGAAGAGGCACATGGACTTACTCAGGACCTTGAAGAAGGCAGCAATGCAGATGAGGATGATTTATTTTCATCTGATCTGGATGGGTTTTCAACGTCCACAGATCCAAACAGCTCCGCATATGGAAATACTCCTACCGGATTTAAATTAACTGATATAAGCAGTTCTGGATATTACATGACTGCCAACGCTGGAGATATTTCTACTCCAAACATACAGAGCACTAGCCCCAACACTAATATCGATGATGCAAAATCTCCTAAACAATTTGAATTAAATATCACGAATTTTAAGTCAGGTACAACGGCTAAAATATTTTTAAACAATAATGAACACGTAATATGGTCTTCTTCAGGACAAACGGAAGGGTCAATACCCCTCAACATTCCAAACGGGAATAATACAGCAAGATTTAAAGTCTTTAATAGCTCTAATGAAGCACAATACTCTGAAAAAGAGATATACTTATTTAGAGATAAAGAAAAACCCAATCTAACTGCTGTATCTCCCATAAATGGATCTAATATATCAGGAACTTTTGATATTAGAGCATTATGGTCAGAAAGAATATCGGAAATAGCTAGCTCTAAGTTTGTATTGAATAATAGTAACTACTCTCAAAGAAATAGTCTAAATGCAACTATTGATTCAGCTACCTTAGAAGATGATATTTACGATATAACCTATAATGTATCGGATACATATGGAAATTATAATGTTTCTGAGGTAACAGTGGATATAGATAATACTAAACCTAGCTTATTATCAACTTATCCTGATGCTACTTATCTTTCTGCGAACTTTTCAATTAATGCAACTTGGAAGGACTCTCAAACTGGTGTAAAGGAAGCACGTTATATATTTTCCAATAGTAGCATACAGAAAACGGGAGAGCTGAACAAAACAATAGATACATCTGATATTGCCGATGGAAAATATGATATAAAGTATAGTTTGGAAGATTATGCAGGAAACTTTTTGAATAACACTATAGAAGTATTTTTAGATACAAAAGGACCTAGTTTAGACGTTATAGAGCCGATTAATCAGACCTATCTTCGAAAAGACTTTAATGCATCTGCTAAAATTGTGGATGAGCTATCAGGAGTAAATAAATCGAATTATTCTATATCGAATCAATCTTATGAGTCTGGAGGAACACTTAATGATACTATAAACACCTCAAAGCTGGCAGAGGCAGAATACAATATAACATACATGTCAGAAGACAACGTAGGAAACATAGAATCAGTTAAAATAAATGTTACACTTGACAAAACAAAACCCAGACTAAATATCACTTCGCCTGCATCTACAGATATAAAAGGCAATTTTAGCATTAACGCCACGGTTTCAGATAATTTGAGCAAAATAAATACGTCTCAATATATTTTGGAAAATAATACAATCCAGGAAAAAGGAGAGCTTAATTCTACACTCAACTCTTCAAAATATGCGGATGGTCGCTATAACATAACTGCAACTGCAACTGATAACGCCGGCAATATCAATAATTCCAAAAGAACAATCCATATAGATAATACTCCGCCAAGAATAGCTAAATCATCAGGCTCTAAAAACGCAAATTTATCGGGAGTACAAGACGTAAATATCTCCTTCTCAGAAGCAACAAAAGTATCAGCTAGTAGAATCAAACTCTATAACATGTCAGGAAACCTTACTGACTGGAAAAAACTTAACACAACTATAAACACGACAAAATATGCTGATGGAGCCTATAACCTAACTATAAACGCTAATGATACGCTCCAAAATAATAAAACAGTTAACTACAGCCTTGAAATAGACAACAAAAAACCTGATTTAAATATCAAAGGCTACAATCTGACGGAAAAATATATTGATTGGAATAAAGACAACAAAACAGTACAAGCATCCTGCTCAGACACTGAAACGGGCTTCCAGAGGACAGAGGTATCAAACCTGTCGACTACAAAAACACCACACAACTTTACACTTTCTTCAACAGGAAAAATCAACTACAACTTTACATGTCTAGACTACGCAGAAAATCAACATAAAATAAACGTTACATATAAGATAGATGGCCAATCACCAAACATCACATCAATAAATCCATCAAACAACGCCCAAACTGGCAGAAACCCTACAATAACTGCCAACTTCATAAACGAATCTAAACAGTCAGGACTTAACCTCACAAAATCAAATATAACCAGTACTAAAGGCTCAATAGACACAACCTACACAAACAGCTCATTCACATCAGATATATCAGGTCTCAGCTACTCCGACAATTATAAACTAGACATAAAACTAACAGACAACCTGAACCACACATTTAACACAACTTACCACTACAACGTCAAGTCAGAACCAGAAGATACAGGAACTGAGCAGGGATCCGATCCTGGAGGCCCTCCAGGCGGACCTATACCTCCATCTACAAATACAGAACAAAATGAAACGCAGACTAATCAAACAGAGAACAAAACCAGGTCAAACCAGACGGAATCAAGTCAAACAGTACTAAATCAAACTGATACTAGCTCAGATGAAGAACTGGTAGATGCTGTGAATCCTGAACAAACAAGATGCAAAACTTTCAAACAATCAGAGAAACTGGATGGCTGGCAGATAGTAGAGGAGTGCGGCCAATGGGAAAGAGAAACAGCAGAAGAACTGATTGAACAGGTTTCAAACACAACAGAGCAAGACAAACTAGCAGAAGCTCAATCACAATATGAGAAAGGCAATTATACAGGAGCAATAGATTTAGCTTCAGATCTAAGGCAAAAAGAAGAGCAAAAAATAGCTAATACTCTAAATAACTATATTTTACCTGCCTCGATTGCTGTAGCATTAGCTACGCTTGGCCTAATATTTGCATACTTCTTATTGAGAAGAAAGTTGGTTGAAGAACTAACAAAAATATCAACAGGTATCAAAATGGATGAAAGAACAGGTAAAGAAGTAGACGAAAAAGTTTTAGTAGAACTGAGCCAAGCAGAAAAACAACTAAAGGAAGGCGAACTGCTAGAATTATGGAAAAAAATCAGGGAATTAAGGAAACTTAGAAGCTAATCATACCAATCCGTAATATCTTCTCTATCAAAGATATTTTCCTGTCCAACCTGTTTCTTCAATTTCTTAGCAGTCTTCTTACCAATCAACTTCTTCAACTTCTCAAAATTAACCTCTCGAATCTGGCTCTGAGTCTCTATGCCATGATCACTGAGTTTTCGGGCCCTGACACGACCTATTTGGTCGTATTGTACTAAGTCAAGTAGTTCTTCTTTGATGCCGTGTTCCATTCTAACACGCAACTTCTCAATATCCTTCTCAACACCTTTACTATCTAATTCCTTCATTCTAACTAATTCTTTAGCTCCGTAAAGAAGCCAGTCAGCATTCTGCATCTTCGCCCTAATCCCACCGGGAGCAGTACCGAACTCATTCATAATTCTCTCTTCGTCCATTTCCTGTACCCAGCTTTGCATCATCATAGCAGTCTTCATTGCCTCTAAGTAAGATTCGTATCCTGCTTCCCACTCATTCGGCACACCGTCCAAAAGGTAGATCTCTGCGTCCTGCAACGCATTCTGGTAGTCGCTCCACTCCTTATCTTTAACTCTGAGTCTCGGCGCCATCTCAGAAGTCCTAGACAACATAAATAAGTAGGAAATAGCTCTGGTCTCCGTTCACTCAGCTCGCTCCAAACTTTCCAACATATAGTGGGCGGAGTCAGGATCAATATACAAATCTGAAACTTTCTTACCAATTTTAGTAGCCTTCAACTCATCTTCCTTGATAAATTCATACTCTCGAAGTGACCCCACAACATCTCGAATCTTCTCCGCTACCTTCTGCATGTCGCCGAACTGGTGAGCGTAGAAAGTCTTCTGGTAGAACTCTAAGAGTTGATCCATCGAAGTACAGAAGTTAGAAGCCACCAAAGCCAAGGTATGCATCCTGAGAACAGGCTCAACATTTAGCTTGGACTGAATTCGTTCGGGCTCACCTAGTACATATCTATCACGGATTTCGTCAACGCTGCCAGGATTTTTAGCAACACTTATTGCTTCTCCTCTATCATCGTACTTTGGGCGTCCTGCTCTTCCGCAGTTGTGTAGTATTTCTCTTGAGCTTGTGATGTAGTTGTGGTTGTTTTCTACTTCTATGTTGTAGACTTTTTCTTTTCCTTTATTTTCTATATTTAGTATTTCGGTGTATTTTGAACTTTCTTTTCTATGTTTGTTTGCTTTGTTGTAGCTGCTGTATTTTTGAGGTTCTATATTGTCTTTTACAGGATTAATTCGTTCCGAAAATTTGTTTATGCTGTTTTTATCTCTGATTCTAACTGAGTAGCTTTCTTTGTTTACTTCGTATTTCTTTTCCCCAATTTCGATTTCTTCTACGAATCTGGAATTTTTCCTTGATTTTATTCCAAATCCTGCTAGTAGATCTCTGAGGTCGTCTGCGAAGTCTTCGCTCGATGTACTGAAATGTATGCGTCTCTTGTACTCTTCCTCCATTTCGAGGTATGATCCGTCTCCGTCGTAAACTCCTTCGATGAAACTGGCTTGATGTCTTTCAGGCATTTTGAAAATTATTTCAGGTATTTTCGTTTTCTGAGATTTGTTTCCGTACTGTATTTCAAATTTCTCGTTTATTAGCTCTGCTAGAAGTGTATTTCCGACTTCAAGTCTGTATTTGCCTTCTTCTCGTTCTTCCTCATAGCAGTCTAGTCCTAGAGAATTGAAAATTTCCTTGGATTTGTCGATTATTTCTTTGTTTGTATTGAAGACTCTGATGCTGGTGTATGAACTTCCATGTCGTCTGTCATCTGTCTTGTTAAGATTTCCATCAGTTACTATAATGCCTATAAGCCACATAAAATCTTCTGTGACTTTTTCTGGAAGTTCTATTGTGTTTCCGTAAGCTGATTTTACCTTTACTAGATTTCCAGCGATTTCTTGGTCACTATAATCCATTTCTTCGAATGCTTTCAGAACTCCATGTAATGGCGCCGCCTTTCTATCGTTCTTGTAATGATAGATTGTTGACGAGCTTATATCCAATTTTTCAGCTATTTCATCGTCTTTTAATTCAAATTCTTTTTTGTACTCTTTCAGAATACCTCCATTATTCACAGTGTAACAATCTTCAGGTAAAAGCCGGAAGAAGTAAGGTGTTGAAGGCTTTTCCTTCCTGCTACCTAACCTAATTTTGTCTCCAACTTCTAACTCCGATAGTTCAAGCCATCTATCATTTCCCTCATCTCTAGCTAGTATGGGGTGGTTTCCGGTAGCTCTAAAGCCTCCTGTCTCAGTCTCAACTTTGAAAATCTTTTTTCTGTCATTATAGAATGTCTCAGTTACTCGATTAGTTTCAACTTTATCTTCGTCTTCATTGTAAGAGAGAACTTCAAATTCTTCATCACTTTCAAAAATCTCTCCTATCTTCTCTTTGCCTCCGCCGCTCATAACTAGTTCTTCATCGTAAGGAAGACACATTTGTTCATACTCAAGCACAGGAATCCAGTTCATCCCACTGCCATCATAACGCTTCAAATCACGCATAATTACTCTGTAAGCAGGCATATTAAGTCCAGCAGCCAAAGTAGGCGTGGCTGAAACACTTTTAATAAGTCCTTTGCGAAACGCCTGCTCTATTAGAGATCTCTGTTGGTTTAAAAGCCCAGCATGGTGGTAAGCTGCTCCTTTCCTCACATTTTCGGCTAATCGTTTGCATTGAGAGGTTGGGCTACCTAGTGCGTTTAATATTCTGTCTGAATATTCTTCTAACTGCTTTTTCTCTTCTCTATCTATCTTCTCTTCCGTTATTTTGGCTGCTCTGTCGCTGCTTTTTTCTGCTCCTTTCCGTGATGAGCAGAAGACTATGGCTTGTTTGTCCATTTGGAAGGTGTCTTCTAACAGGTTTGGTGCCGGTTGGCCGTGTTTGTCATCTACAAAGTATTTTTCGCTTTCCTGGCTGCCTTTTTCTTTGACTTCGTTGCCTGTTTGCCAGCCGCTTAATTCCTCATCGTCTTCTTCCTCATTTTCCTCTGGTTCTTCGTCCCCTGTGAAGTATTCTATTTCGTTTCCTTGGTGTATTCCGTGTCTTAGTTCGACAGGCCGATAGTCTGATTCCACGAGTTCTGCGTTTAGCCATTCCGCTAATTCGTTTGAGTTGGATATGGTGGCGGATAGTCCTAGTAGTTGGAATTCTAGTAGTTCTCTTAGTCTTGTAAGAGTTACTTCGAGTGTTGGTCCTCGGTTTTTGGATGTTAGGAGGTGTATTTCGTCTATTATTACTAGTCCGATGTTGTGTATCCATGAGGGGTTGTGTCGGAGCATTGAGTCCAGCTTTTCTGATGTTACGATTACTACATCTGCATTTTCTAGATACTCTCCTGCGTCATCTAGGTCACCGACAGAAATTTTCACATTCAAGTTTTCGTACCTTTCTGAGAAATCCTCGTACTTTTCAGATGCCAATGCCTTTAGCGGTACGACATATACTGCAGTTTTGTTTTCTTTTACTGCTTTTTCGACCATCGCCAGTTCTGCGATAAATGTTTTCCCTGAAGCGGTTGGAGATGCAACAATCATGTCGTCTCCATCCAGTAGTCCTGCGTCAACTGCCTTTTCTTGTGGTGGATTGAGATCTGTTATTCCTGTGTCTATGTAGCTTTGTTTGATTCTTTCCGGCAGATCCAGGTTTTCGGTCTTCACATTTTCAGGATTTCTTGGAAATCTTATGACTCCTTCGGTAGTACTTTGCTGGACAGGTATTTTTCTGGGTTCAGACCTGTGTTTTTCGCCAACCTTTCTATTTCTTCTTCTGTTTCCTTAAGTAGTTCAAAGTATCGTGGCAGAGCAAGGCCTATTGTGGCTCGACTCGATTCTTCTGTCAGTTCATCAAGATTTATAGAGTAATTTAAAATTGGATCGTCGCTGAAATCCTCTTTATTGTTTGAATATTGCTGTGATAGCATCCGATCTGCTTCAACAGCATCACACCAACAGTTCTCAAGTCTAGCGTAAGCAGATTTGAAGTAGACTTCTTTACCTTTCTCAACTCCTCTTTCCGCCAAACTCTCTGCGTCCTCCAGTCTTTCAGGTAGTTCAACAAGCCGATATACAGGATACTCATTAACCATGTGCTACCAAAACATAAACACAATCCGCTGTGAAACTTAAAATATAACTTGACAAATAGGAACAAACACCAGACAAAACCAAACATGTGTGCTACTCCAGTTTTGGTTTTAAGCAGTTAGGCAGTTCGAATTTACATGAAGAAATTAGTACATGCAACACTCTTACTGATTTTAACAGGTTTAGCAAGCGGGTTCCAAACTCCTCAAACATCCCCGACCGAAGATGTGGGCATTGATCTACCTAATTATTTTGAAACAGCTGAAAGACCAGATGTGGAGCTAGGTTTTGATTCTGATCTCCGACACTCGTATGAAAGTGATTTAGTAGATTTTAATACTTCTGAATCGGTTGAAGCAAACCTTACAGGCCTAGAAAACATCTCTGAGGCAGAACAAGGTATTTCTAACAGTGATAACAAAACTAAGGAAGAACCAAGGCAGAACGAAACTGAAAACAGTGAGAGGTCTGATTCAATCGTTTCATCTAGTTCAGGCGGCGGAGAGTATTCTGTATCTAATATAGAGGTTGAAATGAACGAAGAAAACTCTTCGAATAACGGTACGCAGCCTGCTCAGAATACTTCACAAAGCAATGATGAGTCTGAGAAGACAGAGCAAAGAACTCGGCCAGGTATATTTGACGGTCCGTGGACTGAAAAAGGTGAATCTAAGCCTTCGCTTCAGCAAAGATTAACAGGCAGGTTCTCAGATTCAAAAACTCTTGGAGGAATTACACTAGTAGTATTTGGGGGATTAGCAGCTTATTCATATATGTAGACTCTTTTTTTTGTTTTAATCGGTTTATTGGCTATTTGGAAGTGTATTCCACAAAGTCGAAATCTTCGTGTTTTTCTCTTTCTACTTCCTTCCAGTTTTCTTTGCTGTATTCTGGGAAAAATGTGTCGCCTTCGTATTCTTCTTTTATCTCTGTTAGAATCATTTTATCTGCTTCTTCCATGCACTGCTTGTAGACTCCTGCTCCCCCGATTATGAATACTCTTTCGTTCTCGGATTTCTTCCAGGCTTCTTCGAGACTGTTCGCTATATTTACACTCTCATTTTCTGGTGAGAAATCTGATCTTGTCAGGACTATGTTCTGCCGGTTTGGTAGGGGCTTGAAGCTGTCTGGAAGTGACTCGAATGTCTTTCTACCCATCACTACTGTATGTCCTGTAGTCTTATCTTTGAAATGCTCCAAGTCCTCGGGAATATGCCATGGTATCTCTCCATCTTTCCCAATTACATCGTTTTCTGCTACTGCTGCTATAATTATCTTTTCCATTTCTAGTGTTTCACCTGTTCTCTGAGTCGCCCTATTAGATATAGTGAGCCTATTGCGACCACAGGGGTTGATTTTTCCTTTCCTTCTGACAAAGCTTTTTTCTCAGCTATGTCGGGATTTTCTTCGATTTCAAAATCTTTCTCGCATTTTTCTGCTATTTTTTCTGGTTTCTCAGATTTGAAGAACTCTGAGCTGGTTATGTAGAATTTCTCTGCTTTTTCTTCTAGTTTCTTGATCATTTCTTTGTGTCTACTGCCTTTAGTGGAGTTAAAGATGCATATAAATTTTTCTGGCAGGTCCTGAATCACTTTTTTTACCGCTGCAGGATTGTGTGCTCCGTCATGTATGTATAAAGGTTCTTTGCTCATTATTTCCATCCTTCCTGGAGAACTTAGGTCTGAAAACGCTTCTGTAAGATTTTCGGGCAGTTCTTCAACTTCATCAACTGTTTTCAAGGCATTCTCAAGATTTTCTCTTTGAAAACTACCTCGTAAAGGTATTTCAAATTTTTTAGAATTGTAAATGTATTTCCCGTTGTCTTTCTCGAGTCTGAAAGGTTTTTTAATTTCACAGTTTCTGTGTTCTGCAAGCATTTCTATCCCAGCGTATTCTTCATTTGTCACTATTTTTCCCTTTTTAGGAGTTATTCCCCCTATTTTCTCTGCTATCTCTTTTTTATTTTCTCCCAAAAGTTCTGTATGTTCGAGTTGAATGTTGGTGATTGTGCTTATTTCTGATCTCACCGCATTTCCGGAATCGTAGACTCCTCCTTTACCAATTTCTACAACTGCGTAATCCACGTTCTTTTTACCAAAGTATAGGTATGAGGCAGTGCTCATAAACTCATAGAAAGCCAAGTTAACTTCAATATCTTCAATTTCTCTGTATAATTCTGCTAACTCTCTATTGGTTACTTTAGAATCATTAAACCTGATTCTCTCGTTAACTTCAACTAGGTGAGGAGACTTCGAAACTCCTACATTAAATCCTTGGCTCTTCAGAAGCTCCGCAATCATCTCAACGGTTGAGCCTTTGCCGTTACTTCCTCCTACTAAGATGGTTTTGTAAGAACTATCTGGTTTTCCTAGCTTATCTACAGCATTCCTTACGTTCTTCTTAGGATTTTCCGAAATGCCTCTTCTAGCTAGAATTTCTTCCTTAATTTCTGCCTCGGATTTTAGGATTTTCTCTGTTTGTGGCATTATTCATTCAGCTACTGCAAACTTTATTCCGGGGTGTGGGTTGTAATCCTCTAGCTGGAAATCATCATACTCTAGCTCCTCTATACTTTTTTTTGGAATCTTCAGTTTCGGTCTTTCACGTGTTTCGCGAGAAATCTGCTCGAGCAGTCCAGGGACGTGGTCGTAAGGTTTATCTCCGTCATAACTGCCTTCTGGAGCATTTTCTTCAATCCAGTCCTTTACTTCAAGGAACTCTTCAGGAGTATCAGCTTTATTCATACGTTTTTTCAGTTCTTCAAGGTTTTCTCCATACCATTCTCCTCTTTCATCTTTCCCGCAGTAGATATGCGAGTCAACAATAGTATGGGAGAATTTTCCAGGTTCAAAATCTGTTTGCTTGGCTATAATCTTTGTTAAAATAGCGTAGCATGCTATGTTGAATGGGATTCCTAGTGCTGTGTCTCCTGAACGCTGTGTGAGGTGTGTATTCAGTTTTCCGTCTTGAACGTTCATGACCCAGGTGAAGTGGCAGGGTGGAAGCCCTGAGACATCGGCGTTGGAAGGGTGCCATGCGTTTATTATCAGTCTGCGAGAATTAGGGCTTCTGTCAGGGTTTTCTCCGTTTAAAGTATCAATAACGTATTGAATCTGGTCAAAAACTAGTCTCCCATCTTCTTCCTTATTCACCCATTTACAGTCCTCGTCAGCCCAAACCTCTCCTGGCAATTGAGAGTCTTCGTCCGGAACAGGGTAGCGCCTCCAGAATCGTCCGTAAGCAGTATCTAACTTTCCTTCATCATCTGCCCACGCATCCCAAATCTTCGTATGCTCTCTCAAATTCCTGATATGCTCTTCGCCTGAGAAATACCAGAGAATTTCGTGTATAAGCGAGTTCCACCGGTAGCCAGAAAGATCTTTAGTTGTTAAAAGAGGAAAACCTTCCTGAAGATCGATTTCGTAGTGTTGTGAGAATGTAGAAAGAGTATCTACTCCTGTCCTATTTTTTCTGTAGTTTGCATTAGATAAGATGTTCTCTACTAAATCATGATACTGCCTCAATTATCTCCCCTCAATAACTAGTTATTTCCGCAATCGATTTTAATTCCCATCATTCTTCAGTATTCGACTTCCGCATCTTCATATAGTTCAAACTCGTTCAGAAGTTCAGAAACCTTTTTCCTTACTTCTTCTCTAATATCTCCGTCTTCAGGATTCTTAACTACTCTTCCAATCATTTCTCCGATCTCTCGTAGTTCATCTTCCTCCATTCCACGAGTGGTTAATGCGGGAGTTCCTATTCTGATTCCTGATGTTACCATCGGAGGCTCAGGATCGTAAGGCACGGCGTTCTTGTTGACAACGATGTTTGCTTCTTCAAGAGCTTTTTCTGCCTCTTTACCTGTTATGTCTTCCTCTTTTAGATCGACTAATACCATGTGGTTATCTGTTCCGCCTGAAACCATGCTAAAGCCGTTTTCTCTAAGACCTTCCGCCAAAGCTTTAGTATTCTTCTTTATCTGCTTCGCATAATCTCCAAACTCTGATTTCATGGCTTCTTTGAAGCATACTGCTTTTCCTGCAATCTGATGCATCAGCGGTCCGCCTTGGCTGTATGGGAAGACGGCTGAATCAATCTCATCAGCGTATTCTTCCTTGCAGAGGATCATGCCTCCACGTGCTCCTCTAATTGATTTGTGTGTGGTGGTTGTAACGATGTCACAGTGTGGGAAAGGTTGCATGTGTTCGTCAGCCGCCACCAGGCCTGAAATATGGGCGATATCTGCCATCAAAAGTGCATCCACTTCGTCCGCAACCTCTCTGAACATTTCGAAGTCAACTTCCCTTGGATAAGCTGAGTAGCCGCAGACAATCAGTTCTGGATTGTGTTCTTTTGCAGCTTCCAGTACATCTTCCTTCTCAAATCTCTCAGTTTCCTCGTTGATTGGGTAGGTTCCGAAGTTGAACATGTCTCCGGACATATTTACGCCGTGGCCGTGCGAGAGGTGTCCGCCGTGACTGAGTACAGGTCCTAGAATCTTTCCCTCTTGACCGACAAGCTTTCCGTAAACTGCTAAGTTGGCTGTTGAACCGGAGTGTGGTTGTACGTTTGCATGGTCTGCTCCAAAGATTTCACATGCTCTTTCCCTAGCTAGATTTTCCACTTTGTCGTGGTGTTCGCAACCTGCATAGTATCTATTACCTGGATATCCTTCTGCGTACTTGTTTGTCAAGACGCTTCCTTGTGCCTGCAGAATTTGTCGTGGCACGAAGTTTTCCGAGGCTATCATCTCCAGTGACTCGCTTTCTTGCCTCTCAACCTCATTTTTCAAAGCTTTGTAAACTTCAGGATCAGCCTCAGAAAGATCACGGTGTTCCATAAAAGTATTGGTTGGTGACAAGTATCAAATTCTTTTTCCCATCCAATTTCTGTTTTTAATAAGAGTTCTGTCTAAGAAAATTTAATAACTCAATAAAGTAGGAGAGTGTCTAAATGCCTAAGCAAAAAGATAAACAACTTGAGAAAGAATTATATGAGGCAGCTACAAGCCCAGAAACTCTAAGAGATCTAGTTAGAGTAATGGATTATGTTTCAGATGGTCAAGGCTTCCAATATGGCAGAAATGAGGATTATTTGGAAGTAAAGCGTGATATGCTTGGAGTTTTGAGAGCTGGCTGTGGTATTGAAGATTGTTTATTGATAAAAAAGACAAACTTAGGCGACTTCGAAGAATTATACGAAAAACTTGATGGTGAAATTTCAGTAGATCTTGACCATCATTACGATGATTTAATGTAGACTAGGTATAATCTGCTCTATCTGGAATCACAGTCCTAACTCCACCTTCTGGATTCTCTACATCCTCCTCATACCGCGGAATAATATGCACATGAAGATGGTCAATGGTTTGACCTGCCGCTTCTCCCTCATTGATGCCTATGTTGAAGCCGTTAGGACTTCTCTTCTCTCCAATCACAGATTTAATCATTTCTTCTGATTTTTCATTTCCTTTCTTTAGAATCTCAAAATATTGGTCTTTAACGTCTTTATGTTCTTCGACCTTTTCCTTAGCATCTGAAATCCTGTTCTTCAGCTTTTTCATCTCCTCAGGAGTTAAACCATCGATATTTTCGACATGTTGATTAGGAATAATTAGTATATGTCCGAAGTTAACTGGATTTGGATCTAGTCTCAACGTAAAATATTCAGAATTCTCTAATTTGGCTGATTGCGCTAGTTTATCTGGGTCGCAAAAAACACAGTTACCCATCTTCTATGCCCTCCGAAATCCTATGAACTTCTCGGTATCTTTTCTGAAAGTATTGGTCATGAGTAATTAGAAAATGTAAATTCCTAAATAACTAGCTCAAAAAAGTTTAGAAAAAGTTTTTTGGGTGATTAAGGGCCGCCACCGTTCCCTTGTACTCCTTTATTGGAGCTCCCCGAGTTGGAGCTACTGGGTCTTGACCCCATACTATCTGTATTCTGATTGTCACTATTTCCTGCGTTTGAGTTTGTTTCTATTTCTGTGTCTGCTTCAACTCCTGCTTCGGCTTTTCCCTGATCTGTTTCTGCTGATGTTTCTGACGCTGTATTGGCTTCAGTGTCCGTTTCTGCGCCTTGGTTGTTGTTTGGGGATTTTCCGTTGGCTCCTGTGTTGCTTCCTGCTTCTGTGTTTACCTGATTGTTTTGTCCGTTTGCTTGTGCTGATCCTTCGCCTGAAGCTTCCTGATCTGTTTCGCCGTTTCTTTCTTGATTTGTTTTTTGGCTTTCTGTATTGCTTGTTTCTTCTCTGTCTTGGGGGTTTTCAGGTCTGTTTCCTGTTTCGTTTTGTCCTGTCTGTGCCTGGTCTGACCTTTGTGACTGTTCTCCTTCTTGGTTAGGTTGTTCTGGTCTTTCCGGTTTTTGTTGGTTTCTCTTGTCATCTTGGTCGTTGGAGTTTCCGTCTGTCCGGTTTTCTGGTTTTTCCGGTTTTTGTTGGTTTCTTCTGTTTTTTCTTTCTTTTTCTACGTTTTCGAGTGCGTTTCTTAGTCCTTGTTGTGCTTGTTCTGGTGAGTCTTTGATTACTCTGTCTAGGGTTTCTTGTGCTTGTTTTGATGAGTTTTCTGTGTTTCCTGCTGTGTTTCTAAGGTTTTTGACTGCTTTTTCTGCTGCTTTGTTGTTTCCTTTTTCTGCCATTTTCTTTGCTTCCTGTGCTCTTTCTTCCATGACGTCTTGTTTAGACTTGATTCCTACTGCCACTGCTGCATTATCAAATGCTACATCGAATCCGTAGAATGGTGAGTTAGGGTTGAAGAATCCAGCTTTTGCTTTCCGTGCTGTGTCTGATGCTTGTTCGGGAAGCTCTGGTTTTGTCTGATTATCTTCTGTTTCGTTCTCGTCTTTTTCTTCTTGTTCTTTGTCCGTGTTGAATTCGAGTGTTTCTGTTGTAGTGGTGTTTATTCCGTCGGTAACTTCTGCACTCCATTCGTAGGTTGTGTTGAGTGATAGTTTGGAGGCTGTGTATGTAAATTCTCCGTATCCTTCTTGTTCTGAAACAGACTCACTTTCTAAGTAGAAAGTTGTCTTCAGTGTTTCGTTGTCTTCGTCTGTTGCCTCTACTGTAAGTGTTGCTTCAGCTGGTTCGTTCAGCAGATCTACCTCTGAACTTGTTGATTCTATTACTGGTGGCTGATTTCTTGTTTCGTTTTCAGTCTGGTTTTTACTTACTACTTCTTGGTATGCTGTGTATGCGTCCAGCCTACCGCTTCCTTGACTGTTTTCATCGGCTCCAAGGTCGACTGCTGTTGAAGTTACTGTGTTTTTGATTTGTGTTGGTGTTAGTGTGTCGTTTGCTGCGTGCATTAGTGCTGCTGTTCCTGCTACGTGTGGTGTTGCCATGGATGTTCCTGAAAGTGTTTCGAATTGTGGGCTGTTTCCCTCGTTGTTTGTTAGTGATGTGGTTCCTTCTCCTGGTGCTACTACGTCTGGTTTTACTCGGTCGTCTGCTGTTGGTCCTCTGCTTGAGAAGTCTGATATTTGTCCGTTGTTGCTGCTTCCTACTGTGATTGGTTTTTCTGCGCATCCTGGTGCTGTAATTGTCTCACTCTCTGGCCCGTTGTTTCCTGCTGCGACTGTCACCGTTACTCCTTGTTCTACCGTGTTGTCGACTGCTTCTGATAGTGAGCTTGTGCCGTCACATTCTTCTACTGCTGCTCCTAGACTTAGGGTTGCAACTTCTAAATTGTTGTCTGCCGCGTATTCTAGTCCTGCGATCACATCTGATGCTGAACCAACTCCTTCTTGGTCGAGAACTTTGACGTCGAAAAGGTCGACGCCGTATGCTACTCCTTGATATTCTTCATCCGGTGAGGCTACGATTCCTGCTACATGTGTTCCATGACCGTTCAGATCATCTGTACCTTCTCCTGTGTAGTCAACCTGATTCTCTACATTGAGTATGGTATTGTCTTCTACTCCTGTGTCAAGTACTGCTACATCTACTCCTTCTCCTGTACTGTTGCTCCAGACTTGATCTGCGTTTATTGTACTGGTACTTCCGTCCAGCCTGGTTACTACTTTGTAGTCTGGTTGTATTTCTCTGACGAAGTCTCTGTTTGCCAGATTCTCTGCTGCGACTTTAGGTATTGTAACTGCGACTCCGTCTATAATATTGAAGTCGTGGCTTACATTTCCGCCAGAGTTTCTAACTGCTTCCTTGGCTCTATCGTTCGCATTTGATTGTGTTAAAATTATGACATCTACTTTCGTCGTATTAGGTTTTTCGGAGAGCTTTTCTCCCAGTTCAGGTGATATCTGTGCTGAAGCTGTTGAGATTGTGAAGAGTAGTAGAAGTGATATAGCCAGTGCTCGTAGTTTCATATAGGAAGTTAAATGCTGCTGGTTTAAGTTTTCTTCTTATTCTCTACTTAACAGCATTTCCACTATCATCTGAAGTATTTGCACAAATACTCCCATGTAGGCTGTGTAGAGGCCGATACCGTTGAGGAAGGGTGTTGAAGGCCTTGTCTTCGTGACATAGATTTGATGGATTAGGTATACTATGAAGCCGATCAGTGCTAGTGTGAAGCTGATTAGTGCGAAGATTCCGGAAAAGCTGCCGATGAAGGAAACTCCTAGAACGCCTAGGAAGATGTAGTTGGCGTATTGACCCCAAGATGAGAAGTCATAGTCTGTTCCAAAGACGAGCAATCCCGAGAAAACTGCAATAACTGTTGTAACTACTCCAGTAAGTCCAAGTGCTGTTGCCTGGATTGAAGCAGACAGCATTCCGATTATTCCTGCGCCAAACATTCCGTAAGCTAACTGTATTATACTAGTGCCTGCAAGTGCCTGAGTTTTATCTCCATTTCTAACGCCTTTTCTGGCTAGCCAGACTCCTCCAGTAAGCAATGCGCCGTAAACTATAACACCCAAGAATAGGAAAGTTCCAAACAGTAACTCGTTCACTGCTGCTAGCGGGGTGAATGCGAATATCCACATCACAGCGATGTTTAAAATTATAAGTGCTGTTGCGATTCCGAGGCTTTTCAACTGACCTTCTTGAAACATAATCATAATTTGGATTCCGGAAGGTTAAAAACTGTCTTCAATTCAAGAGTTTTCTGTGAAAGATAGAGCAGGAGCATTTGTAGTTATTGAAGGGCCGGATGCCTCAGGAAAAGAAACTCAAACAGGGAAAATAGTTGAATGGCTCAGAAATGAAAATGTATCGGATATCTCCTCGAAGGAAGAGGAGGAGTTTATTGAAAGAATGCCAGGAAAATATCCGGATCCAGAAGCCGAAAAAGTAGAGGATTCAATTAAAAACGGGGTTTGGAGGCTGTCATTCCCTACGTATAGCCAAACACCGGGTGGCAGATTGGTAGAAGCTTATCTTAACGGTGAGTTAGGCAGTCGCGAAGATCTTGATATGGAAACAGTAGTCGACATCTATGCGGCCGACAGAAAACAGTTCAAAGAATTAATAGCAGAATACTTAGATAAAGGAGGAATAATAGTCTGTGACAGGTACAGGGAAGCAAACTTGATTCATCAACTCGTTGGGTTTGAAGGGGACGAATGGGAAGAGAAACTTGAATATATCAAAAGTATTGATTCTGATCTGCCGGACGCTGACAGGGTTTTCTACCTTGATATTTCCCCACAAGAAGCATTAAGACGTATGCAAGACAAAGACAGAGATATACATGAGGAGGACGACAGCTATATGGAAAAATCCAATCTAAATGGCGGTAAAATTGCTGAACATGAAAGTTGGTCTGTAATTGATGGTGAGAGAAGAATCGAAGATGTTTTTCTAGATTTGAAAAGGGAAGTAAGAGAAATTATTTGATCCGTAACTGTTAATAGCTATTTCTCAAGTTAGATTAGTATAGAATGGCCGAAGATGATGATTCTGTAGAGGAAACAAACTCCGGAGTTAAGAAAAAGGGCAGCTGGAAGAAGATTGCTGAGTTTGGTGAGGAAGTTGAAGGTGTTATTAGAGGTTCTATGGATGAAGATTCGGTTGAACGTTTTGATGACTGGAGGCCTCGTGTTGAGGAGTCTGAAAGGGATGTAAAGAAGAAGACTGTGGATGAAGCAGTCATAAATCGTCAAGGGATGGAAGAAGAGAGCGACGGTGTTGTTGAGGATTTGAAGGATGCTTCAGACAAGGTAGGTGAGGCAGGAAATAAAGCTGCTAAACGCCAGAACCCAGAACAAGAGATTAAAGATGCTTCAAAGGATGCTGCAAAACCCTTTTATTCAAAACTAGCCGAATTTTTTCGTGCAATAGAACATTTCGTGTACTCAAACATTGTATTGAAACTTAATCCGTACTATTTGGATACGCAGGACTTTTCAGCTGATATAAAACATCTGAAAGGAGGTAGATTTGAGATGGATATCAGCGTACCTAAAGAGGAAAGCAGAGAGGAACTGAAAGAAGGGTTTAGGGAAGATAACGAATGAGTGAGATAATTACTTCTCTAGCTCTTTTAGCCTCTCTTCTAATGGGTGTATCGATAGGTGCTTCAAGTGTTTCGCCTGCGTTTGGCCCTGTAAACAGTTCGAGATCAGCAAACGTACTTAGATCTGCGCTTTTAGCTGGATTCTTTGCACTTGTAGGTTCTGTTCTCCAGGGCGGAAATGTGGCAGATACTGTTGGTTCTGGGTTTCTAATAGGTGATATTCAACTGGTTCAGGGCGCTGCAATACTTTTTGTAGCTTCTGCATTAGTAATTATCAGTGTTTTAACTGATTATCCTATGCCAACAGCTTTCACAGTTGTTGGAGCAGTTATAGGCAGTGCTTTCAGCTTTGGAAACGGTGTTTCGTGGCCGGTAGTTCAGAAAGTTGTCGGGTTCTGGATAGCAGTTCCTTTCGTAGCAGTACTCATGAGCTACATCATAGCCAAGATACTCAGAAAACTAATTCCTGAAGAAGGCTCCGAAAAGAAAATAAGATACCTACTACTTATATCAGGCTCATACATGGCTTACACAGCTGGAGCAGGAAGTGTTGGTCTAGCAACAGGACCACTTAAACCTCTTGGATTCTCCACAACTATGCTACTATGGTTTGGAGGGATTTCAATACTTGCAGGAACATGGATGTACTCGCCAAGAATAATAAGAGCAGTAAGCTTCGACTACTCAAACATAGGGCCAAGAAGATCAATTGCAGCACTTGGAACAGCATCAATACTAGCCCAAATAGGAATATTCTACGGTATACCAATATCATTCAATGAGGCCATAATAGCATCAGTAATAGGCTCAGGACTTGTAGAAGGCAGATCTAATAACGATCCGAAGAAGATAGCCACTACATTAGTCGCATGGACAGGAGCATTCTTCCTATCAATGGTACTGACATATGGAATAGGAATTTTAATATAAAGATTGCCAGGGCCGCGATTTGAACGCGGGTCCAGCCACCCCCAGTGACTGATGATAGTCCACTACACTACCCCGGCTTAAATTATAATATAGGATTTTCTGTTTCTAGGGTTATTCCATGTTTTTATGCTCTATTACTTCCAACTATTGACTTGATGTGGAAAGGGTTTCTTAAAGTATTTTGATACAAGGCAGTGTTATGAAGAAACTGGTTTGGATTTCGATTTTTATTTTTTTGACAACGCTTTCGTCTGCTTCAAGCCCTGGGCAAGTGGATATTACTGAAAATCCTAGTCATAACGACTATGTTAGGTATTATTTTAACGGTTCTGTTAATGCTTCTGACCTAGGGAGGAATATTTCTTCTGAAGGTTTGAATGTTTCTTTGGATGAT
>Ga0102939_1000187_pt1 | contig 21554 bp, 20 predicted proteins | sample SalPon2_B_H2O_MG_FD_78214 | JGI IMG/M metagenome (GOLD analysis project Ga0102939, IMG submission 78214) | Salt pond water microbial communities from South San Francisco under conditions of wetland restoration - Salt Pond MetaG R2_B_H2O_MG | ecosystem: Environmental > Aquatic > Non-marine Saline... | reverse complement strand
GGCCCGGCAAAAGCTGGAGAAGGTGATGATGCCCAGCCAGGAGAGAAAGAAAAACTTCCACGGGGCCTCACCGCCCAGCGTTTTCATCGGATCGCACAACTATCCCAAGGTCAACACCGGTATCCTCTCGCCGCAGCACGTCGGCAGCTCGGAGATGATGGACTCGCCGGGCAACTGGTACAGTGAGAACTACTCGATAGAAAAGATCGCATCACTGAGAACTTCTCTCGTCAACTCCAAGAAACAGCTTAGAGTACGGAACGCCGACAACTTCGTGGACAATACTAGAGAGATCGCAATGGCCTCTGATCCCGTCGACATAGAAGTAGAGCTTGACAAGGAGCCAGGAGCATCAATCAGCGGGGGACGTGTCAAACCGGTTTCCGCAAGCGGCGACATCAAAGAGTTCCTGCTCGGAGAGAATCCTTCTGTAGAGAAACAGGTAGAGAAAAAGTTCTACGACACAGATGTAAAGGCCGAGACCGCGGTAAACGAGTTAACAGACAAAGGCGTCGACGTGTACAAGATACAGCAGTCGCTCTCAACCGGCATGCTGGGACAGGAAGACAACAGGAAACTTGTGCCTACGCGCTGGGGCATCACAGCCTCCGATGACATGGTATCTAAGAAGATCCGTTCGCAGGTGAAGAACTACCAGGAGCTTGGCGAGATCAGGTACTTCAACAACGAGTACGTCGGAAACGACTTCCACATCTTCCTTATTCCCGGCCGCTGGGAGTACGAACTTATAGAACTGAAGAGGCCGGGATCGGTCTGGAACGCTGCAGAAAATACCTATATCGCACAGAACTACGAACCTTTCCAGGGCCGAACCAGTTACGCGGAGCAGACCGCAGGCGCATTCTACGCAGCCAGACTGGGCGCGCTAGAGTATCTTAACAGTATCAATCGTCAGGCCAAAGTCATGATAATCAGAGATGTCAGCCCGGAGTACTGGGCGCCGCTGGGAGTCTGGGTGATCCGGGAGACGGTAAGAAACGGATTTGACCAGTACCGGGAGATAGACTCGTTCCAGAGAGTGAAGAAGATGATAGGGAGGGAGTTCAAGTTCCTGTACCACAGATTAAAGCAGAAAAGCAAGATGCTTGGATCCCGTCAGTCCTCACTTACAAACTTCTGAACCCTCAAATCTACTCTTCTACATCTTCTACCTGCGTAACATCATTGTAGACCATGAGACTGTAGTACCGGAAGAAGGTCGTGGCTGGCCCGTTCAGGAAGTACAGGATGCCGAAGATCCAGGCTATCAGGCCGATTAATCCTGCAACTATCGCTAGAGGCGGGAAGACCAGATACAGAAGGAATACAGGAACTCCTACAGGTATGATCAGCAGAAGACCAAGAAGTAATGCTGCTGTACCGATAGCTATCTGGGCCATAACCCCTAAAGCCAGTTTTACTACAAGGTAAAGACCTAACTGCCTCCACTCATCTATTATTGCGTTATACAGCTGTTTCCAGGATGCTATAACTCCCTGATCTTTCTCTATCATGTAGAGCGGGATGAAGTCTGTCGTGAACTGGAAGAACACTACGGCCAGTATTGTGAGAGGAATTCCCAGCAGCACCGTTGCTATGAGGAATAAAGGCGATACCGCTACAGGAGCGATCAAGGCCACAAACAAAATCATGAACAGTATGACTGACACGATTTCGAACAGGAATAGCCGGAGGCCTTTGGTAAAGTGTTCAACGAGGTTTCTGCGGATTCTAACGTTATTATCTATCAAGGACTGGTAGTATACAAATTCGAAAACTGCCTTCAGCACGCCAAACACCAGTACAATCGCCATAAAAATAGCTGCAGCCACGAGAACCCATGCTCCAACACCTAGATCACTTACTGACTGAGCACTAACTCCTTGCAGATCGGCGTCAAAGTTCCCGCTTTGATTTTGCCCTGGTTCAGACTCAAAACCTCCTGTACTTGGAAAAATGCCTGGAAAACTAGCGCCGCCAACGAAAAAAGCCATTACAGCTATCTTGGTCCAGAGCTTCCAGTCAAAAGGCAGCAGAAGCTCTCTAGTTCTCTTAGCTGCTTCCTCTATCTCTTCCAGCGCGTGCCAGGACATGTTAGAACTATTAGGTATAACAAGTTAAAACAGTTTTTGCGGTTTGGAAGACCTTAAATCAGTCAGCATCCCTGCATTGATACATGGATCTTTTCCCATTTGAGGAAGTACGGGACAGACAGGACGAACTGATAGAGGCTTCTGAAGACGCTCTTGACAGAGAAGGCAATCTTGTAGCTCACGCACCTACAGGCCTAGGCAAGACAGCAGGAACAGTAACACCAGCGATCGAAAAGGCCCGTGAAGAGGACAAGAAAGTCTTCTTCCTGACTCCAAGACACAGCCAGCACCAGATAGCACTGGAGACAGTACGAGAAATGAATAATAGACACGGAGAAAACATTGTATCCGTCGACCTCATCGGAAAAGACCATCTCTGTGAGGCCGACATCTCCACTCGTGGAGGAGAAGGCCCTGACTGTCCACGCCACGACAACACGTTCAAAGATAATCACGAACTAACTAGGCAGGCCCAGAGAAAGCTGAAAGAAGTCAAACACCAGAATCTTTCCGCCGGAGAGATGAAACAGGCCTGTGACAAGGTATGTGCTTACTCTATCTCCATGCAGCTGGCGGCCGACGCCGACCTGATAATTGCAGACTACTTCCATATCTTCCATCCTGGTGTAAGAGAGGCCGTACTTGAGAACGCAGGAATCGACCTCGAGGACTGCATTCTTATCGTGGACGAGGCCCATAACATGCCTTCACGTAACCGTTCGCTGTTCACTTACTCGCTTTCGATGCCGAACCTGAAGCGTGCGATAACTGAGGCCGAGACCTTCGGATACTACTCCGAGCAGGAGAACCTCGACCAGTTGAAACGCGTGATGTCAAGACTGGCTAATGAGAAGCTGTCGCAGACCGATTCAGACGCCACGCTCAAAAAAGATGACCTTGTCGACAGCATAGACAACTTCCACGACTACGAAGACATGGTAAAGGATATAGAGAACGTAGCCGAAGAAGTAGAGGAGGAACAGGAGAGAAGTTATTGTGCACAGATTGCAGAGTTCCTCAGGGCCTGGGAAGAAGGAGAAGACAGCGGCTTCGTCCGCGTGATAAAGAGAGAATACAGCAGCAACCAGCAGAAACTGAAGATCAAATACTCCTGCCTCGACCCACAGATCTCCAGCCGGAAACCGTTGAACAAGGCCCATTCATCGATCCTGATGTCTGCCACACTGACACCTCAGGAGATGTATGTACAGTTACTGGGCTTGGAAGAAGATAAAACAGAGACGCGGGCCTTCAAGTCGCCGTTCCCCGAGGAGAACGAGCTTGATCTCGTCATCCCTACTTTGACGACAAAATACGAGGAACGCGACGAGTCAATGTGGCAGAAATATGCATGGTACCTGTCGAAGTCCTTTGAGGCCGTCGATGGAAACTGCGGAGTTTTCTTCCCAAGTTATGCTATGATGAACGAGGTAAAGCCACTAATCGAGGAACACTCTGACAGAAAGATATTCATAGAGGAGAGACGGGCCGATAAAGATGAGAAACAGAACCTTCTGGACAGCTTCGCCGACAGAAAGGAAGAAGGTGACGCCGTGCTACTGGGAGTCGCGGCAGGATCATTCGGAGAAGGAGTTGACTTCCCTGGAGAAGTGCTGAAAGGTGTTTTCATCGTAGGGCTTCCTCTACAGAGGCCAGATTTGGAGACTCAGGAACTAATCGATTTCTACGATGAGAAGTTCGGGAAAGGATGGGATTACGGTTACTCCTATCCTGCTATGAACCGGGCGATACAGGCCGCAGGAAGATGTATTCGTTCCTCAACTGATAAAGGCGTGATAGTTTACATGGACGAACGATATGAGTGGAGCAACTACCGGAAAGTATTCCCTGACGACAAGAACCTAGTATCAACACGGGCACCGTGGAAGGAGATCAGCGAATTCTTCAATTAACCTCGAAAGTATACGGAGAATCTACTACCAGTTCGTACACAGTCTGTGGCCCTACCTTCTTCCCTTCTATCCCTACATCAACCTTCTCTTCGAGAGCTTCCCGGATAGTCGGCCATTCACCTTCTTCCTGAACCTGGAACACCGCTTTCCGGCTTGAATCCTCCAGTATCTCAGGATCTTCGTTGACCGTTCCTGCCAGGCTGAAGTCAAAGGAAGTACCTTCCAGAACATAGCTGTAGCCTTCCTCAACTTCAGGCCTTTCCGTCTTAAGGGCCTCATAGCTGAAATCCTTACCTGTTTCCTGCAGAGCCGATACAATGTATTCGTGGAAGGTGTCAGCCATTTCGCCGAAGCTATCTCTCCAGAGATCCCTTTCTGAGTATCTTTCCGCAGCCAGCTCCTTCATACACTGGTCTTTCACGGAAAGAGATTTATGGTGATGAGGAACTTGTTAAACATTTCCGGCCCCAAGTTCCAGTTATGGAAACCGTGATGGCTCAGGGAACCTTTGACATACTGCATCCAGGCCACCTGCACTACCTCCAGAAGTCAGCTGACCACGGGGATGAACTGGTAGTTGTCATTTCTAGAGACTCACGTGTAGAGGAGCGAAAAAACCTTCACTTCAGCGAAGAAGAAAGACAGGAGATGATTCAAGCCCTTAAACCTGTAGATAGAGCAATTTTAGGAACTGAGGGTGATATATACCAGACTGTCAGAGAACTCAATCCAGACGTAATAACACTAGGATACGACCAGAGCCACGAAGAAGACGAAGTCAGGAATATGGCGGAGAGAGCAACAGGCCATGAAGTAAATGTTGAAAGAATCTCAGGTCTTGAGAACTACGCCTCCAGCAATATAAAGGACAGATAAATCACAGCTCATTATTTAGGGCCTCTAATATGGAATCTTTGAACTCTCTGTATTCCCTTCCTCTTTCCTCAGGCCTCAAAGAGAATCCTGTGCCATACTCTTCGGATAGAAGAGGTGCAACATCAAAGCCTAAAATCTTGTTCCCCAGGGCTTGATTCTCCAACACATATCCTTCATAACCCGGAGATAAAGACTCTGCATCCTCTATCCCTGCATCCACACCATTCCTTCTGCCATATATTTCACCGGCCTCTCTCAGGATTTCCTCTATCCAGAACTCCGGTTCATCTTCTAAACCAGTCTCCTCCAGTATCTGGCCATAAGTCCTACCCTCTATAGACATCAATCAACAGGATAATTCTACGAGAGACCCCAATATAAAGCACAGGATTTAAAGATTTAGGCCCGCCTAATATAGATATGAGTAACGAGGAAATCCAGAAGAATCAGGAAAAGTTCAACCATAAAACAGACGCGGAAATTAGTTATGACTCAGGTAGAGGCCTTTCGGAGGATACTGTTAGGAGAATTTCTGAGGAGAAAGATGAGCCTGAGTGGATGCTGAAGAAAAGGCTTGAGGCCTTCAGACATTTCAAGAGAAGGCCGATGCCGGGTTGGGGTCCTGATCTTTCTGACCTGGACTTTGATGATATCACACATTACAAGACTGCAGAGGGAGAGCAGGCAGATGAATGGGATGAAGTGCCTGAAGAGATCGAAGAAACATTCGATAAACTAGGAATACCTGATGCAGAGAAAGAAGCTCTTTCCGGCGTAGGTGCTCAGTACGAGTCTGAGGTGGTCTATCAGAACATGAAGGATGAATGGGAGGAGAAAGGAGTAATCTTCTGTGATATGGACAAGGCAGTACAGGAACACGGAGACCTAGTGAAAGAGTATTTCATGAACAAATGTGTCCCTCCTCAGGATAACAAGTTTGCCGCACTCCACGGAGCTGTATGGTCAGGAGGATCATTCGTCTACGTCCCAGAAGGTGTGGAGGTAGAAATACCTGTACAGGCCTATTTCAGGATGAACAGCAAGGGAATGGGACAGTTCGAACACACATTGATCATAGCAGAGGAAAACAGTACTGTACACTACATCGAAGGATGTTCAGCACCACAGTACACCCGGAACAATCTTCATGCAGGTTGTGTAGAAGTCTTTGTGGGCGAAGGCGCTCACGTACAGTATTCCACAGTTCAAAACTGGTCGAAGAACACTTACAACCTGAATACAAAAAGAGCAAAGGTCTCTGGAGATGGAACTATGGAATGGGTCTCAGGTTCAATGGGATCCAAAGTAACGATGCTTTATCCATCGAGTCATTTGAACGGTGAAGGTGCCCGAGCAAACCACATAACGATCTCATTTGCAGGTGACGGACAGAATATCGATACAGGCGCAAAGGTAGTCCATAACGCACCTGATACCAAGTCCACAATCGAATCCAAGTCAATATCACAGGGATCAGGCCGTACAAACTACAGAGGTCTTGTCAGGATTCCAGAAGGTGCATCCGGATCAAAGACAAGTATCGAATGCGACGCATTGATGTTTTCCGATGAGGCAACGAGCGATACGGAGCCTTACATCGAAATCAAGGAAGACGACGTGGAGATGGCGCATGAGGCCACAGTCGGCAGAATTGGCGACGAGGAAATCCACTACATGCAGAGCCGTGGAATAGAAGAGGAAGAGGCCAAAGAAATGATCGTCAGAGGATTCATCGAACCGATCGCCAAAGAACTCCCGCTCGAATACGCAGTGGAGTTAAACCGGCTAGTACAGCTTGAAATGGAAGGAAGTCTAGGTTAGGTGATAGAGATGAAGCCAGAAGAGATACGGAAAGAATCCCAAGACAAAATTGAAGGCCTTGAGATGCCGGAATCCATTAGAACGCCTGGTAGAACATGGACTCGTTACCCGGATGACATCCAAGAAAAGATCACCAGTTCAGAAAGCATACAGGCCGATGTAGAATCCGAAGGTGACGTCGAAGTATTTACAGGCGATGAAGCCCTAGATAAAGCAGGTATTAAGGCGTTTAACCTTATTAAAACCGATGAGAATAAGTTGAACGCTATCCATGCAGCCAACATCAATTCTCTGATCTATGCAGAGGCCTCTGGAGATTCAGAGCTACATATCGAATACATTGAGAACAGGCCTGTGATGAGTCATCTTATAGTCCGGGCAAATGACAATGCTGATGTGACAGTTACCGAGGAAACAGAGAGCCAAGAGTTCAATACATCTTTTACAGAAATCTATATTGGAGAAAACGCGTCAGTCGAGTACGGAGCAGTTGAAAAACCGGAGAATTTCTCCTACAGCCGTAGAAAAGCCATCGCAAAGAAATACGGAAGTATTAACTGGTTGAACGGGATGTTTGGAGGCGACCTCAACAGAACGAAGATCGAGACAGTGTTGAAAGGCGATAACTCCGAGTCCGAGATGACAGGAGTCTGGTACCCGATAGGAGAACAACACCACGACATCTCGCTGCAGGTCCGGCATATCGGAGACAACACGAAATGCGACATGGATTCACGGAGTGTAGTAGATAACAAGGCCCGAAGCCTTTACGAAGGCCTCCAGAAAGTCGAAACATCCGCAGTCGATACCTCCAGCTTTCAGGATCAGGAAACTTTGATGCTTTCCAAGAATGCAGAGAGTGATGCATCACCAAAGCTGATGATAGAGGATCCAAACGTAGAGGCCTCTCACGCAGCCGCAGCCGGAACAGTCGAGAAAGATAAACAGCATTACCTTGAGTCCAGAGGCCTGACAAACGAAAAGGCGGAAAGACTTGTTGTAAAAGGATTCTTCGAGCCAGTGATGGGTGAGATCAAGGTACCACGGGTTAAGGAAAGTATCAGAGCCGAAGTTCAGCGGAAACTGGATGAAAAGGAACAAGAAACTTAGTAACTGCTTAGGAAATCCTCCAGATTACTCCGGCCGTTAACATATTCTTAGACTTTCAGATACCCTTTAATCAGATCTTCTAACTTTCCCTTCTTCTTCTCTTTCGTGGCCTCCTCCGTATTCTCTCTTCCTTTTTCTGCGATACCGCAGTATCTCCGGTCGCCAGTCTCCAGGCCTTTTTCTTGTGCTTCGTCATCGGATAGAGATCTTGCAAGGCCTTCTTCCTCCAGTCGCTGAATCAAAGGATAGATCGTGCCATAGCTAGGACTCCAGTAACCATCAGTGATATTCTCGATACGTGAGACGATCTCGTAGCCGTAGGTTGGGGCCTTCTTCGCAGGCCTCCAGCACCATGAATCTCAGGACTTTGCCCGGGAATCTTCTACCCCTTACAGGCCTTACTGTGAGTGAATCTTTTTCTCGGTTACGATTCGAAATGTTTCGATTCGATACAGCGTTTTAAATTTTTCAGGAAAATTTTTCTGCATGGTTCTATCCAAAATCAGAGACAGGATTTCAATCTCGGGAGACTAGTTCAAAGGACAGTTTAAATCCAAGGAAGAGCTTGATCTCTTGAACGGGCCTGTTGGAAAGAATCTGTTCTATCTTTCGTTGCCTGTAATCGTTATCAATCTTTTACAGACTGCGTATAACCTGGCTGATACCTTCTGGCTGGGCCAGTACTCAGGAGATGCACTGGCGGCTATTACTTTTGCATTCCCGCTTGTGTTTTTCCTGATATCGCTGGGGATGGGCTTGGCGGTTGCTGGCAGCGTTTTAGTAGCACAGTTCGAAGGCTCCGGAAATAGCGAGCGAAGAGATTATGCGGCATCCCAGACCATCGCTTTCAGCGCACTGGCCTCTATCGTGCTAGGTATCTTCGGATACTTTTTCATCGGAGACATAGTCGGGCTTCTCGGAGCTTCAGGAGCTGTAGCTGCTTCCGCCGCAGGATATCTCGAAGTTATATCAATAGGTCTATTCTCGATGTTCGGCTTTCTAGTCTTCCAGTCCTTGATGCGTGGCTTCGGCGATACAGTAACTCCCATGCTGTTAATGCTTGGAACAGTTATCCTGAACATAATAATTGATCCATTCTTCATCTTCGGCTGGTGGATACTACCGGAGATGGGAGTACAGGGTGCGGCACTGGCAACAATACTCTCCAGAACACTTTCGTTGGCGATCGGTATCGGAATACTGTTCTCAGGCAGGAAAGGCCTGAAGATATCGCTTTCCAAGATGAAGCCTGACTTCAAATTCTTCAAGAAAATGCTGCATATTGGAGTACCGGCCTCTGTAGAAGGAGCCGGAAGATCAATCTCCGTCAACGCAGTAACAGCTGTAGTAGGCTGGACATTCGCCAGTCCGATAGTCGCTGGATTTGGAATCGGCATCAGGATATTCTCAATGATATTCCTCCCGGCAGCAGCGGTAGGCAGAGGAGTAGAATCCATGACAGGCCAGAACCTGGGGGCCGGAAACTTTGATAGAGCAGGAGAAACCGCGAAAGACGGTGCAAAGTACAGCTTCCTTATCCTTACAGGCCTTGGAGTCCTGACATTCATCTTTGCAGAACAGATCGCGGGAGTATTCAGCGGATCAGGGCAGGAAAACAGCGCTCTTATCGCAAGCACCGGTGCAGAATTCCTGAGATACGTCGCATTCAGCTTTGGATTCATAGGAGTTCTCAGAAGCTACAACGGAAGCTTCAGAGGTGCAGGCAAGACAATTACAGCTGCAGTCATCTCAATCGCAACCCTTGGACTTATCAGGCTTCCACTGGCCTATATCGGCTCTGTACAGATAGGAACAAGGGGGGTCTGGGCTGCATTCTTCATTTCAAACGTTGCAGGAGCCATGATAGCTTATTTATGGTACCAGAAAGGAACATGGCGACAGAAAATCACCGAAGACGAAAAAGCACGGGGGGAGGTCTCGGAAGAAGCCAGCGAGTTCGGCGAAAGCATAACAGAAATGGTCAGTACAAAGATTTCCGGAGTAATTCCTGATACGAGAAACTCATAGACAGCCTTCTTCTTCAAAGAAATGAGATACCGTCATCTTAATATCTTCCTTTAAGTCTTCCAGGCCTTCTCTATCTCCTGTAGAGACCTTTCTACTTATACTTCCTTCCAGAATCGAAAGAAATATTTCTGCAGCAACTTCCGGATTTTTTGCACCAATCTCATCCATTATATGCCTTATTTCTTCTAGAAAGGCCTCATCTGCCTCTCGAAACTTTTCCTGGAACTTCTCGTTGTGCTGGGCCTGTACACGAAACTCTTGGAAGGCCTTCTGGAACTTCCACTGTTCCTCATCTTCTATACCTAGTGCCTTATCAATTATCAAGTCAATCTGTTCCGATGGAAAGTTGTATTTCTGCTCCAGCTCCGCTTTTTCCATCATATAATCCAGGAAGGAAAGCATGAGATCCTCTTTGTCATCGAAGTGATAATAGATCAGGGACTTTCCTTTCTCGAACTCGTCGGCGATCTTCTGAATCGATAAATCAACATAGCCATGTCTGCAGAATGCCCTGTAAGTCGCCCCCATTATCTGATTTTCAGAATCTTCATCCATACTGACTGAACATTCATTCAGTGTTTTAAAGATGACTGAATAAGTATCTACTGTGGAAAATAACCCTCTGGATAGACTTGCTGAAACCCAGATTGAGCATACAAGAGCGATACTGATCACAGGCCTTCTGTTAACGCTGGTACTTTCTACCGGTCTTCCAAACATCCAGCTGGAGACTGATTTCCAGTCCAGTCTTCCTGACGATCTGGAACCGATAAAGGCCCAAGATAAGGTCGAGTCTGAGTTTCGATCATCAAGCTCTATAATTGTGCTTTTCCAGGTCAATGATGAGCCTCGGGAGGAAGGGTTTATTACCGATGTAAGGGATCCTGAAATGATCGAGATGTTAAGTGATCTTCAGGGCCAGCTTGAGGAGGAATATATGGTTGGCGAGATAAGATCTCCGGCATCTCTTTTCCCACAGACTCCACGGAGCAGGGAACAGGTCAAAGCAATATTGGATAGAGCTGGGGGCAACAGCTTCTTCAACAGGGATTATACAGCTACACAGATGTACGTCTCGCTTAATGAAGATATGAGTGAGGAAAATATCCGGGAGGCCACAGAGTTGATAGATCAGAATATCGAGCAGACGCCAAAGCAGCCGGGAATCGACATCACGGTTACAGGTACTCCTGTGATCAGGACAGATCTTGGAGATGTGATGATTTCGGACTCAGCCACAACCATCTCAGCTGCGTCTCTACTGATCCTCGTACTTCTGAGCTTTGCACGTGGAAAGATCTACGGGCCTATCACATTTGTACCGCTTTTCATCGGCCTCATCTGGACACTAGGGACAATGGGCATACTCGGCATACCTCTGACTATCGCAACCATCGCTCTCGGCGCAATGATACTAGGCCTCGGAGTAGAGTACGGATCATTTATAACAGAAAGGATAATTGAAGAAAAAAAGAATTCTAATGTAAAAGAAGCCGTTCAGAAGTCAGTGCCGACTACAGGTCTTGCGATTCTCGGTTCCTCAACTACAACCGTTGTAGGGTTTTCTGCATTGTTGATTGCATCTATTTCCTTCATACGTAACCTGGGCCTGACACTGGCACTGGGAATTACTTTAACATTGATATCTGCGCTGGTGATTACTCCGGCCCTGATTATAGAGTTTGAGAGGTGGAGAAAATGAAAGAGAGTGTAATAGAGAAGTATTCCAGAATTATTTCGGAAAGGCCTTTCACAGTGCTTGCAGCGATGGTATTGCTGACGGTTTTCATGGCTGCAGGAGCTTCCAGCGTTGAGACTGTGGAGCAGAATCAGGCTGATCTGTTGCCTGACTCTATCGATTCTGTAGGTGCTTTCGATGTTATAGGTGCGGAGTTCGGACAGAGTAGTGGGGGTACGACGTATACCATACTTTTCGAGACAGAACCCTTCTACGCGAACTCTACCGAGGTCCGTGATGTCAGAGATCCAGAGTTCTTGACCTACTTAGAAACCGTTTCCGGCGATCTCTCAAGTATGAGAGACGTTGTAACAGTCTCGTCTGCTGCGGATCTTATCGAAGAACCGGTGACGAAAAGAGAGGTAACGATGCAGCTTCAGGAAAGCCGTCAATCCTCCCAGTTCATATCAGAGGACTTCAGCTTCACGATTATGAGGGTTTCTGCCACAGATCTATCGACAGATGAACAGGAGAATCTAGCTGATAGAATAAGAACGTCAGTAAGAACGAATGAAAGGCCTTCAGGAATTGATGTTAGTTACACCGGCACTCCTTTCATCAATCAGGCGTTTCAGCAGCAGACTCAAAGCACAATGAGTCAGACCTCTGCGATATCTCTCATCGGGGTTTTGGTTGTAGTTATAATTCTTTTCCGTTCGCTGGCCTACGGGCTCTCATCGCTTTCTGCATTGATATTCGGAATCATTACTGGATTTGGGCTCTACGGCTGGCTGGGTCTTAACATGAGTCCTGCGACCTCTGGTGCTGTTTCCATGGGTATGGGTATAGCCATCGACTTCGGTATACAGACTGTATCGCGTTACCGGGAGGAAAGAGAAGTAATGAGCATTAAAGATGCGATATCCGAGACCATCAGCGGAGTATTGAACCCTATGACTATCGCGTTAGTTGCTGCTCTGATTGGGTTCTCCTCGCTGTCATTAGGCAGGATTACTTTCCTTTCCGACATGGGAACTATGCTAACGCTAACAACGGTTTCTGCGTACATCGGTGCTTTAACTATTATACCTGCTTTACTAGTTATTTATGACAGATATATCTCTAAAACTATACTAAAGGTGAAACAAGAATGAAAACAAAAACAATTTCAGTTCTTACAGCTCTACTTCTTCTTTTAGGAGGAGTCACAGCACAACAGGGCTCAAGCCCTGATTTAAACGCAGTTATGATTAATTCTGATCCTGTACCATTACAATCGGGGGAGGATGCAGAAATAACCTTTAAGGTATGGAATGACGGTAGCGGGACAGCTGAAGATGTAGAGGTTAGTGTGGTAGATAACTTTCCATTCCAGCTGAAGCCGGATAGGAAGAGAACTTATTCTATAGGAGATCTCGGGCCCGGTGAAAATGTTCAACTACCTACCGCACAGATTCTTGTAGACGAGGAGGCCTCTGATGGACCAAACGAGTTCGAGATCAGGTTAGATACACGTTACAGCAGTCAAACAGAAAGCTTTCCTGTACAGGTTCAGAGCCAAGACATAAAGCTTAATCTGGCGAATCTGAAAACCTCTCCAGCAAAGCTTAAGCCAGACATGGAGAATGCAAGACTTACCATCGAAACAGTAAATAATGGAGAGAAAACTGCCGAGAACGTAGTGATAAACACGGATCTGCCTGAAGGATTTGAAGAAACTTCCAGCTTCTCTACACGGCAGGCTCTTGGAAACATGGCTGCAGGACAGGTCAAGACCGCAGAATTCAGCTTTGATGTAGAGGATTCTGCTGAGAAAGGAAATGCAGATATACCTGCTAATATCACTTATTCTACCAGCGACTCAGATACAAGGATTACAGAGAATGCTGATTTCAGTTTCCATCTGGCAGGAAGACCTCAGTTCGAAGTTACAGACGTGGAGAGCGAATTAAGAACCGGCGGCACAGGAGAAGTTAAGCTGACGGTAACAAATACAGGTCAGGAAAAGGCCTCTTCTACACGTGTCAGGGTTCTTGACTCTTCAGACCAGCCTTTCAGCTATGATTCTGCCAGCAAGTATGTAGGGACTCTAGATCCCGGTCAAAACGGTTCAGCAGTCTTCGATGTGACGGTCGAATCAGGAGCTTCCGTCAAGGATTACCTCATCGATTTCGAAATCAGAGGAGTTAAAGACACGGAGACATACGTTGAAAGCACTACAGCACAGGTACCTGTAGCAGGCGGAGAAGAGAGCTCGGGGCCGCCTGTTGTTCCAATAGCAGCAGTTCTGGTGATAGCTGCTGGAGGATTTATCCTCCGAAAAAGGATCATAAGCCTGATAGCAAGATAGAACAGGAAAAACTCCTTCCCTTCCTTCCCCCCCCCTTTTTTCTCTTTTAGCTGTAACTAAAAAAGATTCCGTCAAAAAGGTGGCATTATGGAACCTCAAAAAATCAGAGACGACTTTCCTATATTCGATGAAAGGCCTGAACTCGTATACCTTGACAATGCAGCCACGAGCCAGAAACCAGAAGCCGTCATCAAAGCGGTAAAAGATTTTTACACAGAGAATAACTCGAATATTGGCAGGGGCCTGTACAAACTGGCTAACGACGCCACAAAGGCCTATAAAGATTCCAGGAAGAAGGTAGCAGACTTTGTGAACGCAGAGGAGAATGAGATAATATTTGTCAGAAATACTACAGAAGCTGAGAACCTTCTGGCCTATTCTCTTGAATTTGAAGGCGATATAGTACTTTCAAAGATGGCTCATCACTCTGAACAGCTGCCATGGCGTAGGAAAGCAGAAAAAGATGATAAAGAGATACAGTATCTGGATACTGAAGACGGCAAAGTATCAGTTAAATCAGCGAAAGAAATCATCACCGAGGATACAGGCCTTATCGCTATCTCGCATATATCCAACGTCTTTGGGGCGGAGAACCCTGTAGAGGAAATCATCAAGGTTGGGCATGAGAACGATGCACTGGTCGTGTTAGATGCAGCACAGAGCGCTCCTCACAGAAATCTTGACGTTAAAGATTTAGAAGCTGATTTCGTGGCTTTCTCTGGCCACAAGATGTTCGGTCCCTCAGGTACAGGAGTTCTTTACGGCAGGAAAGAGTTACTGCAAAATATGAGGCCCTACCAGGTCGGAGGAGGAATGATTACCTCTGTCACTGAGGATGATGTTGGGTATGCAAAGCCTCCAGAAAAATTTGAGGGGGGTACACCGAATATTGCTGGTGCCGTAGGCCTCGCAGCTGCTATCGAGTATCTTGAGGATATCGGAATGGAAAAAGTTTCTGCTCATAGCAAGAATCTAACGGAGAAAATGATTGAAGGCCTTGAGGAGATTGAAGGTATCGAAGTGATTTCTCCTGAGGGAGCAAACCTTGTCTCTTTCACGTGTGAGTACGCGCATCCGCATGACGTTGCAGAGGTTTTGAACCAACATGGAGTTGCTGTGAGGGCAGGAAACCACTGTGCTCAGCCCCAGATGGTAGAACTTGATGTAAACGGTACAACCAGGGCATCACCTTACATCTACAATACGGAAGAGGATATAGAGAAATTCCTGAAAGCGGTAAGAGAAGCGGTGAAAACCTTTAATGTATAAGGTTACCAGGGTTCTGAGATAATGTACCGGGAAGAAATACTTGATCATTACAAGAGGCCTCGTAACAAAGGATCTATGGATACGGAGATTGAGGCAGAGGGCGAAAACACGAGCTGTGGTGATAACACTCACATCTATTTCGAGGTTGAAAACGGAGAGATATTAGAGATAATGCATGAGACAGAGGGTTGTGCTATATGTACCGCGGCTGTATCCATACTTTCTGAAGAATTGACAGGCAAAAAAGTCGATGAAGCTGAAAGCCTTGAAAGAGATTGGATGCTAGAGAGACTAGGAGTAGATATCTCCCCTATGCGTATGAAGTGTGCAATGCTAGGTCTTAAGACAGCTCAGAAAGCCTTTCAAAAGTCGGAACAATTTTAATCGAAAAAAGAAAAACGATACCTCCGGTCCTGAAATAAGGTCTAAAAACCCTTTTTCCTACACAGGATAGTCATTACACTGAATTCTCTGCCGGTAGATTTTTCTGATTGAAGTACCTCTCCAACATGAAAAAATTTAAATGCGAGCGATGCTCGCTACAAGAACCTTAAGAAATTTTAGGCCCACCTAATTTTTATGACACTTAAAGTTGAAGATTTGAAGGTTTCAGTTGAAGAAGAGAAGATTGTAAAAGGAGTTTCACTGGATATCAAGCCAGGAGAAATCCACGCGATTATGGGGCCTAACGGATCAGGAAAATCCACGCTATGCAAAAGCCTCATGGGCAATCCTGTCTATTCTATCGACGGAGGGAAAATTTCAGTCGATAGAGAAGATGTTACAGATGAGGAGACAGATGAGAGAGCGCGTGAAGGCCTCTTCCTAGGTTTCCAGTATCCAAGCGAGATCTCCGGAATCACGGTCGCAGAGTTCCTGAAGGAGGCGATCGACGCCCGTAGAGAAGAGAAAGGAAAGGAAGCTATGCCTCAAAGCGAGTTCAACGAACTTCTGAGAGAAAAACTCGATCTCCTCGACATGGAAGAGGACTACGCCCGCAGATATCTGAACGAGGGATTCTCAGGAGGAGAGAAGAAACGTAACGAGATCCTTCAGATGGCTGTCCTGAATCCAAAATATGCTATCCTTGATGAAATCGATTCAGGCCTTGACATCGACGCATTACAGGTCGTAGCAAAGGGAATCAACGCTCTGGCCAACGATGACAGAGGAATACTGATGATCACACACTACCAGAGAATCCTGGATCACGTGAAGCCTGATCACGTCCACGTCATGGTCGACGGAAAAATCGTCGAGTCCGGAGGCCCTGAACTAGCTCACAAACTGGAAGATGAAGGATACGAGTGGGCGAAGGAACTGGCCGAGGCCTAAATTTTTTTCTTTACTTTAATTTCATTTTCAGGAAGAGATGGTCTTTCTCGTAAGGCTCAAGTCTTGTCTCCTCTACAATCTCGAATTCTTCATCCAGTTTCTCCTTGGCCTCTTCAAATACTTTCTCCGGTTCTCTGGATGAGGAAATGGACTGGGCCTTGATCGCGATAAGGCCTATGCCGTCTTCTTTCAGGAATTTCTTGGCGTTCTTGATGAATATCTCTGGCTGATCTCGCTGGGAGATATCCTGGAACACGACATCTACTTCCGGCACGAGATCGCTGTAGTTTTCAGGCTTGCGGGCGTCCGCGATAATCGGCGCAATATTTTCACGCTTATCTGCTACCTTCACAAGGTCCCTGCCAACCGTCTCAGAGTACTCCACCGCGAAAACGAATCCTTCAGTAAGTATATCAGAGAAATGTGAAACAGTGGTCCCTGAAGCAGCCCCAAGGTACAAAACATCGTCTTCCTGAGATACAGCAAGATCTATACCATTTTTAACCGCAGCAGCAACCTTGGAACGGTTCGCATGCCAGGCCCTGTACTCAACACCGTCTATCTCCTGCAGAGATTCCCCGTAAACTTTCTCGCCAGGGACCTGATTCACTGTATATAGATTATCGTTCTGAGAGAAGATTCCGGGCTGTATTTCATCCATAATCAGTCTTCCTCTTTCAGTTCTTCATATTTCTCACGGGCCTTTTCCCTGTATTCTTCGCCCTTATTCTTGTCGCTGTACTGGTCGACTCGGGCTGCCATCACTGCCTTGTTCGCCAGGAACCGGGCCATTTTACCTCTTTTGTCTTCAGGAAGAGTGTTGACGTATTCATGCTCGAATATGATCCCGTGTTTCGGCGGCGTGCCGTTTCCACGGAGGTAACGGAACAATGCTTTTTCTGCCCCGAGCATCTGGACAGTGCTTGCAGGTTTCTTCGCAAGTTCTTCCAGACTTCCGGCCAGAGCCATCAGTCTTGCAGCCAGAAGCGGGCCTAGAAGTGTAGAGATATTTGATGCGTCTTCCTTCATCGAGCTCTCGATATACTCCTCAAGTTCACCCTTCGCTTGGTGTTTTTTCTGCAGCATGCCGAAAGATCTCTGCAGCATTTCCAGATCCTCTTCTTTCAGGGCCTTTCCTGTCGACTCTTCAGCCATGGACTCGAATCCTTTGACTTCTTCTCTTTTCAGGCCTTTATCTAGTATCTTCATTACGTGTTCGTCTTCTGATAGTTCTTCCATCAGCTCCGGGAAGTATATGGAGTACCAGTCCTTGAACCTCTCGAATTCATCCTGGAAGTTTCCGCTAGCCTCGTCCAGCATCTTCACTGCCTTGATAACCAGTTGGTCTCTTGAGGCCTCTTCTCGTAGCCTTGACTTTGCTCTTTCCAGTGCTTCCTTTCTCTTATCTGTTTTATCTGTCAACTTGGTCACCTAGGCCCATTATTCTTAGCTGCATTTCCACGGCCCTTGGACTCCTGTCGATTTCTTCGGCCATTTCGTCGACGGTCTTGGCCTGGTAGTTCTGTAGAATGAATTTTTCCTCCGTGTTCGAGAAGCTTCCGAAGTCCTCACGCTGGAAATCCTTATCTCTGTTGAGGAACTCTTCCATCTCTTCGTTATCCATGCTCTTCCTGTTGTTAAGCAGGTACTCTACTTCATCTCTATCCATTTCTCTCTGAATCTTGTCAGGGCCTTCACCATCTCCGTCTATCTGCTCTGCCAGTTTCTTCCTTGGATTTCCTTCATTCACTTCTTCGGACCCTATCAGGTCGTCCACCATATCCTCTACAGCAGATTCTACCCTGTCCTTCTCAAACCGGTCGTTCATACAAAAAGTATAAACAGCAAACCTTGAAAACAGTAACCAATTCCACAACCAAACAGGCCCCAGAGATCTGAAAGGCCTAACTACTTAAGAAAATTACCCGACAAAAGAATTTACAACGAGATGTCAAGAAACCCTACAGGTTTCTGAACACCAAAAAATCACTATTCTGCGGTGTTGGTCCAGTGGCTAAGACCCCGGCCTTCCAAGCCGGTGACCCGGGTTCAAATCCCGGACGCCGCAAACTTCTCTAAGATTTGCTGGGTAAAAACCTCTGATCTTCGGAGATCGCTTCAGTTTCTAAGAACCAAAAAATCCAGGTTAAGGCCTATGATACTGCTGATTTACTATAAGATCTGGGCTTCAGTACTCGACTTCTTCTTCACAAAATCTTTTTCCTCCATCTGTAGTTTGTGAGATTATCGCTCGTGTAGGCGATTCTTCATTTCTCCGAAGTCTCTGCCCATTCAATGAATTTCTCGAAGACAGATGTAACAATCAGGAACAATGCTGCAAATACTGAAAACCTGAAAACGTCAAAACTCCCTGTAAATGCCAGAACATTGAAGATATATGATATTGAGCCTCCAACACCTGCTGCAACGTAGAGATTTCTTCGTGTACTCATAATACGTATTTTAACCCAGATTTGAAGTAACTATGCCAGTGAAAACCATGTTTTTATCAACATGTTATCTATTTCAGGGCAATAGGTACCAGGGAACACCTATTTTAAGCACGCAGTTACTAATATAAGATAACATGGGTTATCATGAAAGGCCTCTGGAAGAAGTTTTCTCGAAAGTAGACAGCGAGGAGAACGGTCTTTCATCGGAAGAGGCCGAGAAACGCCTTGAAGAAGGCGGAAAAAATAGGATTGAAAGCGAGGACTCGACTTCACCACTTAAGATATTTTTAAGTCAGTTCCAGGATAATCTGATCTACCTTCTTTTTGCAGCAGGCCTTCTATCGCTTGGAATAGGGCTTTTACCCGAGCACGCTCCCGAATACCGTGAAGCAGGCGTTATATTTCTTATACTTGTGGCAAACGGCACCTTCGGTTTTATACAGGATTACAGGGCCGAGAAATCGATTCAGGCCTTGAAGAAGATGTCCAAGCCAAATGCGACTGTAAAGCGCGATGGCAAGAAGAAGGAGGTTGGTTCTGAAGAGGTTGTGCCTGGCGATATAATTTATCTTGAGCAGGGTGATGCTGTTCCTGCTGACGCACGTCTTATCGAGGCAGAGTCTCTTTCAACAGATGAGTCGGCCCTTACCGGCGAGAGCCAAGAAATCTCCAAGTCGCCAGGCCAGTCTGCGGAAGATGCTGCCATAGCTGACAGGACTAACATGGTGTTTATGAATACTCATGTGGTGAAAGGGCGTGGAAAGGCTGTTGTCACCGCTACAGGCATGGATACAGAGGTAGGAGATATTGCGGAGGAGCTGGAGGATGCCGAGAAAGATCAGACTCCTTTCGAGAAAGAAGTCGATAAGATGGGAAGAAGAATAGGGATGCTCGTTGTAGGAATCATATCTCTTGTAGCAGTTTTACAATTCCTTCTTACAGGTGCAGACCCGATAACTATTCTTATACTAGCTATAGGTCTCTCAGTTGCAGCCATACCCGAATCTTTGCCTGCCATAGTTACTTTGACGCTGGCACTTGGATCACGAAAACTTCTTGACAAAGATGCCTTGGTCAGAAGGCTGCCAGTAGTCGAGGCGCTTGGCTCTGTTAACTACATTGTTACGGACAAGACTGGGACTCTTACCGAGGGCACTATGACGGTTGAGAACCTTTACTTCCAGGGAGAAGAGTTCCAGGTAACTGGTACAGGAACTTCTACAGAGGGCCGTTTCAAGAGAGAAGGTCATGAGACAGATTCTGATTATCTCAGGCCTTTGCTGGAATGTGGTGTCTACTGTAACAACTCGGAGCAAACTGAGGATGGCTTTCTTGGAGAGCCTACCGAGATAGCACTTCTGGTGTCGGGTAAAAAAGCTGGTATAGAGGCTGAGAAGGAGAGAAAGAGAAGTATTCCATTCTCCTCTGACAGAAAGAGAATGACAGTTGTTACTGAAGACCATACTGCATACATGAAAGGTGCTCCAGAGACAGTTCTCGATAGATGTGATCGCATTCTTCTCGAAGGCGAGGAAAAGGAGCTTACGGAAGAGCGAAAGCAGAGGATAATTGATAAGAACAGCAAGTTCGCTCGGGATGCATTAAGAGTTCTTGGATTTGCGAGGAAAGAAGTATCAGAAGATGAAAAGGACGAGACGCTTGAATCAGACATGGTTTTCCTCGGCCTTCAGGGGATGATGGATCCTGCAAGAGAGGAAGTAAAGGAGGCTGTAGCAGACTGTCGTAACGCAGGTATTGGAGTGGTCATGGCCACAGGAGACAATATAGAGACTGCCAAGGCAATCGGCAAGGAACTTGGATTCAATCCGGCAGGTGCGATGAGAGGACCAGAGATTGAAGCCCTCAGCGATGAAAAGCTGCAAGAGAAGGTAAAAGAGGTCGAAATATTTGCACGTGTCTCTCCGGAGCACAAGGTCAGAATACTTGAAGCCCTTCAAGACCTTGATTACAATGTTGCGATGACCGGCGACGGTGTCAACGATGCGCCAGCATTGAAAAATTCTGATGTTGGGGTCGCAATGGGTCAGCGCGGCACAGATGTGGCTAAGAAAAGCAGCGACATGGTTTTACAAGACGATAACTTTGTTACTATAAGAGACGCTATCGCAGAGGGTCGAGCTATATTCGATAATATCAGAAAGGTTACCAATCAACTCTTATCAACTAACTCTGGCGAGGTAATGTTTGTTTTTATCGGCACACTGATAGGAGGATTCTTCTTCCCTGAATACTTCACAGGCGGCGATGCAGTAGTTCTAACAGCACTGATGATACTCTGGGTTAACTTCGCAAGTGACGGGCCTCCAGCAATCGCTCTTGGAGAAGATCCAAAGGTTGAAGGCATAATGGAGAGAAATCCTCGTGAACCAGATCAGCCGATTCTGGACAAGAAGATCCTGGCGATGGTCGCGGTCACCGGGCCTCTCGCAGCTATCGTGATGCTGCCGGTTTTCTTCCTGAACATCGAGAACTTCGTTTACGCTCAGACCATGCTTTTCATGGCTCTGGCGTTTTTCGAGATAGCGATGTTCCAAGTAATAAGGAGAGATTACAGCCTGAAGCTGAGTGACAACAAATACCTGATTGGTGCGATAATGTTCGCAGCAT
>Ga0102939_1000185_pt1 | contig 21590 bp, 23 predicted proteins | sample SalPon2_B_H2O_MG_FD_78214 | JGI IMG/M metagenome (GOLD analysis project Ga0102939, IMG submission 78214) | Salt pond water microbial communities from South San Francisco under conditions of wetland restoration - Salt Pond MetaG R2_B_H2O_MG | ecosystem: Environmental > Aquatic > Non-marine Saline... | reverse complement strand
TCTATCTCTTTCCAGGGCGCCCGACTTGAAATAAGTTTCTTATTTGATGGGAAAACCTTTCTATAGTTGCTCCAATCGTATCTTTCATCCATGTAAACTACTACTCCCCTGTCGTCCGATGAACGTATGCAGCGTCCTGCTGCTTGTATGGCTTGGTTCATTGCTGGGAAGCTGTATCCGTAATCCCATCCTCGACCGAACTTTTCATCCAAAAAATCTATAAGACCGTTTGTCTCGATATCGGGTTTTTTCAACGGTATACCTGCTATAAAAACTGCTTTCAACATTTCTCCTGGAAAGTCTACTCCTTCACCGAAACTTCCTGCTGCTACACCTAAAAGGACTGATTCTCCATCATGTTTTGTTGATTCAAAATCGTCAAGTAGCTCTTGCTTTTCTTCTTTATCCATTCTTCTACCTTCCACAAACAAACTGTGGTCTGTATGATCTCTCAAAAGTTCTTTTATCTGATGCATCATTTGATAGCTTGGGAAGAAGACAGCAGAGTTACCTTCAACAGCTTCAAAGCTTTTTGCCATATACCAAGCGTATTTTTGCAGCATGTCGTCACCTCTCTCATAGTACTTGGAAGTTAACGTAGGTACAACTAGGTTTAGCTCGTTTTCATCAGGGAAAGGCGACTTAAATTCTTCCTGTTCTGCTTCTGATATACCTAGAAGATCAGCGTACATTTCCTGAGGTTTGAGAGTTGCTGACATTAAAATACTTGATTTTGATTTGTTTAACGGTTCTTTTGTGGATATTTGAGGGTTAAGGCATGAATACTTTATTTTGATAACTCTCTCGCCGCCTGCTTTTCTTTCACGTTTGAGGAATCTGATGAATCCTCTATCTTCTCCATCCCAGCTTTCTAGAAACTCTGCCACAGAAGCACAATGGCTCTGTTCTTTTTCCTCTCTTACCTCTTCTGCTACTTCCTCTAATGCTACTACAAACTCTCCTATCTCCTGTATGTTTTCGACAGGTTCTTTGAAATCCTGTTTTTCAATTTCTTCTTCGTGTTCTCCCATACCAAGTTTGTCAGAGGCAAGCCTAGTCACAACTGTTTCAAGTCTTTCAAGTTTCTCACCTTCGTTATAGTACCCAAACCGTTCACACTCGGTTATGGAATTCTTGATTAAAGGTATAGAGATTGATGCGGTAAACAATGATCTTGTTCTTGATGGAAGATTATGTGCCTCATCTACAACCAGGATTGAATCTTCGAGCTTTGTATCGGCTTTTTCAAATATTATTTCTCTTACTCCCGGATGGAAAACATGGAAGTAATCAGCAATCACTATGTCAGCGTCTCTAATCATGTTTGTTAGAATTTCATAAGGACATACTCTTGTACATTTTTCTTTTACTTCTCCTGCCGAAAGGTTTTGATGCTTAACTCTATCGATCATTGACTTTGCTTGTTTAGTAAGCTCGTGAGCATCTGTGTAAGTCTCTTGATATCTAGGGCAGTTAGGACCCTCGCCGGCTGTCGTTCCCGGTCCTGCTTCACACAGATGGCTTTTACCTATAAGATCTACAGACACGAAGTCCTCATCATGGCGTTCATTTATTTTTCTTACAGTTTCCAAAGCTATCTCATGTTGGGAGTGTCTTGGAGTCAGGAAAAATACAGTTGAATCATCTTCTTTTGCTGATTTAAGAGCTGGAGTCACGGCAGCTGCAGTCTTACCAATTCCTGTAGGTGCGTGAGCTATCAAACATTTCCCGTCATCTATAACTTGCTCGCTTTTTTCCAGAAACCTTGATTGTCTATCTCTAACTTCTTCAAACGGGAAAAGATCCATATCATAAAACCGGTACTGGAAATCATAAAAAACCCAAATTGTGTCCAACAAAAAGCTGTTTAAAAATAACAAGCTAATCATATTTGTATGGGCTGGTATGCTTTAGAAGAAGTTGGTGATGCGATAGAGGAAACGAGAGATTTACTGTTACCTTTCAACTTCAAGCAGCTCACCAAACTTGCAATTATCGTGTTTTTAACAGGATCAGGTTTTAATATACCGACAGGTTTTGGAGACGCAGGAGGAACAGGTTCAACGACAGGGAGCGTCTCAGACTTTAATTTTGATGCACAAACACCACTGGAAGTAAGCTTGGCTAACTTTGATATTAGTACTCCAGAATTGGATTCTCAAATGGCAATCATGGGCTTACTCATTGGCATAATATTTATTGTAGGCCTGCCATTGATGCTTATCAGCAGCGTATTTGAGTTCATATTCTACAGATCTCTCATAGACAAGGAAATCAATATAATTCAGGACTTTTCCGACAATTTTGGCAGAGGTCTGAGATACTTTGGATTTAGATTGATTTATGCTTTATTTGCCTTAATGGCTATAGGAGCCGTTGTTCTAGTCTTACTTGAAAATTCTGCCCTGTTCTGGGCTGTACTTCTGCCTTTCATTCCTGTATTAATTGTGATGTCGATTTTTGCAGCCTTGACAAAGCATTTTATATTATTGAGGATGATGGAGGAGGAACAAGGGTTGATTGAAGCATGGCAGTCGTTCTGGCCTGAACTTACATCACAGTGGAGACAAGTAGTTGTTTTCCTACTTGCTCATTTTGGTCTTTCAATAGTAGTTGGAGCGGCAACAGGAGCTGTAGTCCTAGGGTTTACGTTAATGGCAGTAGTACCAGTAATCTTGATCGGATTAATTCTCAGTTTAATTGCAGAAGTACTCTTCCTAGTGCCTGTAGTTTTAGGAGGTTTAATATGGCTTGCGGGTCTGCTTTACATTGCAGTACCTTTCAGAGTGTACATGAGATACTATGTAATCCTGGTTTACCACGATCTGACTAGTTAGAAGTCGCTGAGATCGGTCTGCCGTGATTCCAGCATCTTACTTCTTTTCCTAATTTTATCGTAAATGAAACGGAATTCCTCTCCAACTTTGAACTTTGCATCTTTGAACTCTTCAAAACTTTTTTGCTCCTCTGAGTCTTTGAATGCGTTTCGAACAGTTTCACGTATAACCCATACTCCTAGTGGAGCCCAGTAATCTGGTTTAACGTCTCTTAGAATCAGTGCTTTTGCCTGCCTGCTTCTTGAGCTTAGGTTCTCTAGAACCCCTAGTCTTGCTGCATAGAAAGCACCTGAAGTCTCTTCCGCATAAGAAGTTCTACCTGAAAAGCCTTCATAGTTTTCTGCAATATATACGTTTTTTGCTGCGTTCCAGACAGAACCAGAACGTTTCATCTCCAATAATTCGTATTCCCATCTTCCAGGAATCAAGAAAATATGGAATGTATTGCCAACATATGAGTTTTTGTAGTACTCTATCTGACTTATTTCAGGGTTTGTTTTGACATCTTCTCTCAGCTTCTTTGAGACCATGTCATCCGTAGCTGTTATGCTCCATCTTGTTGGAACTAACTCTCTATTGTCTTCTTCTCCTAGCATGCCTGTTGAAAGTGTTTGCTGTATCTTGTATTTGTTAACTCCTTTAGAATGAAGTTCTCTAACAGCATTTTTTGCTTTCAAGTCTTTGTCGTAGAAAGCTTTCTCAAGTTTCCTCTCAACTTGTGGGTTTTGACCTAGTTTAAATTTTTCAACTTCTGCTGATGCTGAGACAGGAGCTGCTTTACCTCCGGTGATACTTGATCCAGGCTTCTTATCTAACGATACCTCTACGTCCACAGGCTTTCTAGCCATAGCTATCTCTCGAGTATTATCCAAGAAAGAATCTGTCTTATCCACTCTCTGTCTCTGTTTCGAATTTACTAAAGAAGTCCTTAGACTTGCTACTCTTTCTATATCGTATCCTTTACTGTACCATTTTTTCGGAGAATCAAGTAATTGTGTCTCGCCATGGTGTTGAGGTGAGAGAATACCGGTGTTTACTTTGGGATAGTTGTGGCTTCCTATGAAAACGCTTGGAGGGGATGCTCCCTGAAAATCCTTGCTATGATCTTCTCTAGGCATCACTTCTTCAAGTTTTCTTCTTACTTGCTCCTGAGATATTCCTTTCGCGAGTTTACCGTATCCCACAATACTGCTAACATGGTAAAACTACTTGAGTTTAACGGCAATAGTTATCTAAGACTCACCTTTCTAACAAAGATTATGCCCGACTATGATTATTGTAAGGAAATTCATTCTTCTGTAGAGTCGATAGCATGTCACCTGCTTGAATACTCAGAAGATCAATTGAGACAGGCTGTTGAAGAAGAGTTTGATGAAGAATTTTATCCTCCTAACCAAGACTTGGAGGAATGGGGTAGAAAGTCAGAAAATATTTATCTTAAGCCATCCTTTGGAATCTCGGCATTGTTGGCTGAAGATTATTCAAATGAGTCTTTAGAAGCCGAAGATTTTTTCTCCAAAAGGAAAAACAATTTCTTGAATTTCAACAAGGAAATTAAGTTTAAAGGAAATAATTTGAAGTCAGATCCTCTTGTCGCCTACGCCAATCTTTATACTGAGATAGCCGAAAATGAGTCGATTCAAACAGATTTGGTTACTTCATCACTTCTACTGCAAAAACTTGATGGTAAGAAAACTGAGGTTAAAGAGATGTTTCAGGAAATTGAGGAAGAACTTGGTTTAATCGAGTCTGTCTAATTTAACTTCCAGTGAGGATCTTTTTCGTCCTTAATATCTACTATCTTCTCGAGAAGCTGTTTTTCGCCTTCTGTAAGCAGATCTTTCAGCTCTTTCAATTTTTTGTAGTCATCTGAAGTTATATCTGTGAGTAAAACATCTCCTTCTTCAATATTTCTGCCTATAGTTGCGTTTGAGATGGATGTTGCTACTTCTGCTCCTTTTGATGCTTTATCGATGCTTTCGTTCTGTTCTTGCAGGCTTTTGACTCGGCCGACTTTCTCTCCTTCAGGTTTCATCAGTGATGCTCCTGGTTTAATCACGCCCTTTACAACCGACGTCCCTGCTACAGCTGGTTTAGACGATCTAAAGACGTGATCAGGCATTATTCTTATTTTTGCAGGTCTTGTAGTATCTTCAAGCTTTTCTTCCCGTTTCTTCTGCTCAAGTTCTTTCTTCCAGGCGTTATAACCTTCGATTATCTCGTAAATCACTTTGCTCTGGAATACTTGGACTTCTTCTTTTTCGATCAGTTCTTTTCCTTGTTCTGTTATATCGACGTTGAATGCGAAAATAGATTTTTCCGTATCTTTTTCGTCAGAGGCCTTTACAACATCATTTTTGTTTATGGCTCCAACTTCCGCCTTTTGAATTCTTATATCTTCTTCATCTAGTTCTCTCATCAGTGCTTCTAGAGATCCTAGAGAGTCTGCCTTTACAACAACTCCGTGTGAACCTGTTTCAAAGTCGGTTGTTTCCATTTCCTCTATTACTTGTTCTTTTGCCTTTTCAACTTCGTTTTCTTTCACTGCTCTTACAGGTGCTCCTGATATTATTCCTTCGAGATCTTTTGCAGAAATCTTTAAACCTGCTGCAGGTGTTACTTTTTCAACTTCTGAGTATTCTTTGTCTTCACGGATCTCTGTTAATGGTTTAGGCTCTAGTAGAGCTCTTATATCTGTCTCTTTAATTCCATCAGGAGTTCCATAAACTAATGTGTCTGTTTTTTCGATTACGCCATCATAAAGGATAATATCTGCTGTTGTGCCCATTCCTTTTTCTTCTGAAACTTCTAGAACTGTTGCCTTACCCATTCCTTCCTGTATATCCAACTCGTCTGACAGGTAGTTTTGGCTTAGTCCAGTCATGACCATTAATAGTTCTGGTATTCCTACACCTGTCTCGGCGCTCATTGGAACCATCGCCACCTTGCTTTGGAAATCGTCTATCCTGTCGAACCTGTCAGCTATTATATCGTGGTCGTTGAGTTCTCCCATTAATTCGTATATCTGGGTATCAAGTTTCTGCTGAACATGCTCTGGTTGACTTTGAATTGCCTTCGTGAAAAGATCTTCATCAGAATTCCAGCCATTAATCAAGTCAACCTTATTCACAGCTACTATGAAAGGGGTATTGGATTGTTTAAGTATTTTTATGGCTTCCTCTGTCTGAGGTTGGATACCTTCCTCGACATCTACCATCAGTACGGCGATGTCTGATATTGAACCTCCTCTCTTCCTTAGACTTGAGAATGCTGCATGTCCTGGAGTATCAATAAACATCAGTCCAGGAATGGTGATGTCGGAGTCAAGCTGGTCCAACAGGTTTCCGCACATGTCTTCAAGTGTTTCTAAAGGTACTTCTGTTGCTCCTATCATCTGTGTGATCTGCCCAGCTTCCCCATCACAAACCTTGGACTCTCTAATTGCATCAAGAAAACTAGTTTTTCCAGCATTCACGTGTCCAAGAACTGAAATTATTGGTTGTCTGGGCATTCTATCACTCACCTTATCAAAGAATTTCTGACATCCAAATCTTAAATACTGACTTAGCCACCAAGGGATTCAAGTTATAATTTAACAAGAAAATTATGAAATGAATGATAGTTGTGACCCTCGAAAGAGGGACTAGAAAGGAAGGTTTTTTACTCCTCCTTGTCGGGGTAGTCGTGTTTCCTGTCTTTCATCCAGTTCTTCAGGTTCTTGCTGGATGAGAAGTAAAGTCGTTCTCCATTGTTCCTTACATACATGATTCCTTCTGTTGGATTGATCTCTTCACCACTGTATTCGCATTTTACCATTCAAAGATCACCCTTCCATCTCCGTTTCTTTGATGTGTACTACATCGTCTTCTCTGATCGGTCCACGTGCATTTCTGACCAAAATCTTTCCTTCTTCGGATCCTTCAATAATTCTGCATCGGATCTTACGAATAGTTCTATGGCCTTGGTCGCCGATTACTTCAATAACTTTTGCGCTTACCATTTTTACTCACTTTTTTGAAGAGTTTTTCTACTCTTCTTCTGCTTCTAGTAGCTCGTTTGCTTTTGATGCCACATCTTCTACATCTTCATCTGCACTACCGGTTGATGTTACTGCGATTGCTGCTGCCTGAACATTGATTCCTGATGCAATCCCCAGTTCTTCCTTATCCGGTACAAAAGTATAAGGTACGTCTTTTTCTTCTGAAAGCGCAGGAAGATGCATTACAATTTCCTCTGGCGAGACATTTCCTGCAATAACTACAAGATCTGCCTCATTCCTTTCAATTGATTTCGTCACTTCATTTGTACCTGTGACAATTTTACCTGAGCTTTCAGCTTTTTCTACTGCGTTGTATGTTTCGTCTGCGAGTTCTTCGCTTGGTTCGAATTTCTGGTATGCCATTAATTATACACCTTTCACAACCTTGGATCATCAAGGCTAAGAAACAAATATACTAGAACTTTTTTATACAACATCCAGTCCTAAAAATCTAGTCTTCTTCAGGATTCCAATCATGAAGCTTCTCAGACTCAATCCTGTCTAAATCCTCTTCAAGATTCCGGATAATCATGTTCAGCTTGTGTTCATTAATATCAGAATCACTGAGAGAAAAATCATCCAATTCCTTTACCAAAGCATTCTTAAGTTGTTGAAGAACCCTTAAATTGGAATTCTCACTCTTTAACTCTTCTATCGCTTCATCAAGCTGGTTGCTCATAAGATAAAAATATGGAGATATGATTTTTTAATTTTGACCTGACTTTATTGTCGACTCGACCTTGGATCTTCTTTGAGTGAAGGCCTCAACAAGTTCATCAGAATCCTTAGAAATATCTCTCTCATTCCTCACCGTCTTTTTCATCCTATCAACTTTTTGACCCATCTCCTGAGTCAAATAACTCATCTCCTCAACCATCTCTCTTATATCTGTGAACTGCTCTTCCCTCAAGAAAAGAGGTTCATTGCTTGAAATCTTTTTTCCGTCACTGCTTTCATCTTTGCTGGAATTGGAGTTTTGGTTTTGTCTCTGGTTTCGAACTTCTCTCTCACTTAACACGTTTTCATTCTCTTTTCCTCTATCTGCATCATTTTGCTGGTTTCTCAGGTTATTTTGATTTACTGTGCTTTCTTCCGTGAATGAATTACTGCGTTGATTGGATTTGGCTGCCTGCTGACTAGATTGGTTAGATTGTTGGTTCATCTGAGTATTTCCTCTTCCGTTTCCCATTCCATTTTTGTTTAAATTATCTGTGTTTCCGCCTGTGTTATTCTGAGGGTTCTGTTGATTTGGTGCTCCTTGGTCTTGATTGCTTAGATTTGGTGACGATTGACTTCCACTTTCTTGTTCGTTTCCGAAATCAAGTCCTCCCTCTGGCTCTTGTTGCCCTTCTTTTCCGTCAATTAGGCTCTTGATTTCCTTCATATTTTCTTGAAGCTCCTTCTTGTCATCTGAACCAAGGTTAAACATTGTACTTCTACTATGTGATTGTGATTGACCCTGTTTAAATATTCCGGAAAAGAAAATAGCTATATATTTGATTAATTCATCTGGGAAGAAAATCTTTCAATTGTCTTAGATAATAAAAACAGAGATATTTAAATGGTTCTTGGCTTCAATCAGGCTTCTGCGGCTTCTTCTCCATCTTCTTCGATTGTGATGGATACAAAGTCTTCCTGCTTGAAATCAAGTTTTTCTCCTAGCTTTTCCTTTATTTGGTCGGCTAGTAGATAGAATACCATTCCAAGCGCCTTCTCTCCCTTGTTGTTTGCTGCTATTACTTTATCTACTCCTTCTAAACTGTTTTCAGAGTCTGCAATCGCGATTACGGGGATGTTTGCGTCTTTGGCTTCTGTGATTGCTTGTTTGTCTTCTTCAGGATCTGTGACCAGAATGATTTCTGGTTCCATGAAGCTGTCAGATCTTGGGTTTGTCAGTGTTCCTGGCATAAATCTTCCGTTAACTGTTTTGGTCCCAATTGCTTCTGAGAAAGCTTTAATCGGTTGGTAAGCTTCATCTTTTCTTCCTACTACTAGTATTTCTTGAGGATTATATTCTGCAAGTGTTTCTGCAATTGCTCTGATTTGCTTGTCGGTTGTATTCAGGTCTAGGATTGCTAGCCCGTTCTTTTTTACATGGAAGATGTAGTCTTCCATATCAGCGTTCTGTGATTGTGTACCAATGTGTACGCCGTTTTTCAAGTATTCTTCTCTGTCTTTTAGTAGTTCTTCATCTTCGCTCATACTTTTTCACCTCTTGAGTAGGTCTGGAGACCAATTTTAGATAGCTTCATAATTGTGGGTTACTTGCTAAGTATTAAATAAGCCTTTATGATGCAAACGGTTTGTTTTTAGAAGAGTGGTGAAATATTATTCGATCGATTTAGATCTGGGTTAATCTAATTTTCCCGAACTAAATGTAAAAATAACAGTTTTAATTGACTTAGGGGCTTATTCCTAACATTTCTGGGTTTTTCCCTTTGTCCCATAATTTTAGTAGTCTATTTAGTTTCGCTATTCGAATATCTGCGATTCCTGCCTTAATTATGGGGCACTCCCATTCCAGCGCCAGGTCTGATATCGTAGAATCACAGGTCTCTCCAGATCTATGTGATATCACAGGTGTGTAATCATTTTCTTTTGCGATTTCGGTTGTTTCTCTGGCATCTGAAACAGTACCAATCTGGTTAGGTTTGATAATTAAAGAGTTGCATGATCCATGTTCAAATCCTTCTTCAAGTCTAGTCTTGTCTGTCGTGAATAAATCATCTCCACAAACTAAGACTTCTGGATTATTTGATGTTAGTTTTGCATGCATCCTGAAATCTTCTTCATCAAAAGGATCCTCCACGTAAATTATATCGAAGGCGTCAATTAGTTTTTGAATAAAATCGAGATGTTCTTCTGGAGAATGTTCTCTCCTCATAGAACCAAGTTTGTATGTACCATCTTCATAGAACTCTGAAGCTGCTACATCAAGCCCGATACGAGCACCATGTTTATCCGCTACCTTTTTCAAAGCCTTTAGGGTTTCTTCATCATCCATAGAGGTTATTAACGCACCTTCATCATTCATACCCTGAACTTTTCTTGCATACTTCTCTTTAACTTCTTGATAAATCTTCACGTTAGTCTCCAAAGCTTCTGGAAATGTTTCCGCTTCAACTGGAAGAACCAGGAACTCCTGAATACTTGTATTTCCACCGTGTTCTCCTCCCCCAATGATATTGCTTAATGGTAAAGGAAAATTGTTGCCGTGATCGAATCCATTCGCTTGTTTGAACGCAAAGCTTGAAGAAATACTTGCTGCACCTATCTCAGAAAAGTCATCAGTACCGTCAATATCTCTAAGTTTTGAGTCAAATTCTTGCTGAGATAGCTCTTCGCCTTCAAGATTCTTCAACTGTTTTTTCACTCTTTCCAAGTTGTCAGGGACGAAGCACTTTGCCTCATGTTCTCCTGTGGATGCTCCTGAAGGAGCCTTACCAAAACTGCCGTTTATCTCCGCTTCAAGAGTCTTATTTGTCCTAGAGTCTATGATCTTTCTGAGTTCTATAGAAGTTATCTTCATATTAATAGAAATAGATTGAGAGAATAAAAATGTGCTTGAATTCTACCTTACTGTGATCGGTAGCTTCCCTTCTTTCATCTCTCTCTTGCTGATGTCAAGAGGTTTCTCGTGTTCTTTGACATCTACAAATGAAGGTGCTCCTTGTGCCAGTTGAAGGCTTCTTGCCCCCAGAATTCTTGCTCTTTCATATCTTGTGTACTCTGTCATATAATCACTGTAGGTGGTAAGTTTTTTATCCTTGTCAGCCTATGTACCCTAGGTCGTTGCTTCCGCTCTGTCCTTTAGTTTCTTGTTCTGGTGATTTTGAGTTCTTCTTCAAGTTCTGGACCTTTTTCAGTACGTCCTGTGACTCTTCTACTTTGTCATCAAGTTCCGAATAATCCAGATCTACTTCTACAAGTTGTTCAACAACTTTTAGTACTTCTTCAGTTGATTTTGGATCGCTTAACAGGAATCCTGGTGTTTCTCCAAGTACACAGATTCCTTCATAACCTCTTTCTTCACCCATTCCGAGTAGTAGTCCTGATACTCCTACGATTTGCCCTACGTCGTGGTCGAACGTTATACCAAGTTCTTTGTATTCGTCTTGTTTATCTGTGGATGTTGTTACTCCAAATACTTCTGGATCTTCGACTACATCTCCTGTTCCGTAGCCTCCAACCGTAATTATTTGTGAGGCCTCAAGATCATCTACTAGATTCATCAGTGTTTCCGCAACTTCGTGATGGCCATGTGGTGTATTGGCTTGTGCGTTTCCTTCAAGGAGAACTATATCTTGTTTATCTTCTCTAGGTAACTGGTAAATCTCGTTTCTTATAGTCTTGACTGTTTTATCATCTTCAACCATCGTGAATGGAGGGAAATGATGAGAGTATATTGCACCTACTTTTTCTGAGTCTGTGTGCTCTGCTATGTAGCTCACCACGTTTCTTCCGATATGTCCTATTCCGGCTAATCCTTCTAGAAAAATAGGGTTTTCTACATTAAATTCGTTATCTATTTCGATTCTTGTCGTTTCCATGATTCATTCTACCTCTTTTTTGGTCTTCCGACGGTACTCTCCATGTCTATCTGGGTAAGAAAATTTTGGCGGCCTAGCTGGCTCTGTTTCGGTTCCGTCGCATTCATCCTTTAGTGTATAATGGTTGTGTTCTGGGCACTTTTTAATCACAGGACTTTTTTCACCTATGCTCTAGAGAACTCAAAGTTTCCGTCGAGATCGTCAACTTTCTCACGGACCTGTCTCACAGCTGAATCTATCCTTTTTTTAGCAAGCTCCTGAGTTCTCCCCCAAGCAGTAATTGAGTATTCTGGTGCTGAAATATACTTTACCTCAACTCCTTCCTCAATATCTTGGAGAGACTCTTTTATACGATCCAAGCCATCTCCTTGAGGGAAAGTCATTTCGATAGTTCCTTCCAGTTTTTCCTGTTTCAAGTCTATATTATCTCTAGCAACTTCCTTTATTGCCTCAACTATTTCTTCTTCAAACATTTCTCCTAGTTTTTCTTCTTCTGCATCAGCTATCTCAAATCCGTGGAAACTTGTACCGAACTCTTTCTGCATCTTGAAACCGATTTCTTCGTAAACTTCTTCTTTATCTCTTCCAAGATTTTCAGCGAGATTTTCAATAAAGCTTTCAGCCTTCTGTTCTTTCTTCCACCGCTGCATTGTGTCGCGTTTCTTCTTATCATTTACACGCTTAAGAGAAAGTGTAGGAGTGTCTCCTTCCGTGTCTATTACCTGTGCAACAGTTTTTTCGCCTTCATCAAGTTCCTTCCTGATGTCCTGAACCCATGACCTTGAGACTTCGGAAATGTGAATCAGTCCAGTCACGTCTTCGTATTCTTCTAGTTCTGCATAAGCGGAGTTCTGCTGTACGTCACTCAAAGTGACTACCACAAAATCTCCTTCATCAGGCGTTTCTTTGTACCACTTCATAAACTGTAAAACTTGAAGTGATTCTTAAAAAGACTGAACAATTTTCACTGTAGAATAGACAGAAAATTGAATTGAAATATGTGGTTATTCGACTTGAAGTTCCTCTACAACTTCAGCGTTCAGCTCTGCTTTGCCTCCTGTTGGCTTTGCAAGAGCGCTACTGCAGACAAGACAATCTACTTCCTGTGCAGGTCTTGAAAAGATAATCTGCTGGTTGCCGCATTCGTCGCATTCTGCTTTGATGAAGTTACGTGGCATAAGTATTTTTTCACCTCTCTATCTCAAACTTTGCTGCTCTCAAAGTGTTTCTTGGTTTCCAGGCCTTCCCACATTCTGTACATGTAAACTGTAGGTCCTTCTTGCTTGACGTAGGATTACTTCCTCCTCTGGCTCTGTTAGCTGGATTCTCAAATGGGAAGCTTCCATATCCGTTGTCAATTTTCCTCTGCCTCTTTCTTGATTTCTTACTCCAGGGGCTGCCAGACCTGTTTGTTACTTCCTTCACTGTCTGTTCAGTATATTCATCACAGCTAGGGCAGTAACGGTTCTGTTCCTTTGGAATCTTTACCATAGATCAACACTCTTTGTTAATCTTTAAAAGGACATCCCAGCCTGGATTAACCAGAATGTTCCGGAACAATTTCTGTAGATTTTGCAGATTCTGGATTGTCTAAATTCTCCAAAGTAGCTTCAAAAACACAGGTTCTAATACTAGACCTCTCAATAAGCCTTACCGCAGCTTCATCCACGACAGAATAAGTTCCTGGCTCGTTTTTACCCCCAACAACTTCCTGTAACTCACTTGTATTCATTTTATCGTATCTCTTTGCATCAGAGTTTTCTTCAGGGTCTTTATTATAGATTCCGTCAACAGTTGTTGCAATAAAGAGTTTTGCATCTAATAACTCTGCTGCAGTTGCTGCTACGGCATCAGTAGAATAACCAGGGACTAAACCACCCATAACAACATTTCTGCCAGTTGAAGCAGCTTCCTTAAGTTCTTCAGGTGTTTCAGGTACAGAAGGGTAGACATTCTCCATCTGTGTTAATACTGTCTGTGCATGTAATCTAGTGGCCTTAATACCGATAAGATCTTTTTCTCCATTATTGCCGTCTACAGCACTTTGATACTTGTTTAACTCTCCTGCACCGGTTACAATAATCACTTGTCTATCGGATTCAAGCGCTTCCACAAATTCTTCAAGATTTTCCAAATTTTCTTGGACAATTGATCCGCCTATCGCATATACAACTATTTCTCTATCCATTAATCTTCAATCCTCTCTGCATTACCTCTATTAACCAGTATTTCAGCGTTGTCGTCCGGTATTTCAACTTTTTCACCTTCATCAAAAGGCCCATACGCTTCGAGATCTGTTCCCATAAACTCTGGTACATCCGATGTAGTCTTCACCAGTGTGTAACCTTCTTCAGCCTCCTCAACGTCCTCAGAATTTTCTTCTAATTTTTCAGACTTCGATTTCTCTTCTGCTTCTTCAACTTGATCCTCTTCTGATTTACTTTTTTCATCTTTCGGCTCTGTTTCTGTTTCAGGTTTATTTTTGTCATCAACTTCTTTTTTTACTTCATCTGATGGTTCTGTTGACATGTTAAGGGAGTCTTCTTCTACCTTTTCATCCACTCGCGATCTATGTCTTTCAAAATCTGATTTAATTTTACGGAAAAGCTCCTGTTCCTCAGGCAGCAAACTTACTTCATTACCTCTTCCTTCTGTTTTGACAGATAAACGTGCTTCCTTAACTACTTTCTCCTCTCTTAGAGAGATTATCTTGTCTAAAACCCGTTTAGCGTTCTTATATTCTCTTGAATTTTCTCCTTCAGTTTTCTTCTTTTTATCAAAGTAGTTTGAAACCCTAAGAAGAAACTTATCGTCAAGTTCAGTTAATTCTTCTTCTTTGTCTTCTTCCTTCTGAATCTTCCTAAGTTCGCTGAAAGTCAACACGTTACCTTCTTCACTCATGTCTATTCTAAAAATATTTTTCAAAGATTTTTAACTCAAGTTCTTCTCTCACTCAAAACACTCCTGCACATGCTTCTTGTAATAGCTTTCAATCTCATACTCTTTTCCACAATAAGGACAAACTAAATCATCATCTTCATCATTCTCTTCACGTTTCTTACTGGTTTCCCTATTTTTAATCATTTTGAAAGCATAACTCACAGGGTTCTTAACCTTTTCTTCAAGGTTGTCTCCTTCATAAACCTGCATATCTTTGTAGTAACCGTTAGAATCATAGTTAGGTGGTGGAACTACTTCTTCACGGTTCTTGTGCCATCTTAACTGAGATTTTACGTACGCCTCTCTTAGAGGCTCCTTATTTCTTTCATTCCACTCCCAGATCTTTGACTCGATTTCATTCATGCCGTAACCAACGGTTAGGTAGAAATTGATCAAAATAAAAAGTCCACGTTTCCTGCCATCCTCTAAACCTTCTAGTATATTCTTTATAGTAGGAGGAAAATGTTTCTCAGCTATGGCCTCATCAGGAGTTTCAAATTCACCGTCTTGAGTTGTTCTCTCTTCTTTTCTCTCTTCACGACGTTTCTCAATGAAGTCCATGGCCTGTACAACAAGATTAGTTGCTTCATTATCCTCATAATCATCTAAAAAATCTGTTTCAAAATCAATATTCTCCATTTTGGCATCTTCTTTCTCGAAATCATCTATCTCTTCCTCTTCTAAAGGCAGTGATACCAGCCAGCTCCCATCATGAAGACTGTAAGGCATACGGAAAAGATGTCTTTGACCCCAATCATTCTCTATATCAGCGACTTGGTAAGGATCCTGACCTTCATCTGTCTGTATTTCTTCAGTAAAACCTCTTTCAATAGCTTTCTCAGTCATCTGCTCCTTAAGCTGTTCACGCAGATAATCGACAATACCACGTGCAAGATTCGGATACAGTAAGGCAATCTCCTTACTATCAACTTTTTCTGGCATTGCTTCAGCCTTAACACCTATGTGAAATCCTCTATTGCCTGAAAACTTCACAGAAACGTTTTCAATCCCGTGTTGGTGTAGTTCTTCGATTACAAGTTTAGCAGTCTCTTTAGCTAGTTCAAAACTATCGTCGCAGTCAATATCTAACACCAAATCCCAGTTTTCTCTTAAGTCGTCAAGATCTGAAACAGAATCAATCAGTAAAGGGTTTTTCCACTGTTCAACGGATGCATGGAAAGCTAATGCACCGTTCTCCACGAATTGTTCAAAATCTCCTGGAAAGTTTATCGCATCGGGTCTCTGACCATAACCATGTTCATACGTAGGTACAACTTCTCTATACTGTCCTAACTTTAGGAATTTATCTACTAATTCTTCCTGTTCATAGTATTGTCTGATTTTCCAGTCTTGTGGCTTCTCACCGATCTCCCCCATAAATCTAAATTTCCTGAAATAAACTGTAAAAGGCTAACCCGTACTAATCGATTAAGAATTTGTTAAGATTTGTTAAACTCTCTTTTGATCTAGATAATTTTCTATAAACTCGATAGTACTATCATTAATTTCAAGATTGGAAGTGAGTGCCTTTCGAGGTGCAATCCACTTATACTCTACTGCTTCACGCTGATCTAGTTCAACCTTCTGGTCATTTTTGGCTCTGCAAGTGAAGTTCAGGAAAATGAAGTGTGTATCACGTTTAAACTCTTCTGGATTACCTCCATCTTTGACATTCATCAGTTCAACGTCCTCTACCTCTAGACCAGTTTCTTCTTTTACCTCTTTCTTGACTGTTTCTTGCATTGAGTCTCCTTTCTCAACTTTACCTCCAGGAACTAGCCACTTTCCTTCCCACTTAGGAGATTTCATTAAGAAAATATCATCTTCCTCATTTAGAATTAAAGCTCCGGTCGCCGGTACTGCATACTCGGTCATATATAATATTTCCAACTCTGGAGGTAAATTACTTTCGGAAAGCTGGATAGTATCAACCTCATCAACCACTTCCTCTAACTCATCATTTAAAGCTTCAATTTTCTCTCTATCAATGTGATAATTTACTCTACGATTCATTTGATCTCTTTTCAGATCTATTAAACCACTCATATCGTGGAAAGGATCATTTATTTGGACTCTGTCGCTATATACTTCAATTTCAACTTTATCTTCTTCCCAGTAGTAGTTGATGCTTGCCAAACCCTGTATGTCCGCTATTATTTCAACAGAGTTAGTCTGTAGATCTGTTTGAAGGTTTTCGATGCTATGATGTGGTTCACCAGAAGTCTTCAAGTTAAAACCTTTAATTCTATAATTATTTACTGTTTGAGTGATTTCTTCGAAGTATTTCATCCATTCAGAGTTAGGGTCTAACTTTGCTTCTCCAAGATCAAAACTGTACTGTGGTGCAGTCCGGAACTCATCTATATCATCTTCTTCAGCTCTTTTACTGGTAGCAAGGCCGTTCTGATAACGGAAAACTAACTTTACATCCATTATCTGGGAAAATAAATCCTTTAGATTCCTTGCTTGGATATTCAGTCCTTTCTCAAGTTCTTCCCTGCCTTTATCTTGTGAAAGAAAAATCCTATCCGGGTCATAACCCATCAAACTATGTTCTTCAATATTTGGAAACTCTTCACCCTCATATTCTACAGAAATAAAAGGTGAGTTGTTTGTGGACAATTTCTCAGTCCTCCTAATTAGTCTTCCTCTATGCGTGGTGCTAGTACGAAGCTGAGATCAGCCTTTTCAGGTACTATGAATTCTAGTCTCATTGGGAAGTCTTCTCCGAGCTTTATGTTTACTGTGTCGGACAGTTTCTTTGCACCGATCATTTTGTTGAGGTAGTCGAGGCTGAACATTGATTTTGCTTCGCTTCCGTCAAGTTCGATTACTCCGTCGGAGTCTCCTGAGATTTCAAAGTTGACGTTGGACTGATCTCCTTCTGAAACAATGTTTATCTTACTTGAATCGGCCGAAATTGTAACTGAGTCGGATACAACCATTGCGTCCTTGATTGCCCCCTCAAACACGTTTGTTTCGAGTTCTGCTTCGACTGTGAAATCAAGCTGGTCTGTGCTTGGTATGTCGTCTTCTGAAAGATTGAGGATTGGCAGTGAGAAATTTCTTGTTGACATACCTTCCATTATTATTTTGAACTGTGAATTGTCTTCGTCAAGTTCGAGGGTTATGGTGTCGTCGCTATTTGCTCTTCTGAGGATTGAGTAGAAGTTTTCTAGGTTAAGTCCTACTTTTGTTTCTTCGTCGAGTTCATAGTTCTCGAATACATCTTCTTCTAGCTTGAAGTCTACTAATCCGACCATTGCTGGGTCTGCTGCTATCAGGTGGATCCCGTCTTCTTTCAACTGGAATAGTCCCTCTGAGATTAAATCTGAAATGGTTTTCATGGAATCCTTTAGTAGTCCGACTTCTTCTAGTTCAGCTTTGAACAAAATCATTCACCTTTGTTATCAGTTAGTGGATACAACTTTTTTAACCCTGCTGTAGAGTTCTGGGTCTACATCGGAGAAATCCTGTACTATCTCTCCCTGAATCTCGAAACTGTCTGGTGTCGGAAGCACTCTTCCAAGAATTCTTACACGTTGATTCTCCTCTAAATCACCCATTTTTTCCTCTTCAAGAAAGACTTCGACTGTTCCCGTACCGTCGTCAAGTGAGATCGAATCATCTTCAACTGAGAGCACTGTTCCGATAACTCTCACACGGATATCATCTTTTGGATCGATTTCCTCTATATTTTTAGGTCTTGCCGGAGCTCTACGTTGATTTTCAGGCATATTTTGAAACTGGTTCCAAATGTTTTAATTGTATCTAGTCCTTCCCACTGGATATTTATTCAATTGAAAACCAGAAATTCACGTGGACTCCGAGGATAAGCATTGGATAGGGTACTGGATGACAGTATTTGGAGCTGCAGTAGTTATAGTCACAGGTATTTTCGGCTCATTCATCAATTTAGGGAGGAATATGGTTTACACAGCTGTCTTGGCAGGTCTGATATTATTTTTCGTAGGAGCAGAACTTGCTCTCAGGAATCAGAGACATCAAGAACATTTTCCATAAAAACAGGTAACTTACTTCAACAACCACGCACATTATTTATTTTGTGGAGCGAGAGCAGAAAGATCAACTAGGTCATTTATTGTCTCTTATAGGTTTTCTAACAGTGGTCTTTGGAGGCCTAGCAGGATCCCTATTACGAATATCAAATGATTTGAGGACGGGTTTTGTGGTGATCGGTATTTCATCTTTAATTGCAGGCGTAGAACTTGTTATTCGGAAATCTTCTCAAGATGATTCTGAGTAGTCTTTGCAATTAGATCTGGTTAAGCTTCAAATACGTGGACCAAGAATTAAGATTTATGGATCTTCTTGGGATGGAAGGTGAAAGAGCTGCCAAAGGAATAAAGTCCATAGCTGACCGCCTTGACAACCTAGAATCGCATCTGAATGCGGTAGATAATGCGGTTCAAGATGTAAGTAATCAGGTACAGACGGTTCAGCAGAACTCTGTTTCACAGCAACAGCTAACACAAATGCTTGAAACGCCTGAAGACCAGGAAGAAGTAGATTTGCAACAGTTGAGAAGTTTTTTCGTACAGTTATCTGAGAATCAAAAGAAGAACTCAAGAAAAATAGATGACGTTGAAGATCTCAATTCTGATTTAGTTGATACCTTGAGAAGTATGAGGGATACGCTCAAAAAAGAGCACCAGAGAAACAGAAATCTTGAGAAAAGAATGACTGAAATGGGCAGAAAGCAGAATGAGCTTGAGAGAAGGCTCGAAGAACAAGAAGATAAATTAGAAGAAGCTGAGGATATTAAAGAAGAGCTTGAGAATGTGGAAAGAAATTCAACTGAATCTTCAAGTGAAAATGACGAGGATAAGGATTTCCAGGAAAGAACAGAAGATGTGGAAGAAGAATTAAAGAACTTGAGAAGCTCCATTAAACAATTTGCGGATAGAGTAGATTAAAAAATAAATATTAGATTGTTTAGTCGTATTCTTTGTGGACGTTTCCACAGTCACGACATTTGTAGAATCTTGTAGGCGGCTCATCTGAGCTCCTTGTTTGTTCCATCCACCATTCGTGCTCTTTTTCATCGTCAGCATCTTCTGAACATGCTGGACATTCCTTGTTGGTAGTTGGTCTTGTTGATTCTTCATCCATGTCGTCATTAACGTTTAAACGATCCATAGGATCCTCTTCTTTTTCCTCAGTCACTCTGTAGCTGCCGTCGACGTCGTGAACTGTTCCACAGTCACGGCATTTCATAACTGATTCTCCTTCTACTTTTTCAGACACTAAAAGTCCTCCGCATTCTTCGTCTTTACAGAACTCCATAGGTACCAACTATACCTGCCTTACCTTTATATGGGTTAACCTTATCCGCAGACTGGAGTGTTGTCAAAGACAAATGGTTGATCTCCACTATAACCGATGAAGTCCATGGCTAGAATTTTCACAAGCCCGATACGAGGAACTCTCAAGAACATCGTGCCCTCGATTTGCTCTGGGCGAATGTTGGACTCGAACTCTATCTGGGCTTTATTGTTGTCTCCTTTAGTCTCCAAATAGTTATCTTCCTTCTCAACGACTCTATGAACTATAGGAACTCCATCATATGGTAGAGAAGTAGCATAATCAACAGTCAAAGTCCTTCCCTCAATATCATAGGATTCGCCCTCTACAAGCCTGGTCTCCACACCACTAACTTCGGGCTGAGTTCCATCAATTCTTAGATCAACAAGATCACTAGACCTGTCAAAACCTCCCCGCGAACCAGTCCTTCTAGGTTGTACATCAACCAACCTGACTTCTCCAATATCAGTAGAAACAGAAGGATTCGGGACAGAATCATTAGCTCTCAAACGATACTCTTCACCGTTCACAGAGAAGTCAACTTGGTCAGGAACGTCATAAACAATTACGTCTCCGTCCTCAACTGACTCAAAGCTTTCTCCCTCAATCAAAAGAATATCACCTACCTGCAATGCAGGACACATAGAAGTAGAAATAACAGTAACAACAGGTTTCTCAGTACCCAAACCTGTACCTGCAGTCTGAAGCAAACCGAAAGCCAACACTACTGACAATAACAAAAAATACGTCTCATCAACTAATTGGTTCTCATCAATGAATTCTCTGAATCTCTCCAATCTAACACTCATGTAAACTCAAAATTTGAACTGGAACGTTTTTAATCTCCTGTTAATAACCATGAAAACCAGAAAAAAGATTAAAGTATAAGCTCCACAGTTTTCTATATGCTCAAGAAAATTATAATCATAAGTTTAATTTCGATCTTTGCAATAACAGCTTCAACAGCTATACCTGAAGAAATAAAAACTGAAGGAGAACCGGTATTAGGCGATGAGGACGCTGAAGTAACTATTGTCACATATGAAGATTTTGAATGCCCATTCTGCAAAAGGTTTGAACAGAACGCTTTCCAAGAAATTAAGTCAAATTATGTAGAACAGGGCGAAGCAAAAATTATATGGAAAGACAGACCTCTTTCACAACTTCATCCATGGGCGGAGCCAGCGGCAGCAGCAATGGAATGCGTATACAGAGAAGGAGGAAATGAAGCTTTTTGGAACGTCAAAGAAAATGTCTTTGTCAATCAAGACTCTATAGAAACTTCAAATGTTGAATCCAAAATAAAGACTTGGGCAGAAGAGGAGAGTGTTTCCGAGTCCGCGATAAATAGGTGTATGGAAAACGATAATCCTATGCAGGAAGTCAATGCAGACTCGGCTAGTGCAGAAGAGATCGGAGTCAGTGGAACTCCGACAATATACGTAGAGAATCAAAAAATCGTAGGAGCACAACCCTATTCAAATTTTGAATCTGCAATAGAAAAACAACTTAGTGATAATCGTCAAAATAGTTCGAAAGACTCTTCAACAGACCCTGAAGATCTCAAAGAGAGATTAAATGATAGCGAAAGTTCTGAAGAAGAAGTTAATGTTAGTGCTCTCCAAGAACGTGTTGAAGAACAGCAAGATCAGATTCAACAGTTGAAAGAGGATCAAAGTACTATATTAAGCATTTTGGATAAAATTATGAATATTCTAGGCTTCTAGATTGTAGTGAGAAAAGATCTTCAAAGTATTAAGAGAAAATTGGATAAGAAAACTTCATAGTGCGCCTTGAATTTCCTCGAAGTTGCTTTTTGCTTCGTCTACTGCGTCTTGGAGGACTTCTTCAGGGTTGTCTGACTTGATTACTAGGTTTGATTCGTCTCCTAGAGGGTGT
>Ga0102939_1000179_pt1 | contig 21891 bp, 46 predicted proteins | sample SalPon2_B_H2O_MG_FD_78214 | JGI IMG/M metagenome (GOLD analysis project Ga0102939, IMG submission 78214) | Salt pond water microbial communities from South San Francisco under conditions of wetland restoration - Salt Pond MetaG R2_B_H2O_MG | ecosystem: Environmental > Aquatic > Non-marine Saline... | reverse complement strand
GACCTGTGCCCCGCTCCAATGGGTCCGCCTCAATCCCGACCGCCTCTAGGAGCGCGAACAGGACCTGATTGCTATTGTACTCGTCTGGCAACCGCTCGCCTGTGATGGACAGGTGCAGGTGCCGCTGAGTCTCCTCCACCAACGGATTGCCGCCATAGCTGTCGCCGTCGCTGCCGTGTGCCGCGGCGATAAGCCGCGAACGAAGGTCAATGACCGTGGTAGGGTCATCTGAATCTGTCGTAGCCATTACGATAGCACATAGTGAGGGGAGGAGTATATATTTATTGATTTAGCTATTGGGGGCAGGTACCAGATTTGCCGAAAATCGTGATATCCAATCTCAAGTGGCCGAAATGGCCTTAGCGAATCCGAGATTGGCAGAGAACCCCTCACCCCACCCCACCCCCCATGACCCCCCATGGGCCTACTGGTAGTCGACTGTCCCGTCTACGCTCGTCACTTTCATGAGTTCTCTTCGTTTCTCTCGGAGCTCGTCCTTCTCTGCTTTGAGCCACTCTTGATGGTCGATGGTTCCTTCTGGGGTTTTGGTTTCTTCGGCCAGTTCGTTGTTTGCTATGCTCCACAGTTCGTCTGTAACGTTTGCTGCTCGCTCATTAACCTGCGCGTATAGGTTGTTTCGATTGACTTCGCTGGTCATCGTTGGACCTCACATATTAGTTCGCCCTCATCATTGTAAACTGGGATGGGCTCTGGCTCTTCTGCTTCTATGTCGTACATTATGGCTGACCTCCGTATGGGACCACACTCACGGCTGCTCCACAGTTGAAGCATTCTGCTTCTTCTTGTCTCATGCCCAGTCCTTCTATTCGCTGGCCGCACTCGCCACATTGCGCGCTATTGCTCATCGTTCTCTCCCTGCGCTGGCTCCTGTTCCTCTATCAGTTCGCGTTCGAGCATCACGTCTTTTGCTTCGTTCATTCTTACTTCCTCCTCAAATAGTAGTTATAGTGGTATACATATATATCTGTTGATTTCATGACGTCCAGTGACGTAGTCGGGTTAGCCCCTACGGACGTCCACTATGTCTGCTATTTGCTGTAACCGCTTGAGTTGGTGTTCACCAGCCCTTAGGGGTAGGGTCTGCGTGTAGAGATAGCTGGCGAGTGATGCCCTCAATTCGTCCTCTTGTTCGACTGTAAGCACACACATGGCAGGACCGTCTTCGGGGTCGTCCATGATGACATACTCGATGCCCTCTTCAACGTGGTGGGTTCCATCCATGCCTGCCTTATGGAACACCCTGACATCTAGTTCGACGACGTCACCGAGGCCTGCGTCAGCTATCTCCATAGTGAGAGGTCCTTGACTTTTTTGGCACCAATTGATATCCACTGTTCGTCGACATCCTGCGGGTCGACATCTGAGCTGTAAGCTATGTATCGTTCCGCTCCGTCAGACTTTGAGCGTACCGCTGCTCCGAGGACGTTCTCCGACGGCTCGTACTTCTTCTGCTGACCCTTACGATAGTCTCCGGTCATCGCTCGTCTTCCCACGGGTCTTCCATGAGCTGGTAGTCTCCCCATGCGTCATTGTTCAGATAGTCGAGGACGTCGTCGACATCACGGTTCGTGGTGTTACCCGGCTCCAACGCGCAAACGAAGACATCGCGCGTGTCGCCCTTCAGGTTGCTGATAGTCTTTCGCTTCAGTGCAACGCCGAGTCCCTGTCCGTTGTCGGGATTGTATATTCGCTTTCCGATGACATCGTCGGCTTCTATCTGGTCGCTCATAGATTATGCCTCCACAACTTCGGTCTTCTCTTCGATGTATTTCGTAATGTCCTGGTATCCTTCAGCTGGCCCGTTAACCGCATCCATGGTGACCGTATCACCGTTCACCTCTATAACTTCCCACACTCGGTCCATCGTTTTGTGCTCGCGCGTCTGTCCTGCTTCGACTGGTTCACTCATTCTTACTTCCTCCTCAAATAGTAGTAACAGTGGTATACTTATATATCTGTTGATTCCAATACCTCTATTGGCTCATCAGCCGTTCGATGATTGCACCACCAACAGACATAGCGACCCTTACGGCCGAGGTCCTTGTACTCAGTCTTGGGACGTCCACACTGCTGACAGTCCTCGAGGTGCCGTGTGGTACTCCATATTATTGACAACGACCTGATGGCCGTTATGCCACTCCAGTTCGGAGCCGACACACTTGTAGCACGTACACGGCACCTCGAGGTTTTCTATCTGGCTCTCCATCAATTCTTGGCGTGGGTGACCTTAGCTGTTATCGCCCTCGGTCATACACTCCCTACAGTTCGGGTTCGGTTCTCCGTTGAGCATCTCGTGTTTAGGACACATTGTAAGCTCCTCTACGCGTCTCCTCGCGCGGCTTCCAGACTGATGGTGTTTGCCCCACTCGGAATGTATCCGCCCGTGACAGTCTCGACGTTACGCTCGTCTTCGTGCTCCGAGACCACCACGTATGCGACCGTATCACCGAGGCACTCAGGACAGCCCGAGCCGCCGGTGTTGCTCCCGGGGACTGCTATCGGCGTGGTGTGGTCGATGAACATTTCGCAGTGGGTACAGTACTGTCCCGTGACATCGTCGGAGTTGGTAGCGTTCGTCATCTTTCTTAGCTCCTATCTAAACAATATGCCGTGTACTACTTATATCTATCGAAATAATGATGCCGTGACGTCCTCGAGGACTACTGCTTCGGCTCGTACCCTTGCTCCTTGAGACCTTCTCGTATCTCACGGACTACGCGCTTTGCTACCTCGACCATCGGACCATCCATCCACGTGATGCCATTTGGACCTGCACCATCCTCATAGTAACCCATGATACGGAGCATCGCGTTGGCTTCTTCGACTGTCTCTATCACCACGTTCGTCTTCTGTCGCTTTAACGTCCGCCAGCACGCAATATTCCATGGCTCGGCATCCTCACTGATAATCCACTCTCCGTCTTCGTCCTTTCCGCTGTTGTGGATATAATCCCACTGCCGGTTCTGAACGCGACCCCGTAGCTTGCCTGTCCATCGGACCTTGATTGGTTCATCCAGTTCTTCTTGGTCCTCGCGTGCGCGCGTGTTCATAGTATCTCCACGACGTCCTCGAGGTCGATGGCTTCCTGCATATCTCCGAACAGTCCCCCTTCTCCGTCTAGGCTGGTATTGGGATACTTGACCATCACTTGGTCAGTCTTCTCATACTCCTCGCCATCCCACGTCTCCGTCCACGGCGGGAGCTTGATGACGACTGCTTCGTTCTTTCCTCTGACCTCTCCGTTATCGACTATTACACGCTGGCCTTTCCGCAGGTCGCTTGCCTTCATAGTTTCTCGACCACGTCGTCGACTGACACTCGCTCGCCTAGGTCACCGACCAACTGTCGGTCTGGACCGGAGCCGGGGTACACGACCAGCATCTTCCCTTCCTGCTCCTCACCGAATGGACCCTCCACAGGTGCCTCTTCCTCAACGACAGCCTCTTTCTGGCCTCGGACCTCACCGAGGTCAACTATTACGCGCTCGCCCTTCTGGAGTTTGCTTGCATTCATTCTTACTTCCTCCGCGTATAGTCGTAATAGCGTGATACATATAAACCTGTTGAATCCAATGCGTCTGGGAATCAATAGATATATACGTGTCACGGTGTTACTACTAATCGGAGATAACAAAGATGAAGCGACAATCCGAAGCGTTTGACATAGACCAGTACCAGAACGAACTCGACAGCATCATCGCTCAGGTCATTCCTGACAAAGAGGACCCGCTGGCCTAACGGGCCTACTCCTCGAGGACTGACTCCACACTATCGAGGACGTCTATGAGCGACTGGACATCGACTACCTCAACAAATCCGTCTGAGTGGTCATACTCAATGACCTGAGCATCATCGAGCTTTGGCAAATGAGTATGCACTAACTCCAGCTCAACATCCTCTGACAACTGACCACCATTAAGACTAGCGACAATCTCATCGACACTGGCCTCATCAATCCCGTCCAAATGACGAACGGTCTGACGACGACACCTATTCCTTAACAGCTCCATCGCGGCTGCCACATCCATTATCTCTTTCCTCCGACTGAACAAACACAGGCTACAGACATAACCCTCCGCATCTATTCGACCGAAATGGCCCCGAAATTTGCTGAATGTCAACCCAAAACCGCTCACACTGTACTCAAACACGGGGAACAATCTGGCTAGACCCCCTCAACTTGATGAGCTAATTTGAAAATCCTGCACGAAGCCGCGATAAAAGTTGACACCACACCCACAGAAAAACGTCCAAAACGAACCCAAACGCAATCAAACCAGACTCACAAACACCAGAAAAACAACGCTCTCAATCAAAGCGACACCACCCCCTACCCAGCAGATTTCATCAAATGGGCGCACGTACAACGGGGAATGGCCCATAACCCAGTGGAGTAATGCCCCATAATCCAGGGGGTTTGAATATATCCAGGGGAGGTATGAATATATCTAGGGAGTATGAATAAATGGCACGTAAACTCAGGGCTGTTCAGTGTAAGTCGTATGTGTTCTATCTGTGTCTCGTTGTTTGTGTTCATGCTTCTCTTGCTTCGATTGGGAGTATAGCGACGTGCCGTCTAAGCGTCTGTACACGTCATACGTAAGCTTCTATTAGACGAGGTTCAAACATACTCGTTATCGGATAGTCTAGTGTAGCGGTGCCATAGTGACGCGAGATTTAGCTACGAGGCCGTTACCAGTCTTTTGTCAGCGTGGCACAGTTAAAGTTTAAATACGTATGATGGACTTCTTAGTCCCAATCATTCAGCGTAATATAGGCGATAGTCGAGATGAGAAGGACTGTAAGTACAATGCCGATTTCTACTCGCGGATTGCCTGTTTCAGACTGGTCAATGAAGTAGTGACCCCAGAAGAGATTAGCCCACATACTGTTGTGGACTTCTTTCCATATTTCAGCTATCTGTGCCAGTCCTACACTCTCCGCTATCCAGTGAGCATCAGGTATTAGTGCCCAGTATCCGCCAAAGATGATTTCTTAAAATTGTCTTTATTTGAGTGGTTATGGTATATTGACATCCATAGCCCGACTGACATTCCAACTGAGAAATGGACTATCGCCATCATTGTACTGGCCTTTTCCATGCGATGAAGTACCAGAGAATTACTTGGGCAAAGCTTGTTGAAGCTGCTAACCAGAATCCTATGACCACGTATGTTGCTCCGACTATCGCGAGCGCCGTTCCAGTTGGGATTGACGTGGTCCTCGGAACTTGGCTGTCCTCATTGAGTATCGTCGGGATTAGCGGGATTGCCAGAATGAAGCCGCTTAGTGTGAGGACTATGTCAGCCCATTCACTCATCTAAGTATTCCTCATCCACTTCTTCCATGACTCTAGCAGTAAGAGCGGCTGCTCCGTCTGAGATGTCATGCCATACGGACGTTATGCGTGGATGTTCTGGGAGCTTCTTCTCCTCGTGGAGATAAGATACATCGTACACGTTGTACTTTACCTCGACTGTATCTATCCCTTCATCGTCAGTCTGTACGCGCTTCTCTTGCGTGTTATGCACACCGATGGACCCGATGGTACGTCCGTTGATGTCAAGTTCAATAGTAAGCACGAGAGGACCCTTATTCCTGCGTCTGCTGGTCGATGACGTCGTCCATGTTAGTAACGAAGTCGAACTCAGTTGGGTTGTTGAAGATTTGTTCAGCAGCATACGTCGCTGCTTGCCCGATTCGGAGTGGCTCGCGGTTAGTCTGGATGGAGTAACTGTAAATAAGCGTAGCCAGAAGTGCCTGTGGCATTGGCATCTCAGTTTGAGGCTCAACGAAGTTACCTTCCAGCGTCACGTTAGTCCCCTGTCCGTCGTAGGAGACAAGGACAAAGGCCTCAACGTTCTCATCGGCTAACTGTTGAGCAGCCAGCTTCTTTGACTCTTTGAGCGATTCTTGACCGTAACGTTCTTCTTCAGTATCATCTGTCATTGTAGTAGACTACAACCTCGCCCAAAAGGATTTACTCGTCGTCTTCCGCGAAGTCTTCGCGAATCTCTGCAATACCGTCTCGCGTATGGTCGATAGCTGCTTGGATATCGGCGGCAGCATCTTCCTCGAAGAAGTTAGCAGCATCCAGCTCCTCCTGGACACCATCGAGCCGGTCCAGCGCCCGGTCGAGGTCATCATCATCGACAGCTCGTTCCACATCATTGCGGATGTCCTCGATATCTACATCGAATTCACTGGGGAGCGGCTCATCGTGAAAGCCTTCCTCCATTCCACGCTCTATGAGTCGCTCCGTAACTTCTCGCATGGTGAGTTCCTTCTCGGTCGATTCCATCTTAACCTGCTTCTTCAGCTCTCGGTCAATGTAAACTGGATGCGTACCAGATTCTGCTTCACTCATCTTACAAATGCATTTAGTGGGGTTAAGAATATAAATCCATTGATACCCATACCTAACTATATTTGTCCGTATAAAACACTGCTAACTGCTTAATTCGGCCGTTCTTCGTCTTCTGCAGACTGCTTCGCTAAGAAATTATCAGATTTACTTCTTTGCCATGGCATATTGTCGAACTCACGGTCAGCACATGGCCGACACCAAAGCCGGCGACGTCGTCGAACTACCGGCTCATTATCGCAATATTCAGTCCCACACGGGAGGTCAGTCGTATCGAGGTCAGTCCACTGAGGAAAGTTTTCAGTGATGTCTGTAACCTCGAACTCCGGGATAGGAGATGACAGGTCAATCGTAAGCTCCTCAAACCTGACATCAGCACCTGGCATAGCCTCAAACTTATCGTCCATTATTTCCCAGATGATGTCGTAGTTCGTTGTCCATGACGTCTGCTCGTCATACCCGGACAGTTCGACTCTTACTCGCCACGCAGAGATAGTGTCATTCATTGATGTCCACGAGTTCCTGTACGGACTGCATCTTCCATCTTAGCAGCCTCATCCATTCTTTCTTGCCACTCTTCTCTGAATGTCTCACGGACCCACTCATCATCCGTCCCTTCGACTGACAAGTGAAGTGAGCCGAGTGAGCAGCTCATCTCGTAGTGTTCCTCGTCATCACTCATGGTTCGAATTTACCTACTTTTTGCTCTTGTTTCATTTCAGTATTACATCTGAAGCAACGAACGATTCGGTCGGCATGGGCTTCTTGTCCACAACTTGGGCACTTCCATCTGTGAATAAACAGTCTCCGCTTATTGCTCATCGTAGTTGTAGGGTGATTCATCTTTCACATCCTGTCGATTGACGTCGTCATTTAGATTCGGGCAAAGCCTCGGTGCATCTTCAGACTCTGGCATTGCTATTCCACACCGACTACAAGCTGGACCTAATCCGATACAACACTTTTCCCGGTCTGGAATATTGACGTCATCTTCGACCGGCGGAATATCGTGACCACACGGGTAGAACGTATTCCTAGTGGTAATTGCTAATATCATCCGCCCGCACTCGTCGCATTTAGTTGCCATTGACGTGGTCTACCATCCGTTTGATGACGTCCTGATGTTGGAATTGCATTGCATAGTGCCGAGTCGGAATAGGTTCCGAGGATAACACTTGTTCGATTCGTCTTCGGGCTTCTTCTTCATCTTCATACCTGAACCGCTTAGGTACAATGTCTTTGTAGGACAGTTTATCTGGGACAATTGGTGTGACATCGAGCGCCATCGCTTCGACGACTCCGTATCCAAACGTCTCTTGGTCACAGGGAGCTATGACGCCTTTAGACTTTGCGAGGAAGTCATAATACTCCTCCTTATCCATATCGTAGTCGAGCGTCACCTCAACCGGATACCCTTCGTCTTGGAGCTCTCTAACAAGCTCTATGCCCTTTTCTTCAGACTTACGACCCGTGAAGGCTATTCTATCCTCGCGCTCGGTAACAGCGTGTTTAGCAGCCATTCCGTCAACATCTACCGGAAGTCCAGTAACGTGGAGCTTACTCTCATCCACGATTCGGCTATCTGTAATGAGCTGCTTGTGAAACTCGCTCGCCACGAAGATATCATCGACAACACTGAACCAGGACTCTTCGAGCTTTGAGCCAAACGATTCCATACCATTCTGCGCGGTAAGGTCAGCAGGGTCATACGTTCCTGCGTGCAAGCAGCCAGCTATATTGAACTCCATGTCCGTCATATGCTGGACGTAGGGCAGTATCTCTAGACCCGGATACCACAAGTCGAAAAAGAAGACTGTATCATCAGCCTCCAGTTCATCGAGCTTTTCGACTAGCTTCGCCATTTGCGTGAGCTTGTAGTAGTTAGTCCCTACTGGGTCTAAGAAATACTCGCCTTCTAACTCATGGTCTGTATCATCTCCTTCGATGACCTCATAGTCGACATCCATCTCGGCTAATGTCTGAGGGAACCACTCATACCACTGACCAGTATATCGGTCCTCGAGAGGCTCAAGAACCATCAGATACAGTGTCATTGGAACACCTCGTCATCATTGTACGCTTTCCGCCCATCCCAATATCCAGTCGGATTCATCTCAGGTTCCAAATCAACAACTTGGATGTTATCATCGCGCCTCGTCTTTACGCTCGTCACCCAGTTTGGCACCCGAAGAATAACATTAACGCGCCCGACGAGACTGTTTGGGACTTTATGAAGTCCGTCAACTTCGAGCGTAACCTTTACTCTCCGGTGAATTGATTCGACGACCGAGTCCTTGAACTCATGTCCAAAGTAAACTTCATTTATCTCTGGATTAGCATCAAGAGCATCCTCGATATCACCGAGCTCTGCACCATCGACGAATAGTTTCTTCCCTGTTCCGTCCTCGAACTCTGCTTCTTCCCCTATCCACAGTTGTACGTTTGCTGTATGAGTCATGCTGATTTCTCCACCACCGCTCCATTTTCTCCATCTTCTGTAACTTCGACTTTGTACTGTCGCTCCGAACCATGTTTTTGTTCGAGTTCATCGAGAATCTCTTTGCACATCATCTCACAGGACATTTGTCCTAGGTCTTGCTTTTCGTAGTTCAGGTCCAGCCAGTTTTTGAGCCATCTTTTTAGCATGATATACTCCACATCACGGTCGTCATGGAACTGCTGAATGTGGACTGTTACGTGGAATTCATGCCGATGACTGTCTTGCAAAAACTCTACATCGTTAGGAGCTGCATCCCATTGATGCAGCGCCTCGAATCGCAACGAAACCTTCGCCCAAGTTAGCAACTTTGCCATACGGATTAGACTAACAGAGATTAGGATATAAATCCATTGATATCAATGGCAAACGTAGAATCCCTCTATGGGTCCTACAAAGCGTTTGAATAAATTGGGACTCATGCCCTACGAAAAACTCTCCGATTGATGAGAGGCACCACTACAGCGCGAGAAATAGCTAATAACCAGTTTGGAGTTTCTACGCTCGGTTCTGAACGTCGAGGAGCTGATAAAACTCCTGCTTGATACTGGACTCGGTGCGTGCTTCACCTCGAATAGCTGCCGTTCGAGTCTTCGAGTGAGGCTCTTGGACACCGCGAACAGTCATACACTCGTGTTCAGCTACAATAACAACCATCGTAGCCAGTGGGTTGAGTTCCTCTTGGACGGCGTCGGCAATCTGATTCGTGAGCCGTTCTTGAACCTGAGGTCGCCGCGCGTATCCATTAGCAACTCGCGCGAGCTTTGAAAGACCCACGACGTCGTCCTGCGGGATGTACCCAATGTGCGCCACACCTCGAAAAGGCAAGAAGTGATGGGCACACATCGACTGAATTTGGACATTATCTTCAATGAGCCAACCAGCATCACCGTCATGCTGCTCCACATCCTCGAAGGTTGTTTCCAAATGGCGCTTTGGGTCTTCATCGAGCCCTTTGAACAGCTCGTCCCGCCGAGATTCGACTACACGCTTTGGCGTACCGGACAGGTGTTCGTCATTCTCCCAGTCTTCGAGGCCGATAGCCTCCATGAATTTCTGAAAGTGATACTGTGCTCGCGGCGTCTCTGGTGCTTCTGCTGTCATTATATGAACTCCTTTTTCTCCATGTCGAACTCTTTCACTAACACGGCTTGACTCTTACGGAGTCTCGCTACGTCAGGCTCCTCAACATGACCGGCAGGGACAATAACCATCGGCTCGCCGTCGGGATGGTCAGCAGCATATCCGAGTGCCTGCCCTGCTCCTTTCCGAATTGAATTTCGGTCGTTCTCCACCTCGATGTACCAAGTGACCTCTGAACGATGGACGATGAGGTCCACGAACCAATACGGTTCTGACTGGTAGACTTCACTTTCGACGTTATCTTCGCCTACCTGACTGACCCACCAATCGTACAGTGCATCATGGAAGTCATCCTCACTAACGTGATGCTCCATCTCCACGTCATCGTCACTCATACGCCAGTCACTTGTCCCCATACCGAAACCTGAAGCCGTGGAGTAAACCGATACCCAGTCTCCTTGCAAGCTTCGGCGACAAGCGGATACGTCTCACGAAGTTGCTCTCGCGTTTGTCCGGCTGGCATCAGAGACACCTGCTCTTGAGGAATAACGAACTCGTCGATGATATGCTCGACCTCAACTAAGTCCTCTTCGTCTCCGATGACAAACTTGAAGGTAGCTACTCCATCACCCATATCAACATACTGATTGACATGGTCAGGAATAACTCTCCGGTCCTCGTCCATGCCGCTGTTGGACAGCTTTAGACTGACATTATAGTGGTCTACGTGGTAAGCAAAGGGCGGAGTGATTTCCTGAGTACCATTCGTTTCGACTTCGAGGTAAGGGTCATACCCGCCTTTCCGTAGAATACTACCAAACTCAGCGAACGCCTTCTGATGGTTTGGCAACGTAGGTTCGCCGCCTGTTAGAACGACATGAGCATCTTTGTGACGGATGTGTTCGAGCCATCCTTTCTCTTTCCAATCGAGGTACAGTTCGTCCGGAGTGTACGTGTTAGCTGCTTCGCGCCACACGTCAATGGAATCACAGACCCAATTAGCCTCGTCCATTGGTTCATCTCCAGGCTCATAATCCTCAAGCTCGCCATCCCAACCACAGGACAGATTGCATCCAGCTAGCCGAAGAAATATCGCAGGTTCTCCGGCACTTGGACCTTCGCCTTGAAGACTGTAGAACTGTTCTGCTACCTGTATTCGAGGTTCACTCATTATCGGTCTCCTTGGTCAGTATAAGTGATTTCCGTGACTTCTCCGACTTCTATCTTCATTCGTTGGATATGCTGCTCAGGAACCTCGTCGTAGTGCTTACTAAGAACCTCTGCGACCTCCTGTGCAGCATCGTCTGCGAAGTTACCGGGCCGGCACGTCACATACCCTTCCTCAGGCGGATACTTCTCTTGTAGGCGCTGTATGCCAACAAGCGCGTGAATCTGCTCCGCAATCTCGATGGCCTCTTTAGCAGTGTAACTGGAGCCATCAGGAAGGACTAACGGGCGCTCTTCAGCCGCTTCATCAAACTCAACCTCGGGCATTATTCCGCTGACTCCCACGCCTGAGTCTGGATGCCGTACTTGTCTGTCTCTTTGACTGTGACATCAGCGTAGATGATTGCTGGGACTTGATTGATGAGTCGTTCGGCCATCCACTGGGCTAAGATTTCGCACGTCGGGTCACCCTTGAAGATATAGGACTCTCCGATAGGCTCAATGTCCTCACTCCACATGAAGCCGCACGGACCTATCTCATCTTCATCTCTGTTGTCCAGCTCATCGTGGTCGTAAACATCAGTATGCTCAAAGACGAACCGGAGTAGCTCGTCATCTCGGCTGAACACGGCAGCGTGGTCGACATCGTCGATGAGCCCGCTGATGTCTTTGAGGTCCACAGGCATATTGTCATCTTCACCGTATGCCATATCGACCTTAACCTCAACCTGCCACTCCATGTTATGCCCGTGAACATCGCCACAGACACCATCATACTGTGCAAGCCTGTGTGCTGTACTCGTCGAACGTTCGACCGTAAGGATTCGTGTATCCATCTCTACGCCTCAAAGTAATTGCTAAGGGAGTATAAATCTTTAGGTTTCATGATGCGACTAAGAAAACTTCGGTCGCTTACAGACTAACTTCTATGTCCTCGACACCAGTATGACGGATTCCATCGACTCGCGCGACATCACCCATCAGCCGCGCCTCGTCCTCAAAGGAAAACGCCATACTGGAACCATCATCGTAATACAGCGTGACCTTAGCAGCCATCTACTTAACCTCCTTGACATCTGACGTCCGGCCCCACATACACGTTCCTGGCGTATTGCCGTTGGTATCGGGGTACATCGCATCAAGGACCTCAACGACCGTCCCGGTCCATCCGGGTGAGCCCTTCTTGATGTCATCTGCTTTGCTCTCAACTTCGACTAGCAGCTCAGTCGTCGCCATTTTCACTCGAACAGTATCGCCAACCTCGTAGTCCTCGTGGCTTGGGGTGCTTCGTCCGTACATCATCTTTCTCAACTAAACAATATAGCGGTACACATATATATCTGTTGAAACCAATACTCCAAAAAAGAAAACAGTCCGACTACAGGTCAGCCGCGTTTTTGCAAACCGGATACTCGGTGCAGCCCCAGAATGGGTCCCAATTATCATTCCGGCCTGGCTCACGAACAGCCATCCGACTCCCGCAATCATCGCACACCTTGTCATACTTTCTCCAGTTAGCCACAACGTCCTGGATTTTCGGACGTAGGTTGCCCTGCCATCCCTCTGGGTTCGAGTCCGTCGGTCCGATTCGCAGCGTCTTCTCACGCCCGCCGATTGGACGGTCTCGCTCAACATCCCAAACCACACACCGGATTGCATCGTTACCTTTTGCGCGTGCCTGTCCTGCAACGACCGTGGACCACACTCGGACAACCAGCTCGTCGACTGGCAGCGGAATGTCGTACACTATCTCGTTAGCATCCTCTGGCAGCCGTTTCGTGTATGCGGCCACACTGTCCATGAACTCGTCGAACTCCTTCTCGCTAACCTTCTCGTACCGTCGTCCGCTTTGTGATTTCGACATCTTTCTTAGCTCCAATTAGTTATTGTGCGGGTTGACACTTATATCTATCGGATTCAAGATGGTGCTATGGCACCCAAAGCTCCGTCAAAACATAAGCTCCTTCACTGAATGACTCGCCATCTTCATTTCTAACTACTCCGCTATCGTCTACGATAGCCTCATGAATCTCGCCTGTACGCTTCTCTCGAAGCCGAGCGTTTCGTCCCGGCTCAGCTTTGATGACCATAACACTCTCCGCACACCATTTTAATCTTAGTGCGATGCATCGGATGACCGGTGCTATACGTAACACCCTTACAATCGTCCTCTACAGCAGGCTCGCCGCATCGTTGACAATAGATGATGTCTACCTCGCGAATGTCTAAGCCGCAGTGACAGACTAATCCCTGAAGCGGCGAGCCGCAGTCTGGACAAAGACGCGGGTCGTCTACCCTATCAGTCATACAGCCTACCCCAAAAGAAACCACAATCAATGCACACCGTCGTAGGCGTGTGAGGCGACTTTTTCAAATCGAACCAAAACGTACTTTCCGTCGCTCCGCATGGGCAGCTCATAGATACTCCTCCATAGCATCAACAGCCAGTTTTCCGAATATCAGTATTGCTGCCATACTCATCAGTACCACACCAAACAACAGCGCGTAGACCCCAACAGGAGGAAAACTCATAGAGTCACCTCCATCGTAATCTCGTCAGGGACTTGAGCCTCGAACTCGTCAATGTTTCGGTCACGATACTTCTCGGACGCTCTTTGAGCCATCTCCATGTACTCGCTATTGTCAGCATCCTCGATGAACGTGACGAGGCCATAGAACTCACTCTCATGAGCTATTCGCTGGACCGTGACGCTGTCGAGCATATTCGTCTTCCCGCTTCGCCGGACTGCTTCATACTGTCTCATGATGTCGTAGTTGTAATCAGTCATCGTTTTCCTCCGGAGTGAACTGAATACCAGCAGCGATGTGACCGTGTGACGGACGGCCATTCTCAGCAGTATATCCTGCCTCGGCCGAAACAGCAATAAGCTTAGCCATACTGTCCGGCGTCAGTTCGTCGTTTAGGTACACGGTGTAATGCGAGTCGCTACGGACTATCTCGCCCGTGCCATCTATATCATACAGCGCGTCCGTCGTATCTGCGTCTGGTATCATTAGTTAACCTCTCCTGCATCAACAATCTCAGGCTCACTTCGCGGACCTAAGACCAACGTCTCGTTCCATGCGCGCATTTCGACAACCTCACGGTCTTCGCCTTCGTAGCTCACTTGGTCACCGCATTTGATACCGTATTTCTCTCGCATCTCGATTACGTTCATTCTAACTTCCTCCTCAACTAAACTATGCAGGGGCAGACGTATATATCTATCGAAATCTATATTGAAAACAGCTACGCCAACTTCACTGCACCGCCCTCGTCCTCAAGAATTTCGTCGAGTAACTCTGGGTCACCAGTCGGTGCAACTCCATGATTGACTCTAGTCGCCTTCCCATAAGCCTCGTCTTCGTTGTCGGCTTTCACTACAATTACCTGAGCTTCATAACCTCTTCGATGCCAAACGTAAGTATTCATTCTCTACTCCTTTCGAGTTCAATTCGCTGCTGATACCTGATGCCGCCTCCGACTAATTTAGCCCGAGACAGCGTGATGCTCAACGTCCAGCTACGAACGGACAATCTTTTGCTAATTAACGTCATTCTTCCATCACCATCACGTGCCAGCCATCATCAACTTCATCGACAACTATGTGAACCGGTCCGTCATAAGCATGGTCTCGCTTGTAGTATCGCTTTGCCATATCTCGCGCATCATACTTATGAAGTATACCGACTGATTCAGTCTCCTGGACATGGAGTAAATCTGCTTTCTGTGCTGGCGTCTGAATCTTAGTGACCGCGTCAGTTAGGTAACTCATTGTTCGACCTCGACTTCTCCGTACTCAATCTCAACATCCTCGTCTCCGTTAACACTCTCGATGGTAGCCATTAGGCCAACATCGCCGCCGAAGTCATCAAAGCCGTGGTATCCGGTCCCGTTACTCCCCTCATCCAAATCCAGCGTCATGGAGTAAGAGTTCATCTCAGTGATGACCCCGCTCGCATTGATTTTGTCGTGGCGTGCATTACCGATTTCGACGTGGTCACCAACTTCAAGCTGGTCTGCCATCGGATACTCAGTAGGCGTCGGCTCTGGCAGGTCCTCGGGTTCTAGGCGGATTAAGTCTGCATCACGCCCGAACGCTGCTTCTGCTTCAAACTGTTCCTCTCCACTCATGTCATCCTGCGTGTTGATTCGTTCCATCTTTCTTATCTCCTTCGCGTTTAGGCAAACGCAGGGTTGACATATATATCTATCGAAATCTATACGTCTATCTGCTCACTTTGATGACCAATTGGGGCTCCGATGGCGGATTATTGAAGCAGTCATGATACGGATAAATGAGCTCATGATTCCACACATCAGCAGGACGGATGAGTGCCTCAGTCTCCATCTCGATGAAATCGACTTCTTCATCTTCGAGCTTTTCGATGAGACCGCGACCCATCCCGTAAGCTAAGTTTCGGTTATCAGAAAAATACTCGAATGGCTCTTGAACCCACTCGAACACTGTAAGACCTTTTCGCTGTTCGATGAAGCCAACTACACGCCCATTGTACCGGAGTGGTTCGCGCCGAGTCATTGTAAAGTCCCTTCACTTTACAGTTAATGGCGCATCAATATAGTTCTATTGAAATATAGATTAAAGAAGTCCGAATAGCTTCAACAATCCCCACGCAAATGTAACTAGTAACATCAGTCCAAATACAACTAACAGACAATCAGCTGACGATTTGTTAGCATCATGAACATAACGGTCTGGCGTAGCTAACACATCGTCATCTCGATACCTACAATTTTTACAGAGTCCGTAGCTCTCTTCAGTCCTTCCGTCATACATCGGACGATATTGGAACCTTTCACATCGCGGACACTCATTATACGGATACCTCTCAACGATGTAGGGCGGATAGTCGGGCCGAACCCTATGAACTCCTCTCCATTCGTAATCTGTAATGCTCATTACCAGTCGAACACTGACGTCTCCTCAATCTTCTCGCCAGACTCAGTTGCCCACTCCTCATGCTGGTCTGGGTCTAAGTCGAGCGCCTTCTTAGCTGAATCAGATAGGTCATGCTCAATTGCCATCTGACGTCGCTCCTCAAGTCCGAGGTCAAGCAGTATATCTAGATAAACGTGACGGAACTCGTGAAAGTCGCACGTTATTCCAGGACGTCCATCTTCGCCTGCTAACTCTCGAAACAGTGCCGCTTTGTTACTGGACTCTGAAGTAGCACTTGGCGCACGCACATAGTTTGGAGAGCCATACCGCACATACCCATCGTAAGGCTCTGTCAGCCGAACCTCGGCGATTTGTTTCTGAAGCTGGGCAGCATAGGCCCAGTACCGATAATCCTCTGTACGGGCCCGTTGCAACCATTTATCCGCCCGTGCCAGCAGGTCCCAGACTACTTGAGCCTCCCAACCATTGTACTGGCCACGCATACCACTTGTGAGCCATCGCTGAAGGTCATCGGGCGTCATGTCCGTCTGGCCATCGACACCTTTGCCAGTCCTTAAGTCATCGAGAACCTCAAAAGGACTTCCTCCGTACTGACGAGCATCCTCAGGGACTTCTTTGCTATCGCCCATCGACTGAAGGTCATGGATAGCGTCCCGGAGATTCTCTCGCTCTGAAAGCTCCCCGAGCGTAGCCATGTCTAGCTCCAACTCTTCAGCAGCGTTAATCTTCTTCAGCTTCGCCATCCGGCTAGATTTACCTAACTTGAAGTCGTGGTTGTTGGCGAGCTTTTTGATTCCTCGCGGAACCTCATAATCGTCATTGCAAACGATGAGAATAGGATTCGGCGGGTCATCAAGGACGTCTTTGAGCGGATTCAAGTTCGTCGAACCCGGAATTGAGTCAGCCTCGTCCAGAAGGATAAGCTGATGCTCGGCGTCGATAGGCTTTAGCTTCATTCGTTCAGCCATCTTCTGAATCTCGTCAGTCCGTCGAGCATCACTGGCGTTAATTTCTTCCACCGGTAAATCAAAATCATTTGCTAATGCTTGTGCTGTTGATGTTTTACCGACACCTGGCGGACCTGAGAGCATTTGGGGCATATCTCCTTTAGAAAAATTACTTAACCAATTTTCTAAAATTTTGAGAGCTTTATTGTTACCTTGAATTTCATCGACAGTGGTCGGTCTATACTTGTCAACTAATGGTTCTTCTTCGTTCATGCTATTACTTCCTTACCTTTATTTATCGCTTTGTTAGCTATAGCCTTCTGTTCTTCTGCCGTTAACTGTTCAATCCGTATTCGGTTCTCGATATAAGAGTGACAAGAACGACATAAAGACATCAAATTTTGGAGCTTATTCGCCTCTTCGTAATTGTTAAAATCTCTAAAAGCAACTATATGATGAACAACTTCAGCTTCGTTGTTACATACACAACATAAATACTCGTCACGTTCTAATGACTTTTTTCGTTGTTCATCCCAATTAACTCCTCTCGATTTAGGATTTGGTCCAGGAATCCAATTAGGATTATCCTCGCCTTTCATTCGTTCGGAGTGTGCAGGACGAGATTGTCCATAAAACGGATGGTTCTGTCCTGACATACGCTCAGAGTGAGTTTGCCTCCATTCATCTGAAACCTTTCTTCCTGTCGAATTGTGTTCAACAGTACCAACTGCTTCAGATTTCCAAGCACCTAAGCAGTTCTTATCGCAAAATGACTTACCATTAGTATGCTTTTTCTCTTCTTTAATCACAGTGGCTTCACAGTTATGGCATTCAGTTTCGTACCCTCGTAACGACTTACCATGTGCGCGAGCGTGATGACGACGCATATCGCCAATAGACTCAAAACTGTCGTTACAGGTTGGACAATTAGTTGTCATCTCTCTCCTTCAGTAACTCCTTCCACGTCAGTTCGTGTTCGTCTTTGTAGCCGGACAATTCGTCGTATTCGTCGTCTGAAAGTGTGATATTCAGATGCTTCACATCACTAAGTAAGTAACCAACTAACTTAGTTCCATCGAAGGATACTTGTCGACCATCGGCTCGTGTTCACTCATTGGTAATCCCTTTAACTAAATCGACTGCTTCCCAGATGACGTCGTCTTTAGACTGTTCGCCGTCGATGACGTAATAGGTTGGGCAGAACCTATCCATCTGTCTCTCTCTGACGAGCCGCTCATAATCGGACTTGACTGCTTCGAGCATCTCGCGGTTTTCATACTTCTCCTCCTCGTCTGCACGTTCGAGCGCGGTATCTACACTGATATCTACGTAAATGACTACATCAGGTTCGTAGCTCCACGGCTCCATTACAGACTCTATCCACTGTCGTGGCTCCCTCAGCTCATCCTTAAGCTGCTGAGGCTGGTAAACGCGCGTTGAATCAGCAAAACGGTCACTGATGACTGTGTTACCTTCTTCAACCTCGGGCCGTATCTGCTCCTCTATGTGCAGATGTCGGTCGGCCATGAACATGAAGAAGTCCACAAACGCTGGCGTATCGTCCTGAAGCGCCCTTCGCAATTGCTCACCTGTCCAAAACTCGGACGGTTCACTGGTGCGGACAATATCGAAATGTCTATCCAGCGCGTCCGTAATCATTGTCTTTCCTGCTCCGTCGAGACCTTCGATTGCGATAAACTGTCCTTCTCTCGTCATTCGTCTTTCATCCATTGTTTCATTGTAATGTTGACTCTTTCTCTGTCGATGATTTCGTCTCGCCCAAACGTCTGCCCGCACTCCTCACAGACGTATTTGTCGTGGACGTCGTCAATCTCCCTGCGCCGAACATTCCTAAGGAAGTTCGGGCCGCGTTTACGAAGTGTACGACCACACTCCGGACATTCACGACTCATGCGAATAGCAGTTAGCTGGCTAAAAGTATAAATATATTGGTTCCCTACTGAAAGGACTGGACAACTTCTAACCGACCGGCAGGATATGCATACTTCTCTTCTTCGAGGTACTGGTCATCAACAGCTACGAACTTGACCTCGACTACCTTATCGTCAGCTGGCCAATGCTCATTGTAATCGGCAACCGTGGTGTCTGGCCAAATCTCATACTCGTCAGCCGTAACTCCCGGGACAATTCCGACGACTATCATCTTACTATCACGGTCCTCACGGTCAACAACATGGTCACCGACGCCGATAACTTTCTCTCCCTTCTCAATTCGTCCGTCAGGAGTAACGTGCGTACTCATTCTAACTTCCTCCTCATGCTAACTAACAGGGCGATGATTATATATCTATGGATTCCAATATCCTCTTTCCGACCCAGAGAACCACATTTACCATTATCATGAACACGGCATACGCGATAACAAATGATATCAGTCCCATGTTTACCCCCGGAACGTCAATTCCAACTTACCATCGCCGCTAGCTGAACTCTTAGCAGGAACTACTTTGCACACCGTATCGTCCATTTCCATCGTGAAATACTTCTGGCCAGTGTCCTTTATTTCGACAATCGAAGGCCAGCATGGCTCACTATCTACAGAAGCCCATGAAGATTCTGTTTTGACATACTCAGTTTCCCACATACCATAAGCATCACATTCAGTTAACTCGAACCCGAGCGCCTCTGCGTGTTTAACTATTTCTCTATACTCCCCGGCACTCTCAACCACTCGCGTAAACTCAGTCATTCTTAGGTCCTCCTCAAGCAAACAATAGCGCGGCTTAGTTATATATCTATCGAAATAATGAAACAGCTACCAGTCGAACGCTGAGTTTTCCTCCTTGGTCTTATGGCTATCGTCGAAATCTGGCGACTCTACAGTGTCTTCTTCGTCTCCAAACTCGACCGTGGTGTCTGAGTCATCATCGTCATCGAAAGCCGGAGAGCCACCTCCTCCACCGCTTAGAACGGACTGCTCCTTGGTACCAGTCTTCAGCTCGCGCCACGTATAATCTAACTCGCCAACGATAGCTGACGTAGGCTGCTTAAGACACTGCTGAATATGCTTACTCACGTCCATCTCATACCCGTCTGGTAGCTCCTGAGCAGTCCATGGAAGAGCAATCACATCAACCATCGGAAGTCCTTCAGGCGTCGAGTCTACATATATCAGCCACGGGTCGTCGCCAACGCCCCAGTCATACCTATCCACATACTTGTTCACGTGACGGACTGCTCGCGGCATCGGGCGGTTTGGATACTCGTCTACTGGCTTGTTAATAGTCGACGGAATCCCGATAGCTTCGACTCCGTGTTTGAAGCTCCTGATGTCATGAACCTGTTGCTGAACGTAATCAGAAATCTCGTCGAAACCCTGTGCTTTTAGAACGAGCTCAATGAACGTCTTTTGGATTTCTTTTGCGAGCGATGGTGTATCGGACCGCTGAGACTCCATACCGACAGTATCAATCTTATCCACTTCTTTGCCCTCCTTCCAGATAATCCAGCCAGCGTATCGCTTCTTTGAGCCAGCTTGGAAGAACCGCCTGTAAAGCTTCTCGAACTCATACTGCCAAAGGTGATTCTCGTGGTCCGGAAGTTTATGCGGCATTTCGCTAAGGTCGACATAAGGATGGTCCTCAGGTATGCCAAATTCGTCCGCTATGGGGGACATCTTCGCGTTGAGGCTCTCCTCAAGGGCCAAGCCCCGTTCGATGACCTCGTCACGCTCAGGCATACTCTCAGAAGCGTCTTTTAGCTCCAGCATCAGCGAGTCAGTGTCGCCGTAGATGACCGGATATCCGTCGTCTTCAATCTGCTGAACACCGTACCACTGAACAAACCGAGATGAAGCCGTGATGGAATCGCCCATACCATCTGCTGACAGTCTGAAATACTGATTATCTGAAACCCCGAAAAAGGAGTTCATAATAACCTTCACTGCCCGCTGCTGGTTGTCATACCGGCCGTACTCAGCATCATCTGGGTCGAAGCTATTTCGTATTTCCTTTAGCTCCTCGCGCTCGAAGAACAGCAGCTTAAGATACTTAGGCAGGATGCCCTCCTTATCTAGATTGAAGCCCATGCAGGTCCCTTCGCCAAGCTCCCAACCAATGTCATCCCACGTGATGTCTCCGCTGACTGACTCATAGTTTAGCGGCATATCTGGGACAATGACATCCGCCTCATCCGGGTCAGTCGTCATAGTCTCCTTACTGATGTTACAAGTGATAATAGAAGACGGATACAGACTCTTCAGGTCCACTACTCCGACATAATCCTTCACACCTTGACTCGGAGGCATAACGAACCCGCCTGAAATCTCGCCAACCTCATCGTTATTGGTATCGGGTAAGATTTCATTCCGGCCCCGGTGCTTAAACAGATAACCTTCGCACTCTTTCATCGTCGAGCCGACTGAGTAAATCGGAATAGAACATATCTCAGCTACCTGAAACCAAAACTGCATCATGGCTTGGACATCATCCAATGCTACGCATAGCTGGACGTCGACGACGTTGTACGCCATGAACATGGACCGGTCTTTGTCATAGGAATTATCGTCGCCTTTGACCTTACCAAGTCCGAGCATATCATGACTGATGTAATCTAAGCTCCAGGACTCCATGTTGCCATACAGAATCTTCTGCATCGCCGTCATCATGTCAACTGCTGGCATTCCTGGGACAAATCTCTCAATCATCCAGCCACCAACTGAACCTGTATCCGAAAGCGCGTGGACGTTTAGGTCTTCGTTGTCGCGGATACGATTAACGAGATACTCGTGGTCGAACTGGACATAGTTCCACCCAGTAACTACATCGGGCCGCTTCTCCTGAATATATCGAACATATCCTTCAAGCAGCGATGTTTCATCGGCAAACCGCTTGAACGTAATAGGAGCTTCAGTGTACTCCTCCTTCTTGTC